>Ga0209257_1001554_pt1 | contig 26629 bp, 23 predicted proteins | sample AraplaCvi_mCL_r2_FD_184277 | JGI IMG/M metagenome (GOLD analysis project Ga0209257, IMG submission 184277) | Arabidopsis root microbial communities from North Carolina, USA - plate scrape MF_Cvi_mCL_r2 (SPAdes) (version 2) | ecosystem: Host-associated > Plants > Roots > Endosphere | place: USA...
TGCAGGCGCGGCCTCTCGACCCGCCGCTGTGGCGCGGCCTGTTCGGCGCGCTGATGCGTGCGGGCCGGCCGCATGCGGCGCTGGGGCTGCTCGACCGCGCGCGGCCAGCGCTCGGCGACGCTTGGCGCAGCTTCGAGGCCGCCGCCGCGGCCGAGGCCGGGGAGACCGCGCGCGCCGACGCGGCGTTCGCCACGATCGCGCTCGACGAGGACCCCGGGGTCCGGATCGCCTATCTGCGTCACCTGCTGCGCGCCGGCCGCCCGGAGGCCGCGGCGGCCTTCGCCCTGCCCGCGACCGAGCGACCCGGCGGCGACGATGTCTGGCCCTACCTGGGCACGGCCTGGCGGCTGACCGGCGACCCGCGCGTGGCCTGGCTCGAAGGGCATCCGGCCTTCATCCGCACCTATGACCTGCCCCTGTCCGAGCAGGAGCTGGCGGCGACGGCCGAGCATCTGAGGCGGCTGCACCGCGCCCGCTCCGCGCCGTTGGACCAGACGTTGCGCGGCGGGACCCAGACGGAGGGCAGCCTCCTCGGACGACGCGATCCCGAGATCGTCCGGCTCCGGGCGCTGCTGAGCGACGCCATCGGCCAGTACGTCGCCCAGCTGCCTCCGCCCGACCCCGCCCATCCCCTGCTGCGGCGGCCGCGCGAGGGGTTCGGCTTCGCCGGTTCCTGGTCGGTGCGGCTGCAGGGCGCGGGCTTCCACGTGAACCACGTCCACACCACCGGCTGGATCAGTTCGGCCTGCTACATCGTCGTGCCCGCCACGGTGGGCGAGGCCTCCGGCGGCACGGACGGCTGGCTTGCGTTCGGGGCGCCGCCCGCGGAGCTCGGGCTGCAGGTCGAGCCGTTCCGCAAGGTCGCCCCCAAGCCCGGACGGCTGGCGCTCTTCCCATCCACGGTCTGGCACGGAACCGAGCCGTTCGCGGCCGGCGAACGGCTCACGGTGGCCTTCGACGTGATCTCGAAGCCGGCGTCCGGCTAGCGCGGCCTTCGCGACTTGGCGACCACCCTCATGTGCAGGTTGTGGCAGCCATCCGGACCACCCCGGCCAGGCGCGGAATCTGCCGAAGAAGGCGGCGCCAGCTGATCGATTCCAGATCACCGCTGGCGATGCGGCGCCTAATTTGCCCGAAAGACAGGCGTCGCGGCGGAACTTCTCCCGTACGCCGCTGTCATGCGTGTCCTTGTGGTGGATCCCGATCCCGCCCGCGCGGCCCTCGTCGCGGAAGGCCTCGCCGGCGTCGAGCCGTTGGAGGTCCGCCACGCCCTGATCTTCGACGAGAGGGTTGCCGCCGCCTTTGGCCCCGACGTCATCGTGGTGGCTTCCGACAGCCCCGACCGCGACACCATCGAAAGCCTGCGCGAAGCGACGACGGCCAATCCCCGGCCGGTGGTGATGTTCGTCGACCGCTCCGAGCCCGGGCTCGCCGAAGAGGCGGTGCTGGCCGGCGTGTCGGCCTATGTGGTCGACGGGCTGTCGGCCGCGCGGGTGCGCTCGGTGCTGGAGGTGGCCATGAGCCGCTTCCAGCTGATGAACGGCCTGCGGCAGGACCTGGAGAAGGCCAAGGCCGACCTCGCGTCCCGGAAGACGGTCGAGCGGGCCAAGGCGCTGCTGATGAAGGAGCGCGGGCTCGAGGAGGAGGAAGCCTACCGCGTCCTCCGCAAGCTCTCCATGGACACGGGCCGGCCCATCGGCGCGGTCGCGGCCGACCTCGTGGCCTTCGCAGGCGTGCTGAAAGGGAACGGCTCATGAGCGGCGAACGACCTCTGCGCCTCGGCTTCATCGCCCTGAACGACGCGTCCGTCCTGATCGCAGCGAAGGAGAAGGGGTTCTTCGCCGCGGAGGGCCTGGACGTGGAGCTGAGTCGCCAAGTGTCCTGGGCCACGGTCCGCGACAAGATGAGCGTCGGCGCGCTGGACGGATCCCACATGCTCGCGCCGACCGCACTGGCGATCAGCCTGGGCGCCGCCGGTGGCGAGCCCACCCCGCTCGTCGCGCCGCTCGCGCTGAACATCAACGGCCCGGCGATCACCGTGGCCTCGCGCCTGGCCGGCGCTATGGTGAGCGGCAGCACCGCGCAGGGTTTGGCCCGGCTGGTGGCGCGCCGCCGGGAGGAGGGGGCCAGCCCCATCACCCTGGCCGTGGTCTTCCCGTTCTCTGTCCACAACTACATGCTGCGCGACTGGCTGGCGCGGGCGGGCATCGATCCCGACCGCGACGTGCGGCTCACCATCGCTCCGCCGTCCCGGATGACCGAGTTGCTGATCGGCGGCGTGGTCGAGGGCTTCTGCGTGACCGAGCCGTGGGACACCGCGGCTGTGGTGGCCGGAGCCGGCGTGGTGCTGGCGCGAGGCTCGGAGTTCTGGCCTCGCACGCCCGACAAGGTGTTCGCCGTGACCGAGGCTTGGGCGGCCGAGCGACCGGACGACCTGCAGGCGCTGCTCCGGGCCATGCTGCGAGCTGGCGCGTGGGCGGACCAGCCCCAAAATCGGGCGGAGCTGGCCTCCCTGCTCGCCCAGCCGCACTACGTCGGGGCGGACGCCTTGATCATCGAGGCGTCGCTGGGCGACATGATCTTCCACGCGGATGGGGCCAGCGCGCCGCAGCCGATCCACGCGGGCTGGCTGCTCGGCCAGATGATCCGCTGGGCGCACATCGACGCCGACGTGGATATCGAGGCGGTGGCCCGCCGCGTCTATCGCCCCGATCTCCATCGCCTGGCGGCCGATGCCTTGGCGCTGCCGCAGACCGCCGAGCTCGACAGGCTGGACGGCTTTCAGGAGGGCCCTGCCTTCCATCTGGCGACCGCGCAGGCCCATGCGAACCAGGCGCGGCTCAGCCGCATCGCCGGGGCCTGAACGGCTCCGGCCGCCTATAACTTGTGCGTTGCTACACAATTGGGCGCCCCGCAGCTGGGCAATATGACGTCATAGCGTCGTTTTCCGAGCCCTCACCCTGCGTCCCATGTTGCGGCGCCGCAAAGGCCGTGACGACCTGTCATCGACATCGCGGGGCAACGACGTTCCGCGACGGCCACTGACAGGCCGACCGGCGCAGCGACTGCGCCGACTTGCACGGACACCGGCGTCCGCCTGGGGCTCTCCGCCCCGGCGGGCGCTTTTTTTTTGGTCTCGGGGGATGAGGCACGATGACGATGAGGAAGGTTCTGGCGGCAGGCGTGACGAGCGCGGCCCTGGCCTGGGGGACCGGCGCCGCGGCGCAGGCGCCTGCCGAGGCGCCGCAGGTCACCGCACCGCCGGCGGAAGACGCACTGACCGAAGGGCCCGCGGATGCGCCGGCGGCCGAGGTTCCGGCCCCCGCGCCCGAACCGCCGGCCCCGCCGCCGGCGGCCGCCACGATCAGCGACTCGATCGCCGCTGGGAAACTGCTGTTTGAGGTGCGCGGCCGCTACGAGTTCGTCGACCAGAAGAAGACTGCGGTCCTGACGAAGAACGGCGAGGCGGCCACCGTGCGCACGCGGCTCGGCTGGGAGACCGCCGACTGGAACGGCCTGCGCGGCCTGATCGAGTTCGAGGACGTCCGCCAGGTCGGCCCCGAGCACTTCCAGGTCCAGGTCCCCGGCGCCACCACCCCGCCGCTGAACGGCGCGACCAAGGTGCGCTATCCGATCATCAACGATCCGGACGGCACCGAGCTCAACCGGCTGCAGCTCAGCTGGACGCCGAACGCGGCGTTCACCGGCACCATCGGCCGCCAGCGCATCCTGATCGACGACCAGCGCTTCATCGGCAACGTCGGCTGGCGCCAGGACGAACAGACCTTCGACGCCGCCCGCGTCGACCTGTCCTACGGGCGGTTCAAGCTGTTCTACGCCTACGTCAGCCACGTGAACCGCGTGCTGGGCGAGCTGCGCGACTGGGACTCGGACAGCCACCTGGCCCAGCTCACCTGGTCGCCGGCGGAACAGCTCCGGCTTCAGGGCTTCGTCTACGCCCTCGACTTCGGCAACTCGGCGGCCAACTCCTCGATCACCAAGGGGGTCAAGGCCTCCGGCAAGACGTGGATCGGGCTGTACCAGCTCGCCTACAACGCCACCTACGCCCACCAGTCGGACTACAACGGCAACACCGCCGACTACGGCCTCGACTACTGGGGCGCGGACCTCGCCGGGACCTTCGACATCTACACCGCCAAGGTCTCGTACGAGTCCCTGGAGGGCAACGGGACCCGTGGCTTCACGACCCCACTCGCCACGACCCACGCCTTCCAGGGATGGTCCGACGCGTTCGTCCAGCCGCTGGGCGGCAACAAGGGCTTCGTCGACGGGCTGCGCGACCTGAACTTCACCGTGAACGTGAAGCCGCGCTGGAAGTGGAGCTACCTGTTCAACGTCGACGTCCTGGTCCGCTACCACGACTTCGACGACCAGCGGACGGGCGCCAGCCTGGGCCGCGAGTGGGACGCCCAGGTCCAGGCGACCATCAATCCCAAGCTCACCGCGGCGATCAAATACGCCGACTTCGAACGCAAGGCCCGCGTGCCCGCAGGCACGGCCACGCCGCCGCCCTCCCGGACCAAGGTCTGGTTCACCCTCGAATACAAGCTCTGACGGAAGCGATCCCACCATGACCGCAAAGACCAACGGACTGACCCGCCGCGGCGCGCTCACCGCAGCCGCCGCCACCCTCGCCGCCGGCAAGGCCCTGCTGCCGTCCGGGGCCTTCGCCGCCGGCCCCGGGCCGGAAGTGGCCAAGGCGCGCCTCGGCTTCATCGCGCTCACCGACGCCTCGCCGCTGATCATCGCCAAGGAGCGTGGGCTGTTCGCCAAGTACGGCATGCCCGACGTCGAGGTGCTGAAGCAGGCCTCCTGGGGCGGCACCCGCGACAACATCGTGCTGGGCTCGGGAGGCGGCGGCATCGACGGCGCCCACATCCTGTCGCCGATGCCCTACCAGTTCAGCGCAGGCGTCAACACCGGCGGCAAGCTGGTGCCGATGAACATCCTGGCCCGGCTCAACACCAACGGCCAGGCGATCAGCGTCGGCAACGATCTCAAGGCCGTGAAGGTCGGCCTGAACAGCGCCGGGGCGAAGGCGAAGTTCGCCCAGCTCAAGGCGGCCGGGAACATGGCCAAGGTGGCCATGACCTTCCGGGGCGGCACCCACGACCTGTGGGTCCGCTACTGGCTGGCGGCCGGCGGCATCAACCCCGACACGGACATCTCGACCATCGTGATCCCGCCGCCGCAGATGGTCGCGAACATGAAGGCCGGGACGCAGGACGCCTTCTGCGTGGGCGAGCCGTGGAACGGCCAGCTGGTGAACCAGAAGGTCGGCTACACCGCCTGCCTCACCTCCGAGATCTGGATGAACCACCCGGAGAAGTGCCTCGGCGTCCGCGCCGACTGGGTGGCGAAGTACCCGCGCGCGGCCCAAGCGCTGACCATGGCCGTCATGGAAGCCCAGATGTGGTGCGACAAGCAGGCCAACCGCCCGGCCATGTGCTCGGTGGTCTCGGGCCGTCAGTACATCAACGTGCCCATGGGCGACATCCTGCCCCGGCTGCAGGGGACCGTGGACTTCGGCGACGGGCGGGCCGTGAAGGGCTCGCCGCACGTCATGAAGTTCTGGGCGGACAACGCGTCCTTCCCCTTCAAGTCGCACGACCTGTGGTTCCTCACCGAGAACGTCCGCTGGGGGGTGCTGCCGCAGTCGACCAACAAGATGGCGCTGGTGAACAAGGTCAACCGCGCCGACATCTGGCGCGCGTCGGCCAAGGCGCTGGGCGTGGCGGCGCCGGCCTCCGACAGCCGCGGCCCGGAGAAGTTCTTCGACGGCAAGGTGTTCGACCCGGCCAATCCGGCCGCCTACCTCGCCAGCCAACCCATCAAGAAGCTCGTCTAGGAGGCCCGCCATGAGCCTGCCCGCCTATTCCGACTCGTCCGGCCCCGCCGCTGCAGCCGCGGGGAAGCCGGCCGAGGTGCTGTCGATGCCGCGCCGCGGCCCGGGGCTCGGCGTTCGCGCCGTCGCGGCCCTGCGCGGCGTGGCCGCCCAGGCGCTGCCGCCCGTGGTCACGATCGCGGTGGTCCTGCTGCTCTGGCAGTTGCTGGCCGGGGAGGGGGCGGGCGGCCTTCCGGCGCCGGCGACCATCTGGCGGGATTCCCGCGAACTGATCCTCGACCCGTTCTTCGACCGGGGTGGGGTGGACAAGGGGCTGTTCTGGCACGCGCTGACCAGCCTGAAGCGGGTGGCCGTCGGCTTCAGCTTCGCCGCTGTCGTCGGCGTGGCGCTGGGGGTGCTGGTCGGCTCCAGCCGGCTCGCCCACCGCGGCCTCGACCCGATCTTCCAGGTGCTGCGGACGGTGCCGCCGCTCGCCTGGCTGCCGATCTCGCTGGCGGCCCTGCACGAGGCCAATCCCTCGGCCCTGTTCGTGATCTTCATCACCGCCATCTGGCCGATCGTGATCAACACGGCGGTGGGCGTGCGGAACATCCCGCAGGACTACGTCAACGTGGGCCGGGTGCTGCGGCTCTCGCCGCCCGAATACTTCGTCACCATCCTGCTGCCGGCGGCCACGCCCTACATCTTCACGGGCCTGCGGATCGGCGTCGGCATGAGCTGGCTCGCCATCGTCGCCTCCGAGATGTTGCTGGGCGGCGTCGGTGTCGGCTTCTTCATCTGGGACCAGTACAACGCGTCCCGGATCTCGGACATCGTCGTGGCCCTGACCTGGGTCGGCCTGGTGGGCTACGGCCTCGACCGGACCGTCGCCCTCCTGGGCCGCATCGTCTCCCGCGGCGTGGCCGCGGGTTAGGAGGGTCCCATGACCAGCAGAGCCTATCTCTCCATCGAGGACCTCGGGGTCACCTTCGGCTCAGGCTCGGAGGTGCTGCGCGGGGTCGACCTGACCGTCGACCAGGGCGAGTTCATCTCGATCATCGGCCACTCGGGCTGCGGCAAGTCCACCCTGCTGAACGTGGTGGCCGGCCTGCTGCCGGTGACCCGCGGCGCGGTGATCCTGGACAAGCAGGCGGTGGACGGCCCAGGCCCCGACCGGGCGGTGGTGTTCCAGAACCACTCCCTGTTGCCGTGGCTCACCGTCTACGAGAACGTTCGCCTGGCGGTGGACAAGGTGTTCCGCGGCAAGAAGAGCCGCGCCGAGCGCCACGCCTGGACCCTGCACAACCTGGCGCTGGTGCAGATGACCCACGCCAAGGACAAGAAGCCCCATGAGATCTCGGGCGGCATGAAGCAGCGGGTGGGCTTGGCCCGGGCGCTGGCCATGGAGCCCAAGGTGCTGCTGCTGGACGAGCCGTTCGGGGCGCTGGACGCCCTGACCCGCGCCAACCTGCAGGACAGCGTCATGGAGATCCACGCCAAGCTGGGCAACACGGTGCTGATGATCACCCACGACGTGGACGAGGCGGTGCTGCTGTCCGACCGGATCGTGATGATGACCAACGGCCCGGCGGCTCAGATCGGCGACATCGTGCGCGTGGACCTGCCGCGGCCGCGCCGCCGCATCGAGGTGGACGCCACGCCCGCCTATATCGCCGCCCGCCACGCGGTGATCGAATTCCTCTACGCCCGGCACGCCGTGCTGCACGCTGCGGCCTAGCTCAATTTCCAGGCGCCCGAGCCCGCTCGGGCGCCTTATTTTTGCACTGCAGCACAACGAGGCCCTTGGGAACGCTCTCGGCGCGTGACGTCGCAGGCCGCGAGGCGCTCTCCTACCCCCAAGGCCCAGGACAACGGCGTTCGCGGCTTCTCGGATCGGCTCGAGGTTGAGCCTTCCCACCCTTGGCGACGCCGCCTGTCCACTCCAGCATGGGTCCTTTCCCGATGGTCAGCCGCTCGTTCCTGAAGTCCGGCCACACGCCGACTCTGCTCTCCGCCTTCCTCTATTTCGACCTCAGCTTCATGACCTGGGTGGTCCTGGGGCCGCTGGGCGTGGCGATCGCCAAGGACTTCGGCCTGAGCCCGGCGCAGAAGGGCCTGATGGTGGCCGTGCCGGTGCTGTCGGGCGCGCTGCTTCGCCTGGTCGCCGGCCTGATGGTCGACCACATCGGGCCGAAGAAGACCGGCCTGATCGGACAGCTGATCGTGCTGCTGGGCCTCGCCGTCGCCTGGTTCCTGGGCGTGCACAGCTATCATCAGGTGCTGGCGCTGGGCGTGGTGCTAGGCGTGGCCGGCGCCTCGTTCGCCGTGGCCCTGCCGCTGGCCTCGCGCTGGTATCCGCCGGAGCACCAGGGCCTGGCCCTGGGCATCGCCGGCGCCGGCAACTCGGGCACCGCGCTCGCCGCGCTGTTCGCGCCGGCCCTGGCGCAGACCTACGGCTGGCAGAACGTCATCGGCTTGGCCGCCCTGCCGCTGGCCATCGCCTTCGTGGTCTATCTGGTCTTCGCCAAGGACGCCCCGAACCGGCCCGCGCCGAAGACCCTGGCCGAATATATGAGCGTGCTGGGGACGGGCGACGCCTGGTGGCTGATGGCGCTCTACGGCGTGACCTTCGGCGGCTTCGTGGGCCTGTCGTCCTCGCTGACCATCTACTTCAACGCCGAGTACGGCCTGCCGGCGGTGATCGCGGGCTTCTTCACCGCCGCCTGCGTGTTCGCCGGCTCGTTCGTCCGGCCGGTGGGCGGGGCGCTGGCCGACCGGTTCGGCGGCGTGCGGACCCTGACGGTGGTCTATGTGCTGGCCGCCCTGGGCCTGGTCCTGGTCAGCTTCCAGCAGCCCAGCGCCTGGGTGGCCCTGGCCCTGATGATGTTCTCGATGATGGCGCTGGGCGCCGGCAACGGGGCCGTCTTCCAGCTCGCGCCGCAGCGGTTCGGCAAGGAGATCGGCGTCGTCACCGGCCTGGTCGGCATGACCGGCGGCATCGGCGGCTTCTACCTGGCGTCCAGCCTCGGCTGGGCCAAGCAGGTCACCGGCTCCTACCAGATGGGCCTGCTGGCCTTCGCCGGCCTGGCGCTGCTGGCCCTGTTCGGCCTGATCGGGGTGAAGGCCCGCTGGCGCGAAACCTGGCCCAAGCTGGCCGGCGCGGCCCTGCGTCTCTGAGGTCACGCGCATGGGCAAGGAGAAGCTCGTCGTCATCGGCAACGGCATGGCCGGCTGCCGGGCGGTGCAGGAAGTGCTGAAGCGCGACCCGGACCGCTACGACATCACCATCTTCGGCGCCGAGCCGCGGGTGAACTACGACCGGATCATGCTGTCGCCGGTGCTGGCGGGCGAGAAGTCGTTCGCCGACATCGTGATCAACGACGAGGCCTGGTACGCCGACAACCGGATCGTCCTGCACGCCGGGGCCAAGGTGGAGGCCGTCGACCGGGCGGCCAAGGTGGTCAGCGTCGAGGACGGCCGCAAGGTCCCCTACGACCGGCTGATCCTGGCCGTCGGCTCGGACCCGATCCGCCTGCCCCTGCCGGGCGCGGACCTCCCCGGCGTCGTCACCTTCCGCGACCTCGACGACGTGGAGGCGATGATCGCCGCGGCGAAGCCCGGCGCGAAGGCGGTGGTGATCGGCGGCGGCCTGCTCGGCATCGAGGCTGCCTACGGGCTCTCCAAGCGCGGGATGTCGGCGACCGTCGTCCACCTGATGGACGTGCTGATGGAGCGCCAGCTGGACGCCTCGGCGGGCTTCCTGCTGACCGAGGCCCTGGCGGGCAAGGGCGTCGAGACTGTGCTGGAGGCGCAGTCGGAAGAGATCCTCGGGGCGAACGGTCGCGTCAGCGGCCTGCGCCTCAAGGACGGCCGGGTGCTGGACTGCGATCTCCTGGTGATGGCGGTCGGCATCCGGCCGAACAGCGCCCTGGCCAAAGCGGCCGGGCTGGACGTGAACCGCGGCGTGGTCGTCGACGACACCCTGCGCACCTCGGACCCGGCCATCTACGCCATCGGCGAGTGCGTCGAGCACCGCGGCCAGTGCTACGGCCTGGTGGCGCCCATCTGGGAGATGTGCCGCACGCTCGGCGAGGCGCTGACCGACGGGCGGGCGACCTATGAGGGCTCCAGCCTGTCGACCCGGCTGAAGGTCTCGGGCGTCGACGTCTTCTCGGCCGGCAAGCACCTGGGCGGCGAGGGCTGCGAGGACATCGTGTTCCGCGACGCCGGACGCGGGGTCTACAAGCGGATCGTCCTGGAAGACGGCAAGGTCGCCGGCGCGGTGCTGTTCGGCGATGCGGCGGACGGCGGCTGGTACTTCGACCTGATGAAGTCGGGCGAGGACGTGGCCGGCTTCCGCGAGACCCTGGTGTTCGGCCAGGCCGCCACGGAGGGCCTTCGAGGCCTGGACCCTAGCGCGGCCGTTGCGGCCATGGCCGACACCGCCGAGGTGTGCGGCTGCAACGGCGTCTGCAAGGGCGAGATCACCACGGCGATCGCCGACCAGGGCCTGACGACCCTGGAGAGCGTGCGCGCGGTCACCAAGGCCTCGGCGTCGTGCGGCACCTGCACGCCGCTGGTGGAGAAGCTGCTGAAGCTGAGCCTGGGCGACGCCTTCCAGGTCCAGACGGGGCCGAAGCCGGTCTGCGGCTGCACGCACCGCGGCCACGACGAGGTCCGCCAGCGCATCGTCGCCGAAGAGCTGAAGTCGATCCCGGCGGCCATGCAGGCCCTGGAATGGACCACGCCCGACGGCTGCTCGTCCTGCCGCCCGGCGCTGAACTACTATCTGGTCTGCGCCTGGCCCGGCGACTACCGCGACGACAAGCAGTCGCGCTTCATCAACGAGCGGGTCCACGCCAACATCCAGAAGGACGGCACCTATTCCGTCGTGCCGCGGATGTGGGGCGGGGTGACCTCGGCCGACGAGCTGCGCGCCATCGCCGACGTGGTCGACAAGTTCGACATCCCCACCGTGAAGGTCACCGGCGGCCAGCGCATCGACCTCCTGGGCGTCAAGAAGGACGATTTGCCGGCGGTCTGGGCCGACCTCAACAAGGCCGGCATGGTCTCCGGCCACGCCTACGCCAAGGGCCTGCGCACGGTGAAGACCTGCGTCGGGACCGACTGGTGCCGCTTCGGGACCCAGGACTCCACCGGCCTGGGCGTGCGGCTCGAGAAGTTCATGTGGGGGTCCTGGTCGCCGGCCAAGGTGAAGCTGGCGGTCTCGGGCTGCCCGCGGAACTGCGCCGAGGCCACCTGCAAGGACATTGGCGTCATCTGCGTCGACAGCGGCTACGAGATCCACATCGGCGGCGCCGCCGGCCTGCACATCAAGGGGACCGAGATCCTCACCAAGGTCGCCACCGAGGACGAGGCGCTCTGGGCCATCTGCGCGGTCATGCAGTTCTACCGCGAGAACGCCTGGTATCTGGAGCGGATCTACAAGTGGATGGACCGCATCGGCCTGGACGCCATCAAGGCGCAGGTCGAGGACCCGGACGCCCGGCGCGCCCTCTACGACCGCTTCTCGTATTCGCAGCGCTTCTACCGCATCGACCCCTGGGCCGAGCGTGTGGCGGGCCGCGACTCCCACGAATTCAACCCGCTCAGCCGTCGCATGGAGTTCGAACCGGCATGAACGCGCTCGTCAAAGATCCCATCCTGTGGACCGACGTGGGCGCGGTCACCGACGTGCCCATCCGCGGGTCGCGGCGGGTGCCGACGGCCGAGGGCGACATCGCCATCTTCCGCACCGGCGACGGCAAGGTCTTTGCGCTGCGCGACCGCTGCCCGCACAAGGGCGGCCCGCTCAGCCAGGGCATCGTCCACGGCCATGCGGTGACCTGTCCGCTGCACAACTGGTCCATCGAGTTGGCCACCGGCGAGCCCATGGGCGCGGACCGCGGCAAGGGCTGCGCGCCGGTGGTGCCGCTGGAGGTGCGCGACGGCCGCCTCCTGCTCGGACGGATCTGAAGCCATGAGCGTCCGCACCGCATGCCCGTACTGCGGCGTGGGCTGCGGCGTTAGCGCGGCGGCGGACGGCCGGACGTTGCAGGTCCAGGGAGACGCCGAGCATCCGGCGAACCTGGGCAGGCTCTGCTCCAAGGGGACGGCGCTGGGCAAGACGGTCGGCCTGGAGGGCCGGCTGCTGCATCCGACCATCGGGAACCGGCGGGTCTCGTGGAACGAGGCGACGCAGCGGGTGGCGAGCCGGTTCGCCGAGACCATCGCCCGGCACGGGCCGGACTCCGTGGCCTTCTATGTCTCCGGCCAACTGCTGACCGAGGACTACTACGCGGCCAACAAGCTGATGAAGGGCTTCATCGGCTCGTGGAACATCGACACCAATTCGCGGCTCTGCATGGCCTCGGCGGTGATCGCCCACAAGCTGGCGTTCGGGGCCGACCTGGTCCCGGGCTGCTACGAGGACCTGGACCTCGCCGACCTGGTGGTCTTCTCGGGGCACAACGCCGCCTGGACCCACCCGGTGCTGTTCCGCCGCATGGAGGCCGCCCGCGCCCGCGGCCAGCGGCACGTGGTCATCGACCCCCGCCGCACCGACACCGCCGAGAGCGCGGACCTGCACCTGGCGCTCGCGCCGCAGACCGACGTCCGGCTCTGGAACGGCCTGCTCGCCGACCTGATCCGCCGGGGCGCGATCGAGCGCGCCTACATCGCCGCCCACGTGGCGGGCTTCGCCGACGTCGAGGCCGAGCTCTCGCTCGCGGACCAGTCGCCGGCGGCCGTGGCGGCCGACTGCGGCCTGGCCCTGGCCGATCTGGAAGCCTTCTTCCGCCTGTTCGCCGAGACGCCGCGGACCGTCAGCCTGTTCTCCATGGGCGCGAACCAGTCCGCCCAGGGCGTCGCCAAGGGCTCGGCGATCCTGAACGTCCACCTAGCGACGGGCCGCATCGGCAAGCCGGGCGCCTGCCCGTTCTCGATCACCGGCCAGCCCAACGCCATGGGCGGGCGCGAGACCGGCGGCATGGCCACGACGCTGGCCGGCCACATGGACTTCGACGACGCGGCGCGGGCTCGCGTTCAACGCTTCTGGGGCGCGCCCCGCATTGCTCCCGCGCCTGGCCTGAAGGCCGTCGACATGTTCGACGCCGTGGCCGACGGCCGGATCAAGGCGATCTGGGTCATGGCCACCAACCCGGCGGTCAGCCTGCCCAACGCGGGCCGGGTGCGCGAGGCGCTGGCGGCCTGTCCGTTCGTGGTGGTGTCGGACTGCGTGGCCGAGACCGACACCCTGCAGTTCGCCCACGTGAAGCTGCCCGCCCTGGCCTGGGGCGAGAAGGACGGCACGGTCACCAATTCCGAGCGCCGGATCAGCCGCCAGCGGCGCCTGTTCAACCCGCCGGGCGAGGCGCGCGCCGACTGGCGGATCATCGCCGACGTGGGCACGGCCATGGGCTTCGGCGACGCCTTCGGCTGGCGCAACCCGGCGCAGGTGTTCCGCGAGTGGGCGCGCCTCACCGCCTACGAGAATACTGGCCGGGTGCTGAACCTCGGTCCGCTGGCGACGATCAGCCCGGAGGCCTACGAGGCGCTGGAGCCCGTCCAGTGGCCGGTGACGGCGGCCGGCGGCGCGCCGCGCCTGTTCGAGGACGGCCGGTTCCAGACCCCCGACGGCCGCGCCCGCATGGTCCCGGTAGCCGCCCGCGGTCCGGCCGAGGCCACGTCCGGCGCCTTCCCCCTGTCGCTGAACACCGGCCGGGTGCGCGACCACTGGCACACCATGACCCGCACGGCCCTGGCGCCGGAACTCTGCCGCCACGCGCCCGAACCCTATGTGGAGATGCACCCCGCCGACGCGGGTCCGCTGGGGATCGGGGAGGGGGCGCTCACCCGGGTGCAGACCGCGCATGGCGAGGCCGTGGCGCTCGCCCGACTGACCGACCGCCAGCGGCGCGGCTCGGTGTTCATGCCCATGCACTGGACCGAGGTCTTCGCGCCCTCCGGTCGGGCCAACCCGCTGGTGGCGCCGAAGGTCGACCCGCGCTCGGGCCAGCCGGAGTTCAAGCACACGCCGGCCCGGGTGCGCGCCTACCGCGAGACCTGGCGCGGCTTCCTCCTGGCGCGCGACGCCTGGAAGGCGCCCGCCGGCCTGGATCTGGTCTGGCGGCGCATCCCGCACGCCGACTGCCAGCTGCACGAGTTCGCCGGCCGCGGCGACGCGCGCGAGCGGGCCGCGGTGCAGAAGGCGCTGACCCGCAAGGCGGGCGACGTGCTGCGCTTCGAGGACCCGGGCGCGGGCAGCCTGCGCGAGGCCTGGATCGACGGCGAGCGGCTGGACCGGGTGATCTTCTTCACCACCGGCGGCGCCCTGCCGCCCCGCGAATGGCTGGCCGACCTGTTCGCCGCCGACTCGCTGACGGCCGCCGACCGCACGGCCCTGCTGATCGGCCGCCAGCCCGGCCAGGCCCTGGACGCCAGCCCCATCGTCTGCGCGTGCCGCGGCGTCCGCAGCCAGCGCATCGAGACCGCCGTCGCCGGCGGCTGCGCCACCGTCGACGCCGTGGGCGAGGCCACCGGCGCCGGGACAAGCTGCGGCTCGTGCCGCCCAGAGATCGCCCGTCTCATCGCCGCCGCCAAGGGAGAGGTCCGCCATGCCGCATGAGCTGGGACGTGTCCGCCTGGTGGGCGCGGGGCCGGGCTCGGCCGACCTCCTGACGGTGCGGGCGTTGCGGGCCATCGAGGGCGCCCAGGCGCTGCTCTACGACGCCCTGGTCTCGGACGAGGTCATTGCGCTCGCGCCGGCCGCCTGCCTGAAGATCCAGACCGGCAAGCGCGCCGGCCGGACCAGCATGAAGCAGGAGACCATCAACCGCCTGATGCTGCGCCTTGCACGCCGCGGCCTCGACGTCGTGCGGTTGAAGGGTGGCGACCCTTCGATCTTCGGCCGCGTCGGCGAGGAGGCGGCGTTCCTGCACGCTCATGGTGTCGCGACCGACGTCGTGCCCGGCGTCACCGCCGCCAGCGCCGCGGCGGCGCAGTTCGGCTTCCCTCTGACGCACCGCGGCGGGGCCCGGCGCCTGCTGATCGCCACCGCCACGACCCAGGACAGCGGCCTCACCGAGGGCGGCTGGGCCGCGGCGGCCGATCCCGAGACGACGGTGGCGCTCTACATGGGCCGCGACCGGCTGGAGGCGGCGGCCCAGCGCCTGATCGCCCAGGGCCGCTCGCCCCAGACGCCCGCCATCGCGGTGGAGAACGCCGGCCGACCCGACGCCCGCGCCTTGCCGGGCGCGCTGGCTGACCTGGGCGCGACGCTGGCGGCGGCGCAGGTCACCGGGCCGGTGGTTCTGATCGTCGGCGAGGTGGCGGCCCAGGCGGACGTCTTCGCCGCGATGCCGAACGGCGCCCTGGCCGAGGCGGGCTGATGAACGACAGCCAGCTCTTCGCCTTCGAGGACGACTTCGTCGCCAGCCTGCGCTGCATTCCCATGGCGGTGCGGCTCAAGCTGGACCGCAGCGGCATCAAGCTGTCGCTGCGCCAATGGAGCCGGTTCACCCGCGAAGACCGGCAGGAGCTGCTGGAGACGCCCTGCGGGACCGCGACCGAGGTCTGCGCCTACCATGATCGCCTCGTGGAACTGGTCGCCCAGCGCGCCAAGGAGGCGGCCAAGCCGCTGCCGGAGCCGCCGGCCGCGCTATGGGAAGTGACCGGCCACGCGCCGCTGGTGGTCACCGACTACGCTCGCTCGGTCGGCGTGCCGCCGCCCACGGAACACGACTGGCGCCGCCTCACCGAACTGCAGCGGTTCGTGCTGATCAAGCTGACGCGGGACAACCACGACAACGTCAACTTCGTGCCGGCCATGCGGGAATTCGGGCTGGCGCAGGCCTGAGGCGGTTCAGGCGGCGCGGGCTCCGGCGGCGCGGCTGATCGGCGTCAGGCGCGCGGGCAGGCGGGCGAAGCCCTGCAGGACGTTGTTCCACGCCGGGGTGGGCCGGTCGGCCTCGACGCGCTCGATGCGTTCGACGAGGGCGGCCAGCAGAATCTCCATCTCCAGCCGGGCCAGGTGCATGCCCACGCAGGTGTGCGGTCCGTGGCCCCAGCCCACGTGGTCGCGCGGGTTGCGGCGCACCTCGAACGCGTCGGCGTCAGGGTAGTGTCGCGGGTCGCGGTTGGCGGAGGCGAACAGGATCAGCGCGCGATCGCCCTTGGGAATGGTCGCGCCCTCCAGCTCGAAGGCCTCGGCGGCGTAGCGGGTGAAGCCGCGGATCGGCGAGGCGAGGCGGACCGACTCGTTGACGACGCTCGCGATCAGGGCGGGCTCGGCGCGGACGGCGTCATAGGCGCCCGGGGTGACGGCCAGGCGCCAGAGCATGTGGCCGGTGGCCAGGATCGTGGTGTCGAGCGCCGGGGCGACATAGTCGATGACCATGGCTCGGGCCTCGGATGGGCTGATGACGCCCCGGTCCGCCGCCTCGAACAGCCGGTCGGCCCAGCCGCCGGGGGTCACGTCCCTGCGGTCCAGGTGGCGGACGTAGCGGGCGAGCCCGCGCATGAGGGGCACGGCCGCCAGGCCGCGCAGGTTCATCACGCCCAGCGTGTTGAAGGCCGCCGCGGCCCAGCGGAGCATCCGCTTGCGCGCCCAGGCGTCCAGGCCCACGAGCTCGGCCACGATCGTCACCGGAAGGTGGGCGGCGAAGGTCGCCATGGCGTCGAAGGTGCGGCCGTCCGCCAGGCTGTCGACGAGGTCCGCCGCCTCGGCCTCGAGCCGCGGCCGCAGGTCCTTGAGCGGCGCGGGGGTCAGCGGCTGGATCAGGGCATGGCGGCGCCGGTCGTGGGCCTCGCCGTCGCTGGTCAGGGTCACCGGCGCGGTCAGGCGGTTGACGGTCTCGTTCGCGGCGACGCCGTGGCCGCTGACCAGCGCCTGGTCGGCGCGCAGGGCCGCCCGGACATCGTCGTACCGCGAGACCGCCCACATCCGCCGGCGCGGCATCCAGACCGCGGGGCCCAGGTCCCGCAGCCGGGCGTACAGCGGATACGGGTCGCGTAGCGCCGCACGGGAATAGAGGTCCCCTTCGAATACGGCGGTCATCGGTGCTCCTCGATATGTGACGATATGGTCAAAACAATCGTTGACATAGGCCGCGACGAAATCCAAGTTAAATGACTAATTGGTCATATCGAGATCGCCATGAGCCTCATCAAGGTTGAAGACATCGCCTTCGTGCGCTTCCGGGCGCCGGACCTGGGCGAGATGGGCCGCTTCCTCGAGGATTTCGGCCTCGCGACCGAAACCGTCGACGGGGTGCTTTACGCCCGCGGAGCCGGCCCCGCGCCGTTCCTGCATGCGACCGAGCCCGGCGAGCCGGGCTTCGCCGGCGTCGGCCTGCGCGCGGCGTCGATCGGTGACCTCGAGACCCTGGCCAGGGCCGAGGGCGTGGCGGTCCGGCCGCTGGCCGCGCCCGGCGGCGGGCACGTCGTGACCCTCACCGATCCGGATGGCCATGTTGTCGAGGTGGTCGCCGGCCAGGCGGCCGCGCCGGAGATGTCGCTGCCGGCGCGGCCGCCCTGGAACTCGGCCGCAGACCGCTCGCGTCAGCGCCAGACCAAGCGGACCGGCGCCGGCGCCCATGTGGTCCGCCTGGGCCACTGCGTGCTGAACGTGTCCGACTTCCGCGCCTCGGAGCGCTGGTGGAAGGACCGCTTCGGCTTCATCACCTCGGATGAGATCGCGCTGTCGCCGGAGTTCTCGGTCGGCGCCTTCCTGCGCTGCGACCGGGGCGTGACGCCCACGGATCACCACACCCTGTTCCTGGTCCAGTCGCCCAAGGGCCCGGGCTTCAACCACGCCGCCTTCGAGGTCGCCGACCTCGACGACCTGATGGCAGGGCATGACCGGCTGAAGGCTGCCGGCCGGACGCCGGAATGGGGCGTCGGCCGCCACATCCTCGGGAGCCAGGTCTTCGACTACTGGCGTGATCCCTGGGGCCACACGCTCGAGCACTGGACCGACGGCGACCTGCTCACCGCAGACGATCCGTCCAACACCGCCACCCTGCACGACCTGATGGCCGTGCAGTGGGGGCCGCCCCCGCCGCCGACCATGGCCTGAACCCACAGCCAAAGACGAACCCATGAAACTCGCCACCGTCACTGCGGGCGGGCCGCCCGAGCTCGGCCTCGTTCAGGGCGACCGCCTGGTCTCCATCTCGCGCGCCGCCCCGGCCCTCGCAGCCAACATGATCGAGCTGATCGCCCGCTGGCCGCTGGTCGAACGCGAGGTCCGCGCCATCGGCGACGCGGCCGCCGAGACCCTGGCCTTCTCGGACCTCCGCCTGCTGGCTCCGATCCCCCGCCCGGGCAAGATCTTCGCCATCGGCCTCAACTATGCCGACCACATCGCTGAAAGCGGCATGGGGACGCCCGAGCACCAGGTCTGGTTCGCCAAGGCCGCGACGTCGGCGAACGGCCCCTACGACGCCATCGAGATCCCGGCCGGCGGCTATGTCGATTACGAGGCCGAGATGGTCGCCGTGGTCGGCGCCGGCGGCCGCCGGATCGCCCGCGAGGACGCCGCCAAGGCGCTGTTCGGCTACTGCGTCGGCAACGACGCCACCGAGCGCGCCTGGCAGCATCGGACGCCGCAGTGGACCCTGGGCAAGTCGTTCGACACCCACGCGCCGTTCGGGCCCTGGATCACCACCGCCGACGAGGTTGGCGACCCGCACGCGCTGGCCATCCGCGGCCTGGTCAACGGCGAGGCGCGCCAGGAGTCCAACACCCAGCACCTGGTCTTCGACGTCTGGGATCAGGTGGCGCACCTCTCCCACGCCATGACCCTGGAGCCCGGCGACCTGATCTTCACCGGCACGCCCGGCGGGATCGGGGCGGCGATGAAGCCGCCGCGGTTCCTCAAGGACGGCGACCGGGTGCGCATTGAGATCGACGGCCTGGGCGCCATCGAGAACCCCTGCGTGCAGGCGGGCTCATGAGTACGGATGTCGACGTCCTGATCGTCGGCCTGGGCCCCGTCGGCGCGACCCTGGCCGCCCTGCTCGGCGACCTGGGGGTGAAGGTGCTGGTGGTGGAGAGGGAGAGCCACGTCTACCCGCTCCCCCGCGCCGCCCACTTCGACCACGAGGCCATGCGGCTGTTCCAGCAGTTGGGCATCGCCGAGGCCGTCAGCCGTCACGCGCGGCCGGCGCCGGCCTATGAGTTCCGCGCCGGCGACGGCCGGTTGCTGATGCGCTTCAACGCGCCGGCGGCCAAGGCGTCCTCGGGCTGGCAGGCCAGCTACATGTTCCACCAGCCCGGCCTGGAACTGGCGTTGCGGGCCAAGCTGGCGACCTCGCGCTCGGTCGAGGTCCGGCTTGCCAGCCGGTTCGTGGCGCTCGAGCAGGATGCGGAGCGCGTGCGCGCCGTGGTCGAAGGTCCGCACGGCGTCGAGGTCGTCAGGGCCCGCTACCTGGTCGGCTGCGACGGCGGGTCTAGCATGGTCCGCGCGGCCATCGGTGGCGAGCTGTTCGACTACGGCTTCGACGAGCCCTGGCTGGTGATCGACGCCAAAGTGGATGAGCACGCCCGGACGCCGGACGTGAACCTGCAGGTCTGCGACCCCGACCGGCCCACGACCTGCGTCCTGATGGGGCCGGGCCGCCATCGTTGGGAATTCATGCTGCGGCCGGGCGAGGACCCGAACGTGGCGATGACCGACGCCTTCATCCAGCCGCTGATCGCGCCCTGGGACTGCGGCGAGGTCGAGATCGAGCGGCGCGCCGTCTACCGCTTCCACGGGCTGGTCGCGAAGACCTGGCGCTCCGGCCGGGTGCTGCTGGCCGGCGACGCCGCGCACCAGATGCCGCCCTTCGCGGGCCAGGGCATGTGCTCGGGCCTGCGCGACGCGGCCAACCTGGCCTGGAAGCTGAGCGCCATGCTGGCCGGGGCCGACGAGGCGCTGCTCGACACCTACCAGGCAGAGCGCGAGCCGCACGTGCGCGCCTTCATCGAACTCGCTATCGGCATGGGCCGGGTCGTATGCACCCTGGATCCCGAGGCGGCGGCCCAGCGCGATGCGGCCATGCTGGCGCCGGGCCGCTCGCCGGTGATGCCGGACCCCACGCCACCGGTCCTGTCGGATGGGCATGTCTCGACCGGCGCTCCGGCGGCCGGCGGGCTGTTCGTGCAGACCTGGGCCGATGGTCGCGGTCTGGACGACGTGCTGGGCCCGGGCGCCTGGCTGATCGTCCGCGAACCCGTCGCGCCGGTCCCTGGTCTCAGCGTCGTCAGCCTGGCGGACGCCCGTCTCGCGGGCCATCGCAAGGCGCTCGCCGCCTGGCTGGGCCGGCACGGGGCGGAGGCCGTGCTGGTCCGCCCCGACCGCTATGTGTTCGGCGCCGGCGACCCCGCCGCGCTCGTCGACGCCTGGCGCAAACCCTTCCTGCTCGCCGCCTGAGGACACGCCACATGCTTCGCCTGCACCACGCCCCGCTCGCTTGTTCGCTGGCCTCGCGCCTCGCCCTCATGGAGGCCGGGCTCGAGCATGAGGTGGCCATCGTCCACACGACCCGCGGCGAGAACCGCACCGAGGCCTACCGGGCGATCAATCCGCGCGGCCAGGTCCCGGCGCTGGAAACGGCCGGCGGCGTCCTGACCGAGTCCGTCGCGATCCTGCCCTACATCGCCGACCTGGCCCCGGAACGCGGCCTGCTGCCGCCGGCCGGGACGTTCGAGCGGGCCCAGGCGCAGATGTGGCTCAGCCATCTCTCCAGCACGGTGCATGCGGCCTACGGCGGCCTGCTCAGGCCCGACTTCGCGCCGGTGCGTGAGGCCTGCCTCGCCCGGCTCACCACCGCCTTGCAGGACCTGGACGCCCACATGGCCGGCCGCGAGTACGTGCTGGACGCCTTCAGCGTGGTCGACCTCTATTTGCTGGTGTTCTGCCTGTGGCGGACCGTGGCCGGAAACCTGCCGCCGCTGCCCAACCTGGACGCGTTCCAGCAGCGCATGCTGGCGCGGCCGGGAATCGCGCCTACCATCGGCGAGGAGATGCGCCTGCGCGCCGAGGCCGCCTGACCCCCGAGTGCTACGGAACCCCGAGTGTCCATGAGTGAGCTTGTTCCCGCCAAGACCGGCCGCGCCGCCCGCACGCGCGAGGCGCTGATCCGCGCCGGCCGCGAGCTGTTCGCCGAGCGGCCCGTGGACGCCGTGGCCATCGACGACATCGTCCAGGCCGCCGACGTGGCCAAGGGCAGCTTCTACAATCACTTCCTCGACCGCGACGCCCTGGTGAGGGCGGTCGTGGGCGAAATCCGCGAAGGGATCGAGGCCAAGATCGGCGCGGTGAACGCCGGCGTCGACGACCCCGCGCGCCGGGTCGCCCGGGCGGTGTGCGTCTATCAACGCTATGCCCTCGACGAGCCCCTGAGGGCGCGGGTCCTGGTCCGTGTCCACAGCGGCTTCGCAAGCCTGAGCTCGCCGCTGAACCAGGGCGGGATCGACGACATCACCGTCGGCCTGGCGAACGGGCGCTTCTCGATCGCCACGGTGGAGGCCGGCCTGCTGTTTGTGATGGGCGCCGCGGCGACCGCGATGGCGCGGACGTCCAGCGATCCTTCGCCGCCGCTCGCGATCAGCCTGGCACAGCAGATCTGCGCGCTGATCCTCCGCGGGCTCGGCGTGCCGTCCGCCGAGGCGGAGGCGATCTCCGCCCAGGCCGCCGACGAGATCGTCCGCGGCGGGGACTGAGCCCGGGCCGGCGACGAGGCCACCCGATCGCCCGCCCCGCGGCTCACAACGGCAGGGGCGTACCCGCCTGCTCGGCCACCATGTAGGCGGCGTACCATTCGGGCCAGTTCTCGTCGCGCCCGCCGCCGGTCCGCTTCTCGTGCTCACCGTGGGCAGCCTCAGCGCGCCGGAACGCTGCGGCGAGATCGGACGGCGACCCGAACGTCGTGTTCCCCTCCACCCGCCCGGGCAGGCGGTTTGTGACCTCCTGGAACAGCCAGCCGTTGCCGTCCGGATCGCTGAACGAGGCGAAGGAGCGATAGCTGCTGCGCCCGGGATCGGGCCCGCCGACCCGCAGGCGTCCGAACAGGTAGGGATCGTCCGGGCCCGCGTACCTGTCGCCGGCGCCGTGGAAGGCCTCGCTGACCTGGACACCGCGGGCGATCAGTTCGGCGCGGGCCGCCTCGATGTCCGAGACGATCAGGTACAGGCCCTGGGCGGAACCAGGAGCCGCCGGGGTGACGTTCCTGCCGAAGATGACCGAGCACGCGGAGCCGGGCGGCGTGAACTGCAGCACGCGGAAGTCGTCACCCCCGTCGAAATCCGCGTCGAGCCGCCACCCGAGGCCGGTGTAGAACGCCTTTGCGCGGTCGACATCCGAGACCGGAATGACGACGATCTCGAACTTCATGTCGACCGTCGGCCCCTTCGGAGTTTCGACGGCGGCGTCGCTGCGCGTCTCGGTCATGGTCATGTCCAGACTCCCTCGTTCGCCTGACGAGGCGGCATGCCTCCAGGCCGATGAAATGCAGCAAAGGCTGCAGTCGATTCAATTGCACAAAGGTATTGGCGCGCGCCTCGGCAACCTTGGCCTTGGCGGGCTTTGATCGGCGGGATCATACAAAGGTGCTGGCGGCTTTTGGGTCAAATATGCGTGGGCCTGCCTTTCTGTTGTCGCGGGCGGCGTCGTCGCGGCGAAGCTAGGCCGCGTCGACGAGCACCAGCTCGCTGTCCTCCAGGGCGGTGACGGAGATTGTCGCCACGTCCGAGATAGCCACGCCGTCGCGCGCCCTGGCAGTGACGTCGCCGATGCGCACCGAGCCAACGGCCGGCACCAGATAGCCGCGGCGATCCGCGCCCAGGGCGTATTCGGCCGTCTCGCCGGCCTTGAGCGTAGCGCCCAGCACCCGGGCGTCGGTCCGGATCGGCAGGGCCTCGCCATCACCCGCCAGGCCCGACGCCAGGGTCACGAAGCGGCCGCTGCGGTCGCCCTTGGGGAACGGCTTGGCGCCCCAGCTGGGCGGGCCGCCGGTTTCCGTCGGGATGATCCAGATCTGGAAGATGCGAGTGGTGACGTCCTCGCGGTTGTACTCGGAATGGGCGACCCCAGACCCGGCGGACATCACCTGCACGTCGCCGGCCTCGGTGCGGCCCTTGTTGCCCAGGTTGTCCTCGTGGGTGATCGCGCCTTCTCGGACGTAGGTGATGATCTCCATGTCCCGGTGGGGATGGGGTGGGAAGCCCGTGTTGGGGGCGATGGTGTCGTCGTTCCACACGCGCAGGGCGCCCCAGTTCATGCGCTCGGGGTCGCGGTAGTTGGCGAACGAGAAGTGGTGCTTGGCGTCGAGCCAGCCGTGGTTTTCGCCGCCGAGGCTGCCAAAGGGACGAAGTTCGATCATGCGGAGGTCTCCTGCGGGCCGGCGCTCGCGCCGGGGTTCACCTGATGACCCAACCTATCGTCTTGGACTGTTCGACTTTAGCCGCATAAGATCGGACAAGATGATCTAGGGAGTTGAACGTTGGCCAATCCCGGCACGCCAACCTTCGAACAGCTGCGGACCTTCCTGGCGGTGGTCGACGCCGGCAGCTTCGGCGGCGCGGCGCGGCGCCTGAACCGCGCCGTCTCGGTCATCAGCTACGGGATCACCAACCTCGAGGCGCAACTCGGCGTGGTGCTGTTCGACCGCGAGGGCTCGCGCAAGCCGCAGCTCACGGTCGCCGGGCGCGCCCTGCTGGCCGAAGCCCGCACCATCGCTCACGGGATCGACAGCCTGCGCGCCAAGGTGAAGGGGTTGCTCGACGGCCTGGAAGCCGAGGTGGACCTGGCCGTGGACGTGATGCTGCCGGCCGAGCGGCTGGGGAAGATCCTGCGGGCGTTCGCCCAGGCGTATCCCACCGTGTCCCTGCGCCTGCATGTGGAGGCCCTGGGCGCGATCACCGCCCTGGTGCTGAACCGCAAGGCCGTGGTGGGGATCTCCGGCCCCCTGGCGGCAGGCGTCGAGGGGGTCGAGTGCGTCAATGCCGGGTCGGTGCCGATGGTGCCGGTCGCGGCGCCCGACCATCCGCTGGGGCGCATGCCGCGGATCGCACCCGGCGCCGGCCGCGACTACGTGCAGCTGGTGCTGAGCGACCGGTCGCCGTTCACCGAAGGCCAGGACTTCTCCGTCCTGAGCCCGCGGACGTGGCGGCTGGCGGACCTGGGAGCCAAGCATGCGCTGCTCCGCGAGGGCATCGGCTGGGGGAACATGCCGCTGCCGATGATCGAGCCGGATCTGGTGGCGGGGACGCTGGTACGGCTGGCGATGCCCGACCACCCCGGCGGCACCTACCGGTTCGCGGGCGTCTGGCGACGGGATACGCCGCCCGGCCCGGCGGCCTCGTGGCTGCTGGACCAGTTCGTGCGGCTTGGCGCGGACGACCCCGAGGAGGCCGGCCTCACCGACATCTGAACCTCACCCGCGGGCCGGGGCGGCGGCGGCCGGATGCAGGGCGCAGGCCAGGGTGCCGGCCAGCACCATCGCGCCCGCCAGCACCAGCGGAACGACCAGGCCGATGCGGGTGACGAGCAGGGCGCCCAGCGCCGCGCCGGCGAAGATCGCGGCCACGCTGCCCAGCCGGCGGGCCCAGTTGGGGCTCTCGCCACCGGCCAGCCGCGAGTCGGCCGCCAGCCCGGTCAGGGTGAGGGTGAGCACCGTGGTGGTGAGGTCCGGGATCTTGAGCTGGCGGATGGTGGCGTTGCGGTAGCCCATGGCCAGGGCCGTCAGCGCGATGATGGCGTAGACGTTCGGCTCCGGCGTCCCCGCGGCGATGTCGAGGCCGACGGCGAAGACGGCGGCGATGCAGAGCAGCGCGGCCTCGATCGTGGCCGAGGTCAGCAGCCAGCGGCGCAGGCTTCCGCCCGCATGCGCCTTGCCCATCCGCCCGGCGACCGCCGCGCCGACGAGGAACGCGGCGATGGCCACCAGGTATGGCGCCACCCGGAAATCCGGCGCGCCCGAGGCGGCGAAGCCCAGGAAGACGACATTGCCCGTCATGTTGGCGGTGAACACCTTGCCGAGTCCCAGGACGCTGATCGCATCCACCAGGCCGGTGGTGACCGACAGCAGCAGGAGCAGCCAGGGAAGCGGCGCGGCGGACGTGGCGGGCGGCGGGGTCATCGGCGGCGTCTCCAGGATCAGAAGCGGAAATTGGCTTCGAGGCCGAACATGCCGATCGTCTCGGCAGGACCGGTCTCGCGGATGAAGCGGCCCGGCTCGAACGCCGAGGCCGAGGCGGACAGCTCGAGCTCGGGCGTGGCCTGCCAGTCCAGGGTGACCTCGGCCTCCTTGCCGATGAACCGCGCCCGCGAGGTTCCGGGCGCGCGCAGCAGACCGCCCGGCACGTCGTAGACGCCGTCGGCGCGGGCGTAGCGCCAGTAGGCCATGGCGCTGACCCCCAGGGTGACGTCGCCGCGGAGGTCCAGCGCGACCGCCGGGTTGAAGCTCACGATGTTGTACGGGCCGACCGGCGAGAGCTCGCCGAAGTACTTCCCCTTCGGGAACAGCGCGTTGAACGTGCCGAGCTTCCCGTCGCCCGGGTCCTTGTCGCCGCTGACGATGTTGAAGCGCACCGTGACGTCCGGCGCGAGCGCCGCGTCCGGAAACCGGCGGCCGCCTTCGGAGCCCAGGGTCCAGGCGCGGATCTTCCGCCCGTCGAAACGGCCGGTCTGCACGACGCCCTCGATGTTCCAGCGCCAGTCGTCCACGTGGCCGAAGCTGCGCGCGCCGAAGCTGTCGCGATGCTCGTCGCCGACGCGGCCGCCGAACGTCGCGCCGCGGTGGCGAAAGCCCAGGTAGTAGAGGTCTAGGTTCGGCAGCGTCGCATAGGCGCCCCAGAGCGCCTTGGCCGAAAACGCACGGTCGTCGAAGGCGCCCGATCCGGCCCGCACGGGCTCGACGCGGAAGACGCTGACTTTCGCCCGCCCGGCGTGCAGGTCCGCCCGCAAGCCATCGAAGGCGAGCGGAATGTTCGGCCCGTATCGCGCGCCCACCAGCCGTTCGCTGCCCAGCGGCATCAGCTGTCGCCCCGCCCGAAACACGACGGCGCCGCCGTCGACCGGCAGGGAGACTTCGGCGAAGCCTTGCAGCAGGTCGACGCCGGTCCGGTCGGTCGGCCCGGCGGAAGGCTGCACACCCGCCGCATAGCCGGCGATGGGCTGCACGAACGCGCGGAACCGGCCCAGGTGGAAATCGGCGTAGGGCAGGGCGCGGACCCAGAGATAGCCGTCGTCGGGCGCAGGCCCGTCGCCCCACAGGTTGTTGCGGAAGGCCTCCTGGCGCAGGCGGAGCTCCAGGCCCGTGGTGAGATAGGCCGGGCCGCCGTCGAGCGGGATGTACTTGAAGTCCTCGGTCCAGCGGCCGGTGCGCGCCGCGGGGTCGGCAAGGCCCGACCAGTCTTCGTCGAAGCGGGTCACCGTCAGGCTGGGCGGCTGCGCCGGCTCCGCGGCGGCGGCCGAGGCCAGCAGCGCGCCGACGGTGACCGCCAGTCCGGCAAGGGCGCGGCGGCGGCTCATTCGCCCGCGGGCCGCTCGCGGTGGGCGATCAGCGCCACCAGCACGAAACCGCCGATCAGGCCCAGGTGCTCGAAGAAGGCGTTGGTGGCCATGAACCGCTCATGGCCATCCGGCATCGCCCAGAACGCGTTGGCGGTGAGGGCGGCGAGACCCGTGAAGACGCTGAGCATCCCCGCGCCCAGCCACACCCACCGACGGGTCATCACCAGCACGGCGCCCAGGGTCTCGACGACGATCGTCACGGGGCCCAGACGGCCGGCGGGTGC
>Ga0209257_1001558_pt1 | contig 26541 bp, 21 predicted proteins | sample AraplaCvi_mCL_r2_FD_184277 | JGI IMG/M metagenome (GOLD analysis project Ga0209257, IMG submission 184277) | Arabidopsis root microbial communities from North Carolina, USA - plate scrape MF_Cvi_mCL_r2 (SPAdes) (version 2) | ecosystem: Host-associated > Plants > Roots > Endosphere | place: USA...
CCAAGCACGGCTGCGACAAGCTGGCCACGTTCCTGGAGAAGTCCGGCATCAAGACCGCGGCGATCCACGGCAACAAGAGCCAGGGCCAGCGCCTGCGTGCGCTGGGCGATTTCAAGGCCGGCCGGGTGACCGTGCTGGTCGCCACCGACATCGCCGCGCGCGGCATCGACATCAACGAGCTGCCGAAGGTCATCAACTACGACCTGCCGATGGTGCCGGAAGATTACGTGCACCGTATCGGCCGTACCGGCCGCAATGGCTCGACCGGCCAGGCGATTTCGCTGGTGGCCCAGGACGAGGCCAAGCTGCTGCGCCAGATCGTGCGCCTGCTCGACAAGGACATGGACATCCGCGACGTGCCGGGCTTCGAGCCGCAGACCCCGATCCGCTGGGGCAACAGCGCGCCGGGCAAGGCCGAAGTGCCGGGTGGCGATCGCGCACCGCGCCGCGGCGCGCACGCGCGTCGTCCGCATGGCGATGCGCCGCGCCACGCCCATGCCGGTGCCAAGACCGGTGGCCAGCGTGACGGTGCCGGTCGTGGTGCAGGCCGTGGTGCCGGCAACGGTGCCCCGCGCGGCGGCCAGCCGCAGGGCCAGCGCCGTGGCGGTGGTGGGCGCGGCCAGGGCGGGGGTCGCGCTGGCTGAGTGCCTAATACACGCGTCAAATCAAAAGGGAACGGCGATCGCCGTTCCCTTTTTGTATTGAGCGCCCAGGCGATGTGCCTCTCAGAATAACTTTGCTGACCTTGCATGCTGCAAGCGTTATTATTCCGTGAATTCATCCACCCCATCAACGTAGGAATAACAGTGTCCAAAGGAATTGTTTCAACATTGTGGCCCGCCTGGGGGCGCCACGATGCGCATGGAGGCTACCGCCCTGACATCGATGGGCTCCGTGCCATCGCAGTTGTGGGAGTGCTGCTATACCACGCATTCCCCAGCCTGCTCCCCGGCGGATTCGTCGGGGTGGACGTATTTTTTGTAATCTCTGGCTTTCTTATCACTCGCGTCATCATCGACGGACTGAGTCGTTCGAGCTTTTCCATCGCCGATTTCTACGCCCGGCGAGTGCGTCGAATCTTTCCAGCGCTGTTGTTGGTGCTTACCGCCTGCCTGATTTTCGGCTGGCGGGCAATGTTGGCCGAAGACTTTGCGCACTTGGGAAAGCACGCTGCGGGCGGCGCCGGTTTCATTTCCAACCTTGTCCTGTGGAGCGAGGCGGGATACTTCGACCAGGCATCGGCAAGCAAGCCCCTGCTTCACCTATGGTCGCTGGGCATCGAGGAGCAGTTCTACCTGGCCTGGCCTTTGATGCTCTGGGCCGCTTGGCGCGCCCGGTTGCCTTTGATGCCTTTCATCATCGCCACGGCAGCGATTTCTTTCCTGATCAACCTGCACCTCCAGGGGAATAACCCCACTGCCGCCTTCTACTCGCCCCTGTCGCGCGCATGGGAGCTGATGATCGGCGGGATGCTTGCACACTGGAGTTCGGCTTCGGGTGCGCGTGAACGCGATTGGTGGATTAGCTTCTTGAGCTCCCTGCGGGTGCGGTCGACCCCGGCATTGGCCACTGGCATGCGGTCGGCATGTTCGTTCATAGGGTTGGGGCTGCTGTCGATCAGCCTGGTCTGGATCAACTCCAGCATGCCGTTCCCCGGCTTCCGTGCCCTGCTTCCTACCGTGGGAACCGCGCTGTTGATCGCTTCCGGGCCGAACACGCCGGTAGCGCGGTGGCTGCTTGCCAGCCGACCGTTCGTCTGGATCGGGCTGATCAGCTATCCACTCTATCTTTGGCATTGGCCTCTCTTGACGCTGGCGGGGAACGCCTACGGTTCGCTCGGTACCCCGGAGCGTGCCGGCCTTCTGCTCGCAAGCGTAGGACTGGCATGGCTTACCTGGCGCCTGGTGGAGCGTCCGTTGCGCTCTCCGACCCGAGGCGGATGGAAGGTGCTGGGCCTACTGCTCGGCATGGCGGCGATAGCGGGTTCCGGCCTTTTAATCTGGAAGAAAGACGGGCTTCCGTCGCGGTATCCGGAAATCGTCAAACGCGCCACCGAGTACGACCTCGAGGGGTACCGGGCCGCGCTGCGCCATCAAGTGTGCTTCATGGAACTCGGCACCAACGCAGAACGCTATGCGCCGGAGTGCGTCGATGGTGGCAACCAAGCGCTGTGGGTGCTCTGGGGCGATTCTTCTGCTGCGTCGATGTACACCGGCGTGCGCCACCTGCAAGAGCGCTCGGGCAAGATGCGTTTGGCGCAGTTCACCTCGTCGTCCTGCCCGCCGATAATGGACTACGATGCGCCGAATCCAGATTGCAGGTTCAACAACGATTGGACCATGGGCAAGATCGAGCAGCTCAAGCCGGATACGGTGCTGCTCTCCGCGATGTGGCACTACTACGATAACGCAAAGCTTGCCGGAACCATTGCGCAGCTGAAATCGATTGGCGTTCGACGGGTTGTCCTGCTCGGCCCTCCTCCGTCCTGGAAGGACACGCCATCACGGATCGTATTCAATATCTGGCGCGACGATCCGCTTCATACCCCGCCGGGACCGCGTCTGGATTACGCCAAGTACGGGATGGGAGAAGGTGAGCAGGCCGCTGGAGGAGCTGACTACCGCACTTCCGTGGCAGACGCATTCCTGAAGAACGTCGCTGTGACCAGCGGAAGCGAATATATCTCGCTGACCGAAGTACTCTGCAACGAAAAAGGCTGCCTTACCCGCGCGGATGCAGACAGCGGTGAAACGTTCTATCTGGATATCGTCCATCTGACCCCCGCCGGCGCCACGTTCGCAGTGAAACAGATCAGCCCCCAGCTGCTGCGTAACACGGAATAGGGGCTGCGCAGAGCGCGTGCGCTCCTTTGAGAGCGCACGCGATGCTGGGTTGTTGCTGCCTTAGTAGACACCGCGCACGCGCTGCCACAGGTAGTACTCACGGTTCGTCAGGTTGTAGATGCCGGCACTGAGCCGCCATTGGTCGCAGATGTTCCAGCTGCCGAACAGGTCCAGCACGGTGTAGCCGGCGGCCTTGTCCGCCATGCCGGGGGGCTGACCTTGCTATTGGGGGCGGTGGTGTAGCCATCGTCGCGTCCTTGGCCAGGGCAAGGCGGCCGGATGCCGGCCACGGGGGCGCGCCTGGCGCCCCCGTCGCGATCACCCGCGCGGCTTGGTCGGGTTCAACAGGTTGCCGAAGAACACCGCGTTCAACAGGATCCGCTCGGTACCGTGCCAGTACTTGCGGTGCGCCGGGTCGTCAGCGAACAGCACCACGTTGCCCTGCCCCTGGGGCGACACCAGCAGCCAGGCGGCGCCGGCCACGCGGCTGCGGTTGTTCTCGGACAGGTAGCCGTTCACCCGCGGACTGTCGTCGATCCGGACCACGGTGGAAAACGCGTTGCGGCTCGGCTTGAAGCTGATCCCGTTTTCCTTGTTTACCGCCAGCTGGTTGCGCGGCAGGCCGAAGCCCAGCGGGTGGCTGGTATCGACATCGGCGCTGAGGATGTTGCCGCTGACCCGCTCGATCGCGGCGATGTCGCGCTGGTCGCCGAACGCACGGCGCGCGCCATCAGGCTCCTTCTCTTCGGCGCCCAGCACTTCATCGCTGAGCTTCTGCTCGATCGCCCACTTGGCCGCGCTGCCGTAGGTCACCAGCGAGCCGCCGGCATTGATCCAGCGCTTGAGCGCGGCCACCGCTGCGGCATCCACGCCGCTGTAGGTACCGCCGGACAAGACGATGGTGGTGTACCGGTCCAGGTTGACCTTGCCCAGCTGCGCCGGGTCCAGCTTGCTGGCCGGCAACTGCACCTGCTGGTCCAGCACGAACCACGCCGAGCCGATCTCGGTGGCGCTGACGCCCTCGCCCATCACCAGCGCCACCGCCGGCTTGCGCAGCGACTTGACGCTGTCGCTGCCGAGGTCGATGCCGCCGCGGCTCTGGCCACTGGCCAGCGCGTGCACGACCACGCCACTGGCGCGCGCGACCTCGTCCACGGCGACGCGCAGCGCTTCCCCGTCGAGGGTCTGCCCGGCGACCGGGATCACCACGCTGCCGCGCGCGAACGCCTGCTCGCCGCCACCGGTGGCCGCAGTGAACGGCTGGAACGCGGCGCGCGCCAGGATGCCCTTGGCCTGCAGTGCGTACAGCGCGCGGCTGGCGTTGTAGTCGCGCCAGTCGAACACGTAGGCATAGCCGGCCTGGCCGCCCACCACGCCGCCCTGTGCGGTCGGCAGGCTGCTGATCCGCTCACCGCCGGCCACGCGGCTGCGGCTGCCGGCAAAGGCCAGCCCGTACGCCGGGGCGATCGCATACGAGGTGCTGCCGTAGAACACGTCGCCCTTGATCGGCGGCGTGTCGGCGAAGATCGAATGCACCAGCCGGAACTGCGGCTGCGCGGTCGGCACCACGTAGGCGCTGCCCGGCTCGAAACGCTGGCCGTCCACGGTGACCGCCGCGGTCAACGCCTGCACGGTGATCTGGTGCTGCAGCAGCAGGTCGAGCAGGCGCCGGGTCAGGCCCGGGTCCTTGGCATCGCCGAACACGAAGGCCTTCACCGGCTGCTGGCTGGCCTGCTTCAGCGCGGACTGGAAGAATTCCTTCTGCAGCTTCAGCAACCCGTCGCGCTCGGTCACCGCACCGCGCACGGTGCCCAGGCCGGTGGCGACCTGGTTGCGGATGGTGAACGGGAAGGTCAGCAGGCCGTTCACCGATTCCTGCACGCGCCCGCGCGAACTGGCCTGCTCCACCGTAACGCCGACTGCGCCGTGGAAATCCGGATAGGTAGAGCCGTACACCGGCGAGAAGTTGTCAAAGTTTTCCCCGGTGTAGTAGAGCGAGCCCAGCGCATCCAGCGACTGCGCGTGGTATTTGGCCAGGGTCTTGTTGAACTCGTACGACGAAGCCGGCAGCAGCGGGCTGTGCATGCTGGCCGGTGACGGTTCGAAGTAGTAGGTGCTGTCCTTGCCCATCTCGTGGAAGTCGATCTGGACATTCGGATACCACTGGTGGAAGTACGCGATCTTCGGCCGCGTGTCCTGCTGGGTCAGCGCCAGCCAGTCGCGATTGAGGTCGGTGAAGTAATGGTTGGTGCGCCCCTGCGGGAACGGCTCCACGTGTTCCTTGTCGGCCGGGTCGGCCGAGGCCGGCGAAGACGCATAGGCGTTGTGCCAGCTGGCGGCACGGTCGCGCCCGTCCGGGTTCTGCGCCGGGTCGAACAGCACCACCGCCTGCTGCAGCCACTGCGCGGTTTCGGCGCTGCGGTTGGCCACCAGGTAGTAGGCAGTGAGCAGCGCGGCTTCGCCGCTGGAGGTTTCATTGCCATGCACGCTGTAGCCCAGCCACACCACCACCGGGCTGTTGCCCGCCGCCGACAGCGGCTGCGCCGGATCGGCCAGGGTCACGTGCTGGCGGCGCAGGGTGTCCAGCTGCTGCTGGTTCTGCGCCGCGGTGACCGTGGCGATGATCAGCGGGCGGCCTTCGTAGCTGGTGCCGATCTGCTCGACCTTGATCTTGTCGGAGTGTTTGGCCAGCTCATTGAAGTAGGCCACGAGCTGGTCGTGCCGGGTGTAGCGGCTGCCGATCTCGTAGCCCAGGAACTGCTGCGGGGTGGGAATGGCCGGATCGAAATCGCCGCCCTTCGGGAAGAAATACGCGCTCTGTGCGAACGCCGGTGCGGCCAGCAGCCACAGCGCGCCCACCAGCCAGGTGATGGGGCGCGGGAAAACACGGAACAAGGACACAGCAACCCCTCTCTCAGAAGCGATAGTCGAAGCCGACGGTGAAGTAGCGGCCACGCAGGTCGTACTGGCTGAAGTCGTACGGCGCGCGGATGCCCGGGAACGAGGCGTCGTACGGCGGTTCCTCGTCGGCCAGGTTCTGGATCTTCGCGTACAGGGTCAGCTTCTCCAGCCCGGTGTAGGCCAGGTACAGATCGAACTGGCTGTACGAATCCACCCGGTCCTGCACGGCCGTGGCCGCTGCACTGGCCTTCTGGTCGTAGCCGCTGGTGTAGTACCAGGTCAGCGCGGTACGGAAATCGGCGTAGCTCCAGTCCAGCGTGGTGGTGGCCTTGTTCTTGGGCAGGGTGGCGCCGAGGTTGCTGCCGGCATAGTCCACCAGCGGGCCGCCGACCACGGTGGGACGGCTGTAGTCGCGCACGTGGGTAAAGGCGGTGGACAACGAGAAGTCGCCCGCCGCTGCGGTCGGGAAGCGCTGGCGCAGTTCCACGTCGAAGCCGGAGGTCTTCAGCTCGCTCAGGTTCTGGTAGCGGTTGAACACCGCCAGCAGCTTGCCGCGCTCATCGCGGGTGACCGCGCCGGGCACATCGTTAGTGACCAGGGTCTGGGTGTTGTTGGTGCCGACCAGGTTTTCCAGTTCGATGCGGTAGTAATCCACGCTCAGGCTGGTGTTGGACCACGGCGAGAGCACCACGCCCAGGTTGTAGCTCCTGGTGCGTTCGGGCTTGAGGTCGCTGTTGCCGACGGTGAAGAACGTGGGGTTCTGGCGCGAGCCGGGCACGTCCGGATCGCGCGGATCGATCACGCTGCCGTAGGCGATGCTGGTGCTGTTGGAGTTCTCCGACAGCGACGGCGCGCGGAACCCCTTCGAGGCCGCGGCGCGCACCAGCAGGATGTCGAACGGCTGCCAGCGCAGGCTCAGCTTGGGCGAGAACGCGTCGCCGAAATCGCTGTAATGGTCGGCGCGCGCGGCGGCCTGCAGTTCCAGGCGCTCGGCCAGCGGCACGTTCACTTCGGCGTAGGCGGCAGTGACCTTGCGCTCACCGTGCACTTCGGCGATGGCCGGGCGGATCTGCAGGCCCGCGTCGATCTGCCACGGGTTTTCCGAATCCAGCTTCTCGCGGCGCCATTCCAGCCCGGCGGCGAAGCCGATCGGACCGGCCCAGGTGCTGCCCAGTCCGCCGGAGATCTTGGCGTCCACGCCCTGCAGCACCGATTCGGCCGGGCGCAGCGTGCTCAGGTTGATGCTGTCGAGGACCGCCTGCGGGGTCGCCGACGGATCGAGCAGGTTGTAGCTGCCGGTTGCCAGGGCGTCGGCCAGGGTGAAGCGGTTGGCGAAGCCGCCGGAGACGGTTTCGCGCTCGCTGCTGCGTGCGCCGAACGCGCCCACTTCCCAGTCCCAGTCCTGCAGGCTGCCGCGCAGGCCGACCACGCCGCGGTAGGCGGTGGAGCGGTTGGTCTTGATGGTCGGGCCGAGGTTGAAGAAGGTGTACTCGATCGGGATCGCGCGGCCATACGGATTGAACGGGCTGCTGGCCGGCAGGTTGGACGACACCGGTTCGGCCAGGCCGGTATCGGCGTTGAGCGCGAAGCGGCCGCTTTCCAGGGTGAAGAACGGGCTGCTGCCGAACCACGACACGCCCTTGATCTCGCTGTAGATCACTTCGCCGAACGCTTCGACATTGTCGTTCACCTTGAAGGTGCCGTTGACGTAGGCCTGGTAGCGCTTCGTCGACGGAATCAGGGTGGTGTAGGGGGCCAGGTTGAAGCCGCAGGTGTTGCCGGGCAGGCCGTCGATCGGCGCGCTGGGCACCAGCGTGGTGTTGTCCGGGCACTGCCCGTTGGCATCAAGCATGGGCACCGAGGTGCCGTTGACCAGGAAGCGGGCGCCCTTGGCCGACCAGCCGTTCCAGCGGCCGCCGGGCTTGTCGGTATAGATGCCCGACCTGGTGAGGTCGCGCTGGTCCTGGTCCAGGCGCTCGCGGTTGTAGCCTTCCAGGCTGACCAGGATGTTGTAGCCGTCGGTGTCCAGGTCGCCGATGCCACCGATGAACTTCAGGTTCTGCTCGTCCAGCCCGCCCTGGTCGGCCGTGCCGACGCTGCCGCCAAGCTCGGCGCCCTCGAAGTTCTGCCGGGTGATGATGTTGACCACGCCGGCCACCGCGTCCGAGCCGTACACCGCCGAGGCGCCGTCCTTCAGCACCTCGATGCGTTCCACCGCGACCATCGGCAGCGCGTTGAGGTTGACGAAGGTGTCGGACAGGCCACCGGCCGGGAAGCCGTAGTTGGCCAGGCGGCGGCCGTTGAGCAGCACCAGGGTGTTCTTCTGCGACAGGCCGCGCAGGCCGATGCCGGCCGAGCCCGAGGCCCAGCCATTGTTGGTGGTCTCGTTGTTGGCGTTGCCGGTGTTGGCCGAGATCGAGCGCAGCAGGTCGGCCACGGTGGCCTTGCCGGTCGCTTCGATCTCCTGGCGACCGATCACCTGCACCGGGTTGGCGGTCTCGGTGTCGGTGCGCTTGATGTTGGAGCCGGTCACCCTTACCGCGGCAAGGGTCTTGCTGTCGCCGGCGGCGGTATCGGGGCTGGCCACGTCGGCGGCCGCGGCGGTATCGAGGGCAAACGCAGGCAAAGGCGTAGCCAGGGCGGCGGCAAGGGCCGCCACGAGAAGGGTGTGCTTGGGCATGAACTCAATGGGGGTGGTGGACGACGAGTTCCGCAGTAATCCATGCCAGGCCGTTAACGGGCCAATAACATCGCTTCATGCGGATATAACGAAAGATAACATCGCTTCATCCGGATGGATATGTTTTTGTTTGCGACCATTCCGTCCGCGGCACGATCGATCGGACGGCAGGCCTTACAATGTGGGCATGGAAATCTTCAAAGTCTTTACCCTCGAAGCGGCCCACCGCCTGCCCAACGTGCCGCCCGGCCACAAGTGCGCGCGACTGCACGGCCACTCGTTCCGGGTGGAGCTCAAGGTCGAGGGCGAGCCCGGCGAACACAGCGGCTGGATCATGGATTTCGGCGACGTCAAAGCGGCCTTCCAGCCGATCTACGACCGCCTGGACCACCACTACCTCAATGACATCCCCGGCCTGGAGAACCCGACCAGCGAACGCCTGGCGATCTGGATCTGGAACGAGCTCAAGCCCAGCCTGCCGGCGCTGAGCGAGGTGACGGTGCATGAGACCTGCACGTCCGGGTGTCGTTACCGGGGCTGAGCCTGGACTCCAACCGGTTGTTCCTGAACGGTTTTATAAAATCTGGACCGTTTCGGGCATTTATTGTTGCAATGCACCAAGATCGGCGTATGCTGCAATGCATCAAACGGAATTTGCGTGGGTCCCTCCCCCCACGCAAGCCCAAGACCCGACAGAACCCTCCCTCTGTCGGGTCTTTTTTTTGCCCACGTCACCGCGCCAGCGGGCGCACGATCTGCACCAGGCTCAACAGGGTTTTTCCCGGCTCTTCCCACGGCACCATGTGCGCGGAATGTTCGAACCACACGCCCTGCTTGAAGGGGGCCTGCACGGTGTTCAACCAGCGCTCGGTCGGTGCGTTCGGCGTGGTGTAGTCGTGGCGCCCCATGAACATCACCACCGGGATCGGGAAGCGCGTGACCGGGTTGAAATCCACCTTCAGCATCTGCGGCAGCAACGGCCCCAGCGACAGCACGCTGCCCTTGTCGATGTTGCAGCGGTCCGCATCGGTGTAGTCCGGTGACAGCTTCGCTGCGCCGAAGTAGTACTTCGAGTCATCGCGGTACGCGGTCAACCCGCCGTAATACTGCGGCCAGGTACGCGCGGTGATGATCCGCTCGCGGGTGATCGGGGTGTTGCCGGGGTACGGTGCGATCGCTTCCAGTTCGGCGACGGCCTTGGCGTTGCCGTGCGCTTTGGCCTGTGCCAACCCGTAGTCGAAGCTGATCTTCTCGTTCTCCACCTGGTTGATGATCTGCCCGATCCCCACATAGGCATGGAACAGGTCCGGGCGCTTCAGCGCCGCCTGCATCGCCACGATGGTGCCCCAGCTGTGCGCCACCAGGATCACCTTGCGCTGGCCCAGGTGCGTGCGCAGGTGTTCGGCCACTTCGATCGCATCGTCAACGTAGCGTTCGATCTTCAGCGTCGGCGCGATGGCCTCCGGCGACGCTTCCGCATAGGTCTTGCCGGCGCCGCGCTGGTCCCAGTCGACCACGGTGAAGTATTCCTCCAGCGGGCGTTGGAACTGCCACAGGCTCGGCGTCACCGGGCTGGCCGGGCCGCCGTGCACGAACAGGATCACCGGATTGGCACGGTCTTCGCCACGGATCGTGAGCCACTGCCGCAGCCCACCGATCGGCGTGGCGTACTGCTCCTGGATACCGTTCGGGGTGGTGATCCGCTGCAGGTCGCGCACCACCGCGCGGGCGGGTTCGAGTGCCGATGTGTCAGGGCAGGATTGAGCGGCAGCGGATGCAGCGGTGGACAGCAGGGCCAGGCAGATGAGTGCGCGCATGAAACCTCCGGGGTCCGGGGCATCTTGCCACGCTCTACGGGTGACGGGCTGCCGTGGCGGCTGGCAGGGTGAACACGAACAGCGCGCCTTCGCGGCTGTCCAGCAGCTGGATCTCGCGGCCGTGCAGCTGCAGGATCCTGTGCACGATCAGCAGGCCCAAGCCACCGCTGTCCGGGCGGTCGCTGCCCAGCGCCGGCGGGGTGTGGAACAGGTCCTCGCGCCGCGCCGGCGGAATACCCGGGCCGGTGTCTGCCACGCTGACCTGTACCTCGCCCTGCACCGCCTGCAGCGTGACCGTGATCCGCCCCCCTTCCGGCGTATGCCGGATCGCGTTGTCGAGCAGGTTGGTCAGCACCCGCTCGATCAGCGCCAGGTCGGCATCCACGCCCGGCAGGCCCGGAGGAATCTCCGCCGCCAGGGTCTGCCGACGCGCCTGCGCGGCCAGTTCGAATTTCTGGAAGACGTCCTGCACCAGGTCCGGCAGCGAGAACGCCTGGCGGTCCAGCACCACCCCGCCGTGCTCCAGCCGCGCCAGCTCGAACAGCGCCTGCGCCAGCCTGCCCACCTTGTGGCTCTGCGACAGCGCGATGGCCAGGTAGCGCTGGCGCTCTTCAGGACTGAGCGTGGCGTCCTTCAATGCCAGCGTTTCCAGGTAACCGTGCAGCGACGACAACGGCGTGCGCAGGTCATGCGAGATATTGGCCACCAGCTCGCGCCGCTGCAGGTCCTGCTGGCGCAGCTGCTGCCACTGCTCGCCCAGGCGCTGGCCCATGTGCCCGAAGCTGTGCTGCAGGATCGCCAGCTCGTCGCGTTCGCCGGCGCGCAGCGGGGTGGGCGGCAGCGCCTGTGCCGGCGCGGCGGCATCCACGTCGAAGGACTGCACGCGGCGGGTCAGCTGGCGCAGCGGGCGGGTGACCCAGCGGAACGCCACCGCGCCGGCCAGCAGGCCGATCACCGCCACGATCGCCAGCGACCACAGCGTGGTCCGCAGCGTGGCATTGGCGGCGATGTTGGCGGCCAGCGCCTCGCGCTGCTCGCCCACCAGGACCACGTAAATGTATCCGGCCTGCCGGCCCTGCACGAACAACGGCGCGGCGTTGAAGACCTTGCGTCCGTTGGCGCTGCGCGGATCGTCACCGAGGATCGGCAGCGGCTCGTCGCGCAGCAGCGCCTGCACCGGCGCCAGGTCGACGCGGTCACGCTTGAGATGGCCATTGGGCGCGTCGTGGCCGAGGATGCGGCCCTGGTCATCCAGCAGGTAGACCTCCACGCTGGGGTTCACCGCCATCAGCTTGCCGAACAGCGCGCGCACCTCGCCGCTGCGCATGCCGCCACCGTCCATCAGCTCGCCACTGCGCGCGATGTGTTCGGCCAGCCCGCGCGACAGCCGCTGCACGGTTTCCTGCTCGTGCACGGTGGTGCTGCGCATCTGGATCCACATCAGCGCGCCACAGCACACCAGCAGCAGCGCGAAGAATGCCACCGACAGGCGCTGCGACAGGGTGAGGCGGATCATGCCGGGGCGCCTTCGCTGCCATCGACCAGCTTGTAGCCGCGGCCCCACACCGTCTGGATGCGCTGCGGCGACGCCGGGTCGCGTTCGATCTTGTTGCGCAGCCGGTTGATGTGGGTGTTCACCGTGTGCTCGTAGCCATCGTGCTGGTAGCCCCAGACCTGGTTGAGCAGGTCCATGCGCGAGTACACCTGGCCCGGATGCCGGGCGAAGAAGTACAGCAGGTCGAACTCGCGCGGGGTCAGCTCCAGCGCGCGGCCCTCCACCTGCGCGGTGCGCGCCACCGGGTCGATGCGCAGCCCGGCCACGTTCAGCTCGCCAGCGTCGATGCGCGCGTTCTGTGCCATCGCCTCGACGCGGCGCAGCAGCGCCTTGACCCGCGCCACCAGCTCCAGCATGGAGAAGGGCTTGGCCAGGTAATCGTCCGCGCCCAGTTCCAGGCCCAGGATGCGGTGCACTTCACTGGCACGGGCGCTGGTGATGATGATCGGCGTGTAACGCGCCATGCCGCGTGCGCGCCGGCAGATCTCCAGGCCGTCCACCCCCGGCAGCATCAGGTCCAGCACCAGCGCGCTCCACGGCTGCGCGTCGAGCAGGGCCAGGCCCTCGTCGCCGGTGGCGGCGTGGGTGACCTCGTAGCCCTCGTCACGCAGGTGCATGCGCAGCAGGTTGGCGATGTGGACATCGTCCTCGACGATCAGGACCTGTTTTGCACTGCTCATCGGCACGCGGGGGAGTGGCGGGAAGGTAATCGCATTGTGGTCGGATCCGGACCTGAATGTGTCACGGAAAATTTAACCCTGCGTGAGGATTCGTTGATCGGCCCGGGCGCAGCATGGCCCCATCGTTTCCAGAGTGGGAGATCGGCCATGCGCTGCACCCGTCGCAAGCTGCTTGGCATGGGCGCCATCGGCGCCGCTGCCGGCCTGTTCGGCCTGACCGCCTGCAGTGGCACCGCACCGGCCGCGCCGGCGCCCTCGCGCCGCTTCGAAGTGATGCGCACCGATGCGCAGTGGCGCGAGCAGCTGACCCCGGCGCAGTACGCCGTGCTGCGCCGGCAGAGCACCGAGCGACCGTTCAGCAGCCCACTCAACAAGGAGCACCGGCGCGGCACCTTCAGCTGCGCCGGCTGCGGACTGGCGCTGTTCTCCTCCTCCACCAAGTTCGACAGCGGCACCGGCTGGCCGAGCTTCTGGGCGCCGCTGCACGATGCGGTAGCCGAAGACCGCGACACCACGCTGGGCATGCTGCGGGTGGAAGCGCATTGCCGGCGGTGCGGTGGGCACCTGGGGCATGTGTTCGATGACGGGCCGCGGCCCACCGGGCTGCGGTATTGCATGAACGGCGTGGCGATGAACTTCATCGCCGCTGACGACGAGACACGCGTGCGGATCCCGAACCGTACGTAGCGCCGGGCCTGCCCGGCTGGATGCTTGACGCAGCCGGGCAGGGCCCGGCAATACCGATAAGGAACATTCAATGATTCTGCTTGTCCTGGCCTACCTCGGCGGCGTACTCACCATCCTCAGCCCGTGCATCCTGCCGGTGCTGCCGTTCGTGTTCGCCCGCTCGGACCGCCCGTTCCTGCGCAGCGGCCTGCCGCTGCTGGTCGGCATGGCGCTGATGTTCGCGGTGGTGGCCAGCCTCGCCGCGGTGGGCAGCCAATGGGTGGCGCAGGCCAACCAGGTCGGGCGCTGGGTGGCGCTGGTGGTGATGGCGTTGTTCGCGCTGGCGCTGCTGTGGCCACGCCTGGCCGATCATCTGCTGGCGCCGTTCCAGCGCGTCGGGGCGCGGCTCAGCGCCTCCGCCGATGCCGCCAGCGCGGCCGGCCGCGGCGGCGTGGGCACTTCGCTGCTGATCGGGGCGGCCACCGGCCTGCTGTGGGCGCCGTGTGCCGGGCCGATCCTGGGCCTGATCCTCACCGGTGCCGCGCTGCAGGGCGCCAGCGTGGGCACCAGTGGCCTGCTGCTGGCCTACGCACTGGGCGCGGCGACCTCGCTGGCGCTGGCGATCTGGATCGGCGGCCGCGTGTTCACCGCGCTCAAGCAGCGCCTGGGCGCTGGCGAGTGGATCCGCCGCGGACTGGGCGTGGCGGCACTGCTGGCGGTAGTGGCCATTGGCATGGGCTGGGACACCGGCGTGCTGACCCGGCTGTCCACGGTCAGCACCGCAAGGCTCGAGCAGGGGCTGCTGGACACCCTGCCCGGCCAGGCGCCGGCGGCCGGCCCGGCGATGATGATGCGCACCGACGCCGCGGCGGGGACCGAACTGCCGGTGGAGGGCACCCTGCCCTCGCTGGCCGGCGCCACCGGCTGGCTCAACAGCCCGCCGCTGAGCGTCGAGGGCCTGCGCGGCAAGGTGGTGCTGGTGGATTTCTGGACCTACTCCTGCATCAACTGCCTGCGCGCGCTGCCGTACGTGCGCGAGTGGGAGCAGCGCTACCGCGACCAGGGACTGGTGGTGATCGGCGTGCATGCACCGGAGTTCGCCTTCGAGCGCAACCTGCGCAACGTGATGGGCGCGGTGGAGGACCTGAAGATCACCTACCCGGTGGCGATCGACAACGACTTCGCGATCTGGCGCGGCTTCAACAACCGCTATTGGCCGGCGCATTACTTCATCGACGGCCAGGGCCGGATCCGCGCCCACCATTTCGGCGAAGGCAACTACGCGCAGTCCGAACAGATCATCCGCCAGCTGCTGCGCGAGAACGGCGCCACCCTGCCGGACGAACCGCAGGCGATGGCGATGGCGGCGGCGAATCCACGCGACGGCGTGGAGCGCCAAGCCGACATGCGCAACCTGAAGTCGCCGGAGACCTACCTCGGCCACGCGCGTGCGGAAAACTTCGCCTCCCCCGGCGGGCAGCGCGCCGACCAGGTCGCCGACTACGCGGTGCCTGCCAGCCTGCAGCTCAACCAGTGGGCACTGGGCGGACGCTGGACCGTGGGCGATGAAGACGCCCAGCTGCAGCAGGCCGGTGGACGCATCGCGTTCCGCTTCCACGCCCGCGACCTGCACCTGGTACTGGCGCCGGGCGCGGACGGCAAGCCGGTGCGCTTCCGCGTGCGCCTGGATGGGCAGGCCCCGGGTGCAGCGGCCGGGGGCGACATCGCCCCCGATGGCAGCGGCACCGTTGGCGGGCACCGCCTGTACCAGCTGATCCGCCAGTCCGGCGACGTGCGCGAACGCACCTTCGAGATCGAATTCCTCGATCCCGGCGTGCACGCCTACGCCTTCACCTTCGGATGAATCAGGAGCACGCCATGCGACTTTCCGTCGACAAACTGGTGGCCGGTGGCATTGCCGCCGTGATCGCCGCCCTTACCGTCACCGCGGTGCTCAGCCTGGAACGCCCTGCGCACGCCGCGCCGGCCGAGGCGGTGGTGGCCGTGCCGGCGCCGCGTGGCGCGGCCAATCCCACCCTGCCGGGCAAGCGCGCCCAGGTGGTGTTCGCCGGGGGCTGTTTCTGGGGCGTGCAGGGCGTGTTCCAACACATAAAGGGCGTGGACAACGCGGTGTCCGGCTACATCGGTGGGCGCGCGGCCGACGCGAACTATTCGCGCGTCAGTGGCGGTGGCACCGGCCATGCCGAAGCGGTGCAGGTCACCTACGATCCCAGCCAGGTGAGCTACGGCCAGCTGATGCAGGTGTTCTTCTCGGTGGTGCACGACCCGACCCAGCTCAACCGGCAGGGTCCCGACCGTGGCACCCAGTACCGCTCGGCGGTCTACGCCGACGACGCCGCGCAGCGCGACGCCACCCGCGCCTACATCGCCCAGCTGCAGCAGGCGCGCGCGTATGCCGCGCCGGTGGTGACCACGGTCGACGGCGGCGCGCCCTTCCACGCCGCCGAGGGTTACCACCAGAACTACCTCACCCTGCACCCGGAGTCTTTGTACATCCGCATCAACGACCAGCCGAAGGTGGCGGCACTGCAACGCATGTACCCGCAGCTTTACCGCGAGAAACCGCGGCTGGTGTCGACCCTGTCGGCACGCTGATGTGGGTCGGCAGCGGGGCAGAGCCCCGCTCTACGGGGTGGTGCGTCACCCGGTCGGTGCACGCGCGGCCATCGCGGCCAGCTGCGGCAACGCCCGGGGGCTGTACACCGCCTCGAAGACCTGGCGCTGGCCGGGCGCTACCTGGACGCTGACCAGCGCGCGGCCGACGGTCGGATCGGGATCGCGGCGGATGACCCAATAGGGCTGGTCCCCTTGCGCGGGTGAAGGCACGCCATGAACGCGGCGCAGCGTCACCTTGCTGCCATCGCCGATCAGTGGCTTCAAGGCCTGGGTGACTGCAGCGCGCGGATTCCGGGCGAGGTTCTCCGGCCTGACCTGGTAGGCCAGTCCGCCCATCTGACGGGGCGTCACTGGCATCTTCAGCGCGACAACCGGCGCACGCGGTTGAGCGTGCCCGTTCACCTGCACCGGCGACATGCGCGGGACAGGCCGCGGCGGTGGCGCAGGCGCCCCAGCCGGTGGCGGCGACCGACGTGGTCCGCCCGGCTCCACTGCCTGCGCCAGGTGCAGGGGCTGCTTCCTGTACGCGTCGATCAGTGCGTCCAGCGCCGGTCCGTGCGACGGAATCACCACCCGCTGCAGGCCCTTGCTGAAGAGCCGCACCGCGTCGACCGCGGCGCACGCCAGCGCGTGCTGGTAGAGCGGATCGACCGCGGCGTCCTGCGCGCGCGATGTCCTGGAAAACAGACCGCTGCCGGGCAGCAGCAGGATGAAGGTGTCCACCTCGTGCCTGGCGGCATTGGCCATGGCATGCGCGAACTGGCGCAGCATGCCGGCGTACAGCGCCTTTGCATCGAAGTCGGGTTGGCCGCGACGATCGAGCGCGGCGATGGAGATCATGTCGTAGCTGGAACCGGTGCTGGACGGCGCCGCGAATGAGGCGCCGAGCAACAGGTCGCGCTGCGCCTCCAGCCGTTCCCCGGGCGTGCCACGGACCTCGCACAGCGCCTGCAGCACGGACCGGTCATGCCGCAACTGCACGCCGGGGGAGTACAGCTGGCGCTCGCCGGCGTGCTCCAGCCCCAGCGGATAGCCGGTGGCCACGTCCAGGCTGGCCTTGGCGCCCTGCCCCAGCACGCACAGCGCTTCCTCGGCGGGCATGCGCTGGTGGTTGAACCAGTCCACGCCCAGGCCGCCGCCACGGTGGCGGCTGTCGGCCGGATTGATGATCGCAACCCGACCGGCGCCTGGAGTGCCCAGCAGCTTGATCAGGCAATCCACGGCGTTGTTGCCGACACGCACGAACTGGGCGGTGGCGCCGGTCGGAACCGGCAGGCGGGTGCAGGCGGTAACCTCGGGCGGGGTGACGTGCAGACCGCGCTCCTGGTGGCGCACGCGCTCGAACAGGTGGTTGATCCGGGCGGTGATTGAATCGCCACGCACGGGTTGGCGCGGTGCGGCCTGCTGTACCGGCCCGTTGCGCAGCCGGTCCAAGGCCAGCCGCGGCGGTGGCGGCGCTGCCGCGGCGGGCGCTGCCCTGCCTGCATCCGCGTGCGTGCGGGTGGGCGTGATGAACCGATGGGCGGCAATCGGGGCCGCCTCTGGAGAACGAGGCATCGCGGGGGTAACCAAGGCTGGGCGGCCCGCGATAGTAGGTGTCTATCGTCCGACCGGCCTTCAGAATTCCTGCATGGGCAGCGTCAGGGCCTCGGCCAGCCGCGCCGGATCCGCGCCCGGTGCATGCGGCAGGCGCCCCCAGAACGGCAGTGGCAGCCGCGCCTTCAACAGCGCGACGTTGTCGTCGATGCGCTGCATCTGCGGGTCCACCTCGTTGGCGACCCAGCCGATGCAGGTGGCGCCGCTGGCGGCGATGGCCTGCGCGGTCAGCCGTGCATGGTTCAGGCAGCCCAGCCGCAGGCCCACCACCATCACCACCGGCAGTTGCAGGGCGTGGACCAGGTGCGCCTGGTCCAGCGTGCTGGACAGCGGCGCCAGCCAGCCGCCCACGCCCTCCACCACCACGGTGTCGGCCTGCGCCCGCAGCCGTGCGAAGGCCGCTTCGATGGGCTGCAGCGACAGGGTCACGCCGGCGGCGGCGGCGGCCAGTTCCGGGGCCAGCGGCAACGCCAGCGCATACGGGTTCAGGTCGGCATAGGCCGGGGCCGGGTCGCTGGCCGCCAGCAGCGCGGTGGCGTCTTCATTGCGCAGGCCCTGCGCGGTCAGCTCGCAGCCGCTGGCGACCGGCTTCATGCCCACCGCACGCCGGCCACGCTGGCGCAGCGCGTGCAGCAGGGCGCAGCTGCTGAAGGTCTTGCCGATGCCGGTGTCGGTACCGGTGACGTAGAAGGCAGCAGGCACGGGGGCAGGCGACGACATGGCCGGTCCAGTCAACAAGGGCGCCCATTATCGGTCCTGCAAAAGCGGCTGCGCAGCGGCATCGCTGCGTTCCGCGCCCGGGCGGCCCGCTGCCGGCTGCACTTGCTAGACTTCGGCCATGTTCGATACCTCCACGCTCACCGGCAGCAAGCCGGAACAGTACGGCCAGCTGCTGGCCCAGGCCCGCGCCCTGGTGCACGGTGAACGCGACCGCATCGCCAATGCCGCCAACCTGTCGGCGCTGGTCTACAACGCCCTGCCGCAGCTGAACTGGGTGGGTTTCTATTTCTACGATGGCAAGGAGCTGGTGGTCGGCCCGTTCCAGGGGCTGCCGGCCTGCGTGCGCATTCCGCTGCACAAGGGCGTGTGCGGTGCCGCCGCCTCGCAGCGGGTGACCCAGCGCATCGAAGACGTGGACGCCTTCCCCGGCCACATCGCCTGCGACTCCGCCTCGCGCTCGGAACTGGTCGTGCCGCTGGTCAAGGGCGACACCCTGATCGGCGTGTTCGACCTGGACAGCCCGGTGCTGGCCCGCTTCGATGCCGATGACCAGGCCGGTCTGGAAGCGATCGCGGCGGTGTTCGTCGAGGCGCTGGGATGAGCGCGAAGCTGCGCAACATCGGCCCCAAGAGCGCCGCCTGGCTGCGCCAGGTCGGTCTGCGCACCGCCGAGGATCTTGCCGCCGCCGGCGCCGTGGGCGCGTTCGTGAAAGTACGTCGCGCCGGCTTCAAGCCCAGCCTCAACCTGCTTTACTCGCTGGAAGGCGCGCTGCAGGACTGCCACTGGCAGGACCTGCCGGAAGCGCGCCGCACCCAGCTGGTGGCCGAGTACGAAGCGATCATCGCCGACAACCCGCTGAAGAAGGCGCCGCCAGCATCCGGCCCGGTGTACGACCGCACGGTAGCCAACGATGACGACGAGCCAGCAGACCACGACGAATCCCGGGACGACCAACGGGCGTAGCGTAGCGACACGCCACGCGTGTCCGTGTCACACCTGCTGCAACTCCAGCAGCTCGCCCCACAACGCATCCCCGTCCCGCTCCACCCGCAGACGCACGCGCGTCCCATGGTCGATCCGCAGCGCCCAGCACGTCGCCATCGGCAGGCCGCACACCTGCGACAGCACCATGCGCAGCGGGCCACCGTGGCTCACCACCAGCGTCGGCACCGGCTCAGGGTCGTCGAGCAGCCGATGCAGCGCACGCGCGATGCGGCGCTCGAAATGGCCCCAGCTTTCGCCATGCGGCGGCGGGTTGGCATGCGGGGCGAGGTGGAAGGCCTGCAGCGCCTGCATCGGCAGCGCCTCCAGCGGCTGACCGTCCCAGTCGCCGAAATCCAGCTCTTCCCACTCTTCGTCGCCGATCACCTCCAGCCCGCGCGGCAGGCCCAGCGCCGAGGCCGTGGCCAGCGCGCGTTCGCGTGGCGAGCTCAGCACGCGCTCCCATTCCAGCTCCGCATAGCGGGCGCAGATCCGGTCGGTGCTTCCCGCTTCCAGTGGTGAATCGGTACGGCCATCGAGGTAGGCATCGCGGCCGGTGGCGGCGTGCCGGACCAGGTCCAGGATCATGCCGGCGGGAACCGGCGATGCTGCCGGCCAGGATGCTGCAATCCGATCTGTTTCATGCGAACCACGTAGTAGAGCGAGGCGCATTCTAACCGCTGCGCGCCTGCCACCGCCTGCGGCCCGCGCCCGCGCGCGGGCTTTGCTCTACACTGCGCGCACTTTCAGGTGACCTGCGGCGCATGCCGGCAGGTTGAAACGGGAAGCCGGTGACGCAACAGGTCCTGCCTGCTGCCATTCCGGCGCTGCCCCCGCAACGGTAAGCGTGTAAACGCCAGGCAAGACGTCACTGTGCGCAGGCATGGGAAGGCGCCTGGTGCGATGGTCCGCCATCGGCGCGCAAGCCCGGAGACCGGCCTGGAAGACGACTGGTTGCGATGCGGCGGGCATGGCGGCGGCAGGCAGTGCCGTGCGCGCCGCCACCGTCGCGTGCCTTCCGTTGACCACCGCCCCCCACTTTGCCGCGCGGGCGTGCGCGGTGCATGGAGTCACCGATGAAGCTGCAGATCCAGACCCTTTCCCTTGCCATGCTGGCCGCGCTGCCGCTGCTGGCCGCCGCACAGGACGATGCCAGCGCGCTGGACACGATCCTGGTCACCGCCACGCGCACCCCGATTGCCCTGCAGGACAGCATTTCGCCGGCGCAGGTGATCGACCGTGCCGAGATCGAGCGCAGCCAGGCGCCGTCGCTGCAGGACCTGCTGCGCGGCCGCGCCGGCATCAACCTCAACAACAGCGGCGGGCTGGGCAAGCAGAGTTCGCTGTTCCTGCGCGGCACCAACTCGGCCCACACCCTGGTGCTGGTGGACGGCGTGCGCATCAATACCCGCGACCTCGGCCTGGCCATGCTGCAGGACCTGCCGCTGGCGCAGATCGAGCGCGTGGAAATCGTGCGCGGGCCGCAGTCCAGCCTGTATGGCGCGGATGCGATCGGTGGCGTGATCCAGATCTTCACCCGGCGCAATGCCGGCGCGTTCGCCCCGCACCTGCAACTGGGCGGCGGCAGCAACGGCCTGCGTGAAGCCAGCGGCGGCTTCGGCGGTACCGGCGCACGCGGCTGGTTCGGCACCGACATCGCCTACCAGCACACCGACGGCATCAATGCCTGCCGCGGCGATGCAGCCACCTTCGCCGGCTGCGGCGCCGACGAACCCGACCGCGACGGCTACCGCAACCTGTCGATGAGCCTGCGCGGCGGCTACAGCCTGACCGACACGCTGCAGGTGGAAGGCACCGCGCTGCGCGCCGAGGGCGAGAACCACTACGACGGCTACTACAACTACTCCGAAACGCTGCAGCAGGTGCTGGGCGGCAAGCTGCGCTACACCCCGGGCGAGCGCTTCGCGCTCACCGTGAATGTCGGCCGCGCCGACAACGAGTCGGACAACTACAACGACAGCACCTGGCTCGGCGCGGCGCAGACCCACCGCGACAGCGCCTCGGTGCAGGCCGACGTCGGCGTCGCCGAGGGCCAGCTGCTCAGTGCAGGCGTGGACTGGAGCCAGGACAACCTGGACGGCAGCAGCGCCGGCTATCTGGTCGACAGCCGCGACAACACCGGCGTGTTCGTGCAGTACCAGGGTCGCTTCGGCGCGCACCACCTGCAGGCCAGCGTGCGCAACGACGACAACGAGCAGTTCGGCAACCACACCACCGGCAGCCTGGGCTGGGGCATGGAGCTGGGCAGCGGGTTCCGCCTCAACGCCAGCTACGGCACCGCGTTCAAGGCGCCGACCTTCAGCGACCTGTATGACCCGTGGAGCGGCGTGCCGGGGCTGGACCCGGAGGAATCGAAGAGCGCCAACGTCGGTATCGCGCAGCAGGGCGAGGGCTGGCGCTGGGGCCTGGACGTGTATGAAACCCGCATCGACGACCTGATCACCTACGACGCCACCACCTTCATGATGACCCAGGTGGAGAAGGCGCGGATCCGCGGTGCGGAACTGACCGGTGCGATTGCCCTGGCCGGATTCGATGTCAGTGCCCAGCTCAGCCACACCGACCCGCGCAACCGCACCGACGGCAGCGCGCAGTTCGACAACTGGCTGGCCCGCCGCGCTCGCGACACTGCGCGCCTGGACATCGACCGCAGCTTCGGCGGCTTCCGCGCGGGCGTGACCGCCACGGCTGCCGGCAAGCGCTATGACAACGCCGACAACACGGTGCGCCTGGCCGGCTATGGCACCGTGGACCTGCGCCTGGAATATGCGATCAGCCGCGACTGGTCGGTGCTGGGCCGGGTCAGCAACGTGTTCGACCGCGACTACGAAACGGTGGCCTGGTACAACCAGCCGGGCCGTGAGTACCGTTTGAGCGTGCGTTACCAGCCGAAGTGATCGGGCGTTGGCCGGCATCGCGAGGTGCCGGCCAACGGCCGGCGCTAACGGGTGTGCGCGCAGCCACGGCCGCGGGCGTCCCGCGCACACGGCACCACGTCCGCGCTACAACCCGGGCAACGCCCGCAGGTCGTCCACCACCGCCACCGCGTCCACCGTCTCCAGGTCCAGCCCACGCGGATACCCATAGCGCACCAGCGCCACCGGCATGCCCGCGTCCACCGCGGCGCGGTAGTCGGTGATGGAATCGCCGACCATCAACGCAGCATCGGGCGCCACGTTGAATGCGTCCGCGATATGCCGCAACGGCACGCCGCTGGGCTTGCGCTCGGGCAGCGAATCGCCGCCCAGCAGCATCTTGAAGTAGTCCTGCACACCAAGATGCGCCAGCAGCGGCGCGACCATGGCCGAAGGCTTGTTGGTGCAGATCGCCAAGGCCACGTTGCGCGCGCGCAAGGCTTCCAGCGCCGGCACCACACCGTCGTACAGCCGCGGGCTGCGCAGCAGGCAGGCTTCGTAATGGCGCATGAAACCGGGCATTACCCGGGCCAGGTCGATGTCGCTGCCCGCAGCGGTGAAGGCCTGCTCAACAAGGCGCCGGACGCCATCTCCGATCCAGGTAAGCACCGTGGCCTCAGGCACGCGCGGCAGCTGCCAGTCTTCCAGCGTACGGTTGAGCGCCTCGGCGATATCCGGCGCGCTGTCGACCAGCGTGCCGTCCAGGTCAAAGATCACCAGCGGATAGGGATAGGACAAGGGAAGGGTCGCCTCTGAAACCTGGGGAACACCGATTGTAGAGCCACGCCCTGCGTGGCTGCGTGCAGCCGGGCACCGCGCAGACACGCATGGCGTGTCCCTACACCATCGCGACACACCACGCGTGTCCGCCCGCAGGTACAGCGTGGCGACAGACCACCCGTGTCCGCCCGCATGTACAGCGTAGCGACACGCCATGCGTGTCCCACGCAATGCCCGGACCGCGACGCATCAGATCCGCGCCAGGAACTCCTCCCCCGAAAACCGCTCCACCAGGAAATCCAGGAAACTGCGCATCAACGCCGGCAACTGCCGCCGCGACGCATACACCGCGTGGATGCCCATTTCCTCCACCTCATACTCCGGCAACACCGCCACCAGCTCACCCGAACGCAGCAGCGGCGCGATCTGGTACGTCGGCAACATCGCAATACCGGCCCCCGCACGTACCGCCTCCAGCAGCAACGACGCCTCGTTCGCACTGATGTTCCCCCCCACCGCCACCGAAATCGCGCGCCCATGCCGCTGCAGCTGCCACACGCTCTTGCCCACGTAATGATGGGTAAGACAGTTGTGCCCGGCCAACGCATCGGCACTGGTCGGCGTGCCCCGCTCGGCCAGGTACGACGGCGCCGCGCACAGCACCGACCGGCACGGCGCCAACCATCGCGCGATCAGGCTCGGGTCGATCGCGCGCGAAATCCGCACCGCCACGTCCACCCGCTCCTCCACCAGGTTCACCACCCGGTCCACCAGCAACAACTCCACCCGCGTCAGCGGGTGCCGCCGCACGAACTCGGCCACCGCCGCCGCCAGGTGCAGCTGCCCGAACGACACACTGGCCGTCACCCGCAGCAGCCCATGCGGCTCCGGGTTGTCGCTGGCCACCTCGCCCTGCAGCTCATCGCCAATGGCCAGCATCTGCCGGAAGCGCAGCAGCGCCGCCTCCCCCGGCCCGGTCAGGCTGATCCGCCGCGTGGTCCGGTGCAGCAGCCGCGCCCCCAGCCACGTCTCCACCTCCGCCAGATACCGCGTCACCATCGCCCGCGACATGTCCAACGCCTCCGCCGCCGCAGTCAGGCTGCCGCGCTCGGCCACCTCCACGAACACATGCATCGCAGTGAGACGGTCCATTTGATCGATCCGCGCAACAAATTAGGCCGTTATACGCGGTTTTTCGTCCGGTTTCAGAGGCATATGCTGGCCTTCCTCCCTCAACGGAACCCAACCCATGAAGATCGCCCTCATCGGTGCCACCGGCAACATCGGCCGTGAAATCACCCGCCAGGCCTTGGCCCGCGGCCATCAGGTCACCGCCGTCGTACGCCGCGAAACCGGCCTTCCCGCCGAACTCGACGGCGCCCAGCTCGCCGTCGCCGCCTTGGACGACACCGACGCCCTCGCCGCCGTGATCGCCGGCCACGACGTACTGGCCAGCGCATTCGGCCCGCGCCCGGGCGATGCCCCGTCCACCGTCACCACCGTCACCGCCGCGCTGGTCAAGGCCGCACGCCAGGCCGGCGTGCCGCGCTTCCTGATGGTGGGCGGCGCGGGCACCCTCGAAGTGGCCCCCGGCGTGCAGCTGGTGGACACCGAAGGCTTCCCCGATGCCTACAAGCCGGTCGCCCTCGCCGCCCGCGAAGCGTTCAACCTGCTGCAGAACGTGGATGACCTGGACTGGACGTTCTACTCCCCAGCCGCCGAGATCGGCCCGGGGCCGCAGAAGGGTGGTTTCCGTACGCAGGCAAAGCAGTTCCTGGTCGGCGCCGATGGCCACAGCCGGATCAGTTATGCCGATTACGCCGATGCGTTCGTGAGTGAAATCGAGAAGCCGCAGTACGTGCGGACGATTGCGACCGTGGCGTATTGATAACGGGCGGTGATGCGTGGCGTGGGGTGATTTTCATGCCCTACCGCGCGTTGCATTGCCATCGGCGGTCGATCGGGATGCGACCCTACCGTTATCGCGCCAACCGTGATCCCATGCCGGCATTCAAGTACCGCCCGAAATCGGTTGCAACACGCAACCGCCATCCGCTGTTTCGTAGGGTGCCAGCACTGCGTGGGCGGGTTGGCGGGACTGTAGAAAACATGGATGTTTTCTACAAGCCCCCATGGACGGGTTCACGGCGTGTCCCGCCAACCCGCCCGCGCCGACCCGCTACCCGTAGCAATGAAACGTCGCTGTTGCTGTTGCTGTTGCTGTTGCTGTTGCTGTTGCTGTTGCTGTCGCGACAGATTGAACGCAATCAACCAGAATGGTCACCATCAAACAGCCCCATCTGGCTGACCGGTTCGCGCTCACGGAACCCGCCCAATCCAACGCCCACCAGGCGGTAGCGCGTCTCTGACGGCAGGTCCACCCGCGCGCGCAGTGCCAGCGCGATATCACGCAGTTCTTCCAGCGTTTCCGGCGGCGATTCCGGCGTGAAACTGCGCGTGATGATCCGGAACTGCGACGTCTTCAACTTCAGCACCACCGTGTGCCCGATCCGGTCCGTCTTGCGCGTCGCGTTCCACGTCTTGCCCGCCAGCGCCACGATCGCCGGCTCCAGCGCCTCCAGCGGCAGGTCCTCCGCGAACGTGTCCTCCGACGAAATCGACTGCACCGGCTGGTCCGGTTCCACCGGACGCTCGTCGATACCGCGCGCACGCCGGTACAGGCTTGCCCCGAAACTGCCGAAGCGCCCCTCCAGCTCCTCCAGCCGCAACCCGCGCAGATCGCCCACCGTCACGATGCCAAGCGCCGACAGCTTGCCCTCCATCACCTTGCCCACCCCCGGCACCCGCTTCACCGGCAGCGGCGTCAGGAACTGCTCGATGCGGTGCGGCGGCACCACGAACTGCCCGTCCGGCTTGCGCCAGTCCGACGCGATCTTCGCCAGGAACTTGTTCGGCGCAATCCCCGCCGACGCCGTCAACTGCGTTTCCTCACGGATCTGCGTGCGGATCAGCGTCGCGATTTCCGTCGCCACCGTCATCCCGCCCTTGTGCACCGTCACATCCAGATACGCCTCGTCCAGCGACAACGGCTCAACCAGGCCCGTATGCCGCAGGAAAATTTCCCGCACCTGTCGCGACACCGCCTTGTAACGCACGAAATCCGGCGGCACGAACACCGCATCCGGGCACAGCCGCTCCGCCCGCAACGCCGGCATCGCCGAACGGATCCCGAATACCCGCGCCTCGTACGACGCCGCGCACACCACCGAACGCGCCCCCTTCCACGCCACCACCACCGGCCGCCCGCGCAGCGACGGATCGTCGCGCTGCTCCACCGACGCGTAGAACGCGTCCATGTCGACGTGGATGATCTTGCGTTGTGCGGACACGGCGGCAGCTCAAGGGGTATGGCGGCAGGAACAGATGAACAAGATTACAGCCACACGCCTGGGTATGGTCTTTTCATAACAACGACATGCGTTTTTCAAGCTGAAAACACTACGCCGGCGTACGGTTAAAACGTTTGATTGAATGCAAATTACTCTGCACTCTTGGGCACTTTCAACAGCAACAATCCGCCGCGCCCAGCGCCGGCAGCCCCGATGTCCACTTCTCCAGGATTGCGTTTTCCATGACTCGTCTCCACGCGTTCTCGCGCGAACAGCTGCTGGCCAGTGCCCGTGGCGAACTGTTCGGGCCGGGCAGCGGTCGCCTGCCCAACGACCCGATGCTGATGTTCGATCGCATCACCGACATCCGCGATGACGGCGGTCCACACGGCAAAGGCTACGTGCGCGCGGAACTGGATATCCGCCCCGACCTGTGGTTCTTCGGCTGCCATTTCATCG
>Ga0209257_1001561_pt1 | contig 26486 bp, 21 predicted proteins | sample AraplaCvi_mCL_r2_FD_184277 | JGI IMG/M metagenome (GOLD analysis project Ga0209257, IMG submission 184277) | Arabidopsis root microbial communities from North Carolina, USA - plate scrape MF_Cvi_mCL_r2 (SPAdes) (version 2) | ecosystem: Host-associated > Plants > Roots > Endosphere | place: USA...
CACCCGGATCGACCTGCTGAACTACCTGCGTCGTCGCGTCCAATAAGGGCGCGATGGCCGACGTTCGGCTCTGAACCTGCGTTTATTAGAGTCAACGGCTGATTAAGCCGGCGCTGATAGACTTCCGCTCCATTTAGTGTGGGCCCCGTTTGGGGCTCTCAATCGCTGGGAATCCCATGTCCGATCCTGCAGCCTCCGGGCACTCCAAGCGCCAGCTCGCTCTCGCCACGCTCGCCATCCATGGTGGGCAGTCGCCCGACCCGAGCACCGGCGCGGTGATGCCGCCGATCTACGCCACCTCCACCTACGCCCAGTCCAGCCCCGGCGAACACCAGGGCTTCGAGTACTCGCGTACCCACAACCCGACCCGGTTCGCCTATGAGCGCTGCGTGGCCTCGCTGGAGGGCGGCAGCCGCGGCTACGCCTTCGCCTCGGGCATGGCCGCCACCTCCACGGTGATGGAGCTGCTGGACGCCGGCAGCCACGTGGTGGCGATGGATGACATCTACGGCGGCACCTTCCGCCTGTTCGAGCGTGTGCGCAAGCGCACCGCCGGGCTGCAGTTCGGCTTCGTCGACCTGACCGACCTGGCCGCCTTCGAAGCGGCAATCACGCCTCAGACGAAGATGGTCTGGATCGAAACCCCGACCAACCCGATGCTGAAGATCGTCGACATCGCCGCGGTCGCGGCCATCGCCAAGCGCCGTGGCCTGATCGTGGTGGTGGACAATACATTCGCCTCGCCGATGCTGCAGCGCCCGCTGGAGCTGGGCGCGGACCTGGTCCTGCACTCGGCTACCAAGTACCTCAACGGCCATTCGGACATGGTCGGCGGCATGGTGGTGGTGGGCGACAACGCCGAGCTGGCCGAGCAGATGGCCTTCCTGCAGAACTCCATCGGGGGGGTGCAGGGTCCGTTCGACAGCTTCCTGGCCCTGCGTGGCCTGAAGACCCTGCCGCTGCGCATGAAGGCGCACTGCGCCAATGCGCTGGCCTTGGCCCAGTGGCTGGAAAAGCACCCGGCCATCGAGAAGGTCATCTACCCCGGCCTGACTTCGCACCCGCAGCACGAACTGGCCACGCGCCAGATGAACGGCTACGGCGGCATCGTGTCGATCGTGCTCAAGGGCGGATTCGAGGCGGCCAAGCGGTTCTGCGAGAAGACCGAACTGTTCACCCTGGCCGAGTCGCTGGGCGGGGTGGAGAGCCTGGTGAACCATCCTGCGGTGATGACCCATGCCTCCATTCCGCTCGAGCGCCGCAACCAGCTGGGCATCAGCGACGCGCTGGTGCGGCTGAGCGTGGGCGTGGAAGAGCTGGGTGACCTGCAGGTGGATCTGGAGCGTGCGTTGGAGGCTGCCACCGTATGATGGGCAGGCGCATCGAATTGATGCTGAGCCTCACCGGCCGCGACATCAAGAAGAAATACAAGGACTCGTTGCTCGGCGCATTGTGGGGCGTCTTGGTGCCGCTCATCATGCTGGCGATCTATACCGTCATCTTCGCGACGATTTTCAGTGCGAAATGGAAGGGGATAGAGGTGCATAGCAAGGTCGACTACGCCGTACTTCTGTTCATCGGATTGATCGTCTACAACTTCTTTGCCGAGTCGCTGACCCGGGCGCCCACGGCCATCCTGGCCAATCCCAACCTGGTCAAAAAAGTGGTGTTTCCGCTGGAGGTGCTGCCGCCAGTGGTCGTTCTTTCCTCGCTTTACAACGCGGGTGTTGCCACCGTGGCGTTGGCCGCCTTCCTGGCCTTCAGCAGTTTCGGGCTGCATTGGCAGATCGTGCTTCTGCCGATCCTGGTCCTGCCCATGCTGGCCTTGACCATGGGTGTGACCTACCTTTTCGCCTCCCTGGGCGTGTTCTTCCGTGATGTGGATCAGATTGCTGGACTGCTGGCACGCGTGCTTCAGTATCTGACCCCGGTGCTGTACCCATCGATCATCTTCCCCGACACGATCGGCAGGTGGATGCGGCTGAGTCCACTTGCAGTCTACGTGGAGCAGACCCGCGCGCTGATTGTCACCGGAACCCTTCCCGATTGGGGCCTATACAGCTGGGCCGTCGCGTGGTCATTGGCCATCTTCTTCCTTGGTTATTGGTGGTTCCAGCGGACCAGGAGGGCCTTCGCCGATGTCGTCTGAAGATCTGGTTATCGATATCGAGAATGTCAGCAAGGTCTTCAACATTTTCGAGAAGCCTTCCGACCGTCTGCTGCAGATGCTGCTGCCGCGCCTTGGGCGTATGCTGCCCGGAACGGGAGAGTGGTCGTCACGACAGCGCGGACGGGAATTCTGGGCTTTGCGCGACGTCAGCTTGAAGGTCAAGCGTGGCGACGCCGTAGGCATCATCGGCCGCAATGGTTCGGGCAAGTCCACGCTGCTGCAGATCATCGCCGGCACCCTGGCGCCAACGACCGGCAGGGCGCAGGTGAATGGGCGAATCGCAGCATTGCTGGAGCTGGGCAGCGGATTCAATCCTGATTTCACCGGGCGCGAGAACGTCATCCTCAATGGCATGATCCTGGGCCTGACCGAGCGCGAGGTGATGCAACGGTTCGATGCAATCGCGGCCTTTGCAGATATCGGTGACTTCATCGACCAGCCGGTGCGGACCTACTCCAGCGGCATGATGCTGCGCCTTGCCTTCGCGGTGCAGACGCAGGTGGAACCTGACATCCTGATCGTGGACGAGGCCTTGGCCGTGGGTGATGCGCTGTTCCAGAAGCGGTGTTTCCAGCAGATGGAAGCCCTGCGGGCCAACGGATGCACCCTGCTGCTGGTCTCGCACGACCAGGAGTCGATTCGCACCCTGACCGACCACGCGATCCTGCTGCGCGACGGTACGGTACGTGCCGCAGGGCCGTCCTCGGACGTCGTGCTGGAATATCGCAAGCAGCTTCACGAAGACGAGCGCGACTATTACGCGTCGGTCAGTGCGCAGCATCTCCAGTATGCCCAGAAGATCGTAGAGGCCCAAGCGGCTGTCGAAGAACCGGTAGAAGGGCCGGTGCATGAAGGCTCGCCTGTTCTTGGCGCGCGCAGCGACAAGCTTTCGTTTGGTGACTACGACTGCGTCGTGGAGCGCGTTCGCGTCTTCGACGGAGAGGGAAAAGAGTGCGCGTACTTCCTGCCGCGGGAGCGGGTGGTGATCGAGGTTACTGCCCGGCCAGTGCGTGACATGGACAAACTCAACGTCAATGTCCGCCTGCGCAACAAGGAAGGCGTGAAGCTCTACTCTTGGGGAACGCTCAACCAGGACGTGCAGACATGGGCAGAGGTTGACAAAGACCATGCTGGAGTCTGGGGAACTACCTTCCGTGCGGACGAGCCCTTTGCTGTCCGGTTCGAGTTCGACTGCTCGTTGGGCATGAACTTCTATGAGGTGCAGGTTTCGGTGTCCGAGGAACTCGAACGCTTCGGCGGCGCCCAGCGCATGCTGCACTGGCGCGATGAGGCCGCCTTCTTCCAGGTTGGCATGCGGCAAAAGGAATATACCTTTGGTGGCGTCAGCGATCTGCGCATGCGCGCGGAAATTGCGGACGCCGAATGAATCTTGGAGGTCCAGCAATGAATGTGATCCAGACCGCCGTTCAGTCCGCTCTCACGCCTTCCGCAGTGCGTGTTGCTGTGCAGCGGTTACGCACATGGCTGCCAGCTGGGCCGGTCGCCGTGTTGGGCGACGACGCACCGGGGTTGGTGCGCGGGTTGCGCCAGGCAGGCATTGCGGTTCAGGGAACCACTGATGGCAGGACTGCTGCGGCGGGCGTCATTGTGATCGAGCATGCCGATGCCGCCGAGCCTGGCGCACGTCTGCGACCCCTGCTGGCTGAGCTTTCCGGGCCAGTGTGCCTGGTTGTCGCAGGCGATGCTGCCGCGACCGCCAACCGGGCGGCATGGGAAGCGGCCGTCATCAAAGCGGAGTGGCGCAAACATCCACTCAACGAGCGTGTCGCGCCGTATGGTGAGTTGGATCGAATTACCGGTCTGCTGATGATCGCCTTCGAACGCGTACCAGACCAGGCCATCCTCAAGTATCCCCTGAAGGCGCTTGAGGAGGAACGTGACCTGCATACGGACATGACGCGCGAGCCTGGCCGGCGTTCGGATGCGCACATGACGCGCTACTCGCAGGCAGCGCAGTTCATCCGTCCAGGTGATCGTGTCGTCGATGTCGCCTGTGGTCTCGGGTATGGATCGTACCAGCTGGCTCATAACAGTCTCGCGGCCTCGTTCACCGGCCTGGATGCCAGCGACTATGCGGTGGACTATGCCAATACGAACTTTGCGCCGGTCTCTCCTGCGCCGATGAAGTTCGTCGTGGGGGATGCACAGCACTTGTCCGAGATGGCGGATGGATCGGCCGAGTTCGCCGTTTCAGTCGAGACGCTGGAGCACCTGCCTGAGCCGGATCGCCTGCTCGCAGAGTTGCACCGCGTGCTGTCGCCGCAGGGGCGCGTGTATGCCAGCGTTCCGAACGACTGGTCCGATGAGACGGGGGAGGATCCCAATCCTTTCCATTTCCACGTATACGACTGGCCGCGTCTGGTGGCCCAGTTTCAGCGCAACGGTTTCATCATCGAGAAAGCCTGGTTGCAGGACGCTGGCGGCGGCCAGAAGCGGCATCTGTCAGCACGCTCGATGCTGGAGATCGATCCGGTGGCGGGGCCGCCTGGCGATGGCGAATGGCTGTTGGTCCTCGCGCGGAAGGCGGATGCGCCAAGATCGAGTGAGGACGACGTTCTTCAACACTGCCATGCTTTGCTTGCCGATGGTGACGGCGGCAAGGCACTGGCGCAGCTGGAAGGCGAATTTTCTTCTCCCGACGCGTTGCGCCGCGCGCGTGCGCAGGTGATTGCCGCAATCCTGGCGAATGCCGAAGGCGATCAGGAATTGACGACTGCCCGGTGGACGCTCGCACGGGCGGCCGCACGCGAGGCGCTCTCTTTGCCCGACAGCGAAGGCGAGGCCGCAGGGCTGCTGTCCCTGGCAGTACAGCAACTCCAAGAGGGCAGCGAAGCGCGCCCAGGTGCCTTCCAACGTCATTTGATGGCCTATCCAGCGATCGTTTCCGGCCTGCTCGGAGGTGACCTTCCGATGCCCTGCGACGGTGATGATCGCGGTGTGGTCTCAGGCCCGGGCGAAGGTGCCGAGCAGATCAGCCTGGGATCACGCGACGTCCGCCAGCTGATGGAAGCCAAGGAGTGGCTGGACGGAAAATATCATGAGTACACGCAGCGCATCAGCGAGCTGGAACGCTACAACGCCGAGCTGGAACAGGCGAGGCACTGGTTGGATGGTCAGTACCACGCGCTGACCACCGAGAACCAGCGCCTTAACAAGATGCACGCACCGGCCATCGATGGCGGGGAGTGATGACAACCATGAGCGCATCCCGCCCGAGCGACGACCCTGCGATAGTGTTGGCTCCGATATTGGCGGCCGACCTTGCTGAGCACTGTCTTCGTGCCGCTGGTCCCGGGCGAGTGCGTCTGGTAGGAGCGGAACTGGCATCACTGAAGCCAGCGCTGTTGTCTGCGGGTTGCGAGGTTGAGCTCTCCACGGAAGCCTCTCCGGATGAGTGGCCTGCCGATATTGTCATGGTCTGGGCAGGGATGCCGGCACAGCGAGAAGCTGCGCTTGATCTCTCTGCATCGATGCTGGTGCTGGCCGGGGCGAGCGAGCTCGCGGCGGAGTTGTCCGCATGGGTAGAGCAGGCAGCTGCGTGTGGCTGGCAACGGCACACGGCGACCTTCACCCTGCACCCTGCGCCGGAGGAGCTGACCGTGTTGTTGCTTGCACGCGAAGGCGTCCACGCGCGGAGCGCGCAGTCCGTGTTGAATGCCAGCTGGCATGGTCTGGCGGCCACGCTCGTTCGGCCTGGCGACGCTGTGCTGGCCATTGACGCTGCACAGGATGACGTCTGGCGGATTGTGCAGGAGCAGTCGCGTTGCAGCTGGCTTGGCATCGTCAGCGACGTGCCGCCACCGCCCATGCTTCGGGCGGGCGTGGAGTGGATCGACCGATCAATGTGGGCGCAGGCGCCACGATCTGTCGATGTTGTCATTACCGCGGCAGTGCTAGGCCTCGACAGCGAGGAGTGGCAGCTGGCGAGCGCCAACAAGGCGCTTGCCCGCACTGGGCGGCTGGTGATTCTGGTTACGCTGCAGCCCGGTTGTGATCCCGAGGTCAGCGTCTTGTTGGCTGCCTTGGAGCACGCTGGGCTTGCTGTGGACCGGGCATGGTTCCAGCACCCATCACGCCCGATCGGCGTGGAGCAGTTCATGGAGGCAACTCGCGATGCCTCCGGCCGGATAGTGATCAGTTCTGATCTCCTCAGCACCGCGAGTACGCTGGTTGTGATGGCGGTGAAGATCAACGGTGCGGGCGTTCCCCGGGACCCGGAGATGCTCGGTCCCAATATAGTTGCGTTCCAGCGCGACTATATTGATGCCAGTATTGTTCGCCTTATCGTAGCCATGGGCCTGCGATTGGAGTCGACTGCAACGAGACGGAAGTTGGCACGCGACATTCTGGCGGAGTGTCCCGCAGATTCGGCAGACTACGGTGCGGCTCTGTGCGTGCTCCTCTACGACCCGGTCGCGCTGGAGGGACATCGACGTCGTGAGTTGCTGGATGCTGCCGAGCATTATCTGAAAATTCCGACCGCAAACCCAACGGCGTTGCGGTGGCAGGTATCCCTTGCGTTTGTGGCAGCGTCGTTATACCAAGCCGAGGGGGACCTTGTTTCCGCGGCTGTACTCTACGAAAAGGTGCTTGACTTCGATGTGCTGAAGTTCAGCCCACTGCTGGGCACCAAAACTACGGCGGCATCGCTGCGTTTGGGGTGGATCCACTTTGGAAAAGGGCGGCTTGCACTTGCCCGACAGGCTTGGCTGCGCGGCCTTGACGAGGCGCGTCGCTTGGCAGCCCACCCGGACTGGGCGCAGGTTGTAGGTGACGTAGAGTCGCCTGAGACATTCGCGATGCCCGAGTTTGCCGCGGTCATGGATGAGGCTGGCCGCATCGCGTCCGCGTTGCGGTTGACTTCAGAAGCCCCGCTGCGCCCTGGCTTGGCATGGCAATGGGCCGGTCGTTCCTGGCAGAGGCAGTTGGCGGAGGCGCGCGCCGGTCAGCAACGGCAGGAAGGTTGGTTGGAACGCCTTCAGAACGCCAAGGACTGGCTCGATGGCCAGTATCACAACCAGACTGCCGAACTTGCTCGCAGAGAGGAGTCGATTCGCGAACTGGAAGAAGCCAAGCAGGCGCTGAGTGCAGACAATCTCGGCATGCGGGCGGCGTTCCGGCTCGCGCATCAACGCGCCAACTCTGAAAGGTCCTCACTGCAGCAGCAGATCCATATCGCGCAGGTCGCCCATCAACAGCAGTTGGAAGCGTTCGAGGCGCTCGCATCCGAACATGAACGGCAGTCGGCCAATCATGCCCGGCAATCGTCAGAGCTTATCCAGTTGACCTCTGATCACGAAGAGTTGATCGCCGCCTACGAGAGACAGTCGGCTGCAATGGTCCAGCAGGCGGCAGCCCAACAGCAGCTTATTTTTGCTGCCCAAGAGCTCAGCATGAGAGCCGGAATGTTAATGGGGGGCGCACCAAGAGACCGCATCATTGCTGAATCAATCGCTGAAGAAATGTCGCGCCTCTCGATCGCATTGGATCGTCTCCCGCTGAAGGGCCTGGTTCGCATTCTGATCCGTGTATCGACCGCCGTGTTGGGCAGGAAATGAGTGCGTGGTTGACCAGCTTTCATGAACATGAAGCGCTCCGCTGGCTGGGAGGCGTCTTCAGCTTTCCCCTTCAGTTCAGGCCGAGATTGCCGTTAAGGGTTGTCTACCGATGGCCAAAGAGCGCCGTTGGGGGAGGTTTCATGTGGACAAGAGTCGCTCGCGTCAGGCACGATATGCGGTTCAGCAAAAATGAGTCGAATGCGTTGATTGCGTCAGTGATGTGTGCCCCCGTGGTCGGCAGGAGGCCGGTGCGATGAAGTACGATTTGAGCGTGGTGGTTACCTTTCATCGCGAGGGAATACTTGCACATGCAACATTGCGGAGCTATATGCTTTCGCGTGCGCGTGCTGAGGCCTCGGGTTTCAAGGTACAGCTGATCCTGGTCATGGATAATGCGGACGCTGAAACGACCGGCTTTGTACGGTCGCACCCCGATCTTCGGGGGGACGAGGTGGTCATCGATGCCTCGGTCGGCGACTCCGCACTGGCACGAAACGAGGGTGTGCTGCACTCATTGGGATCGTTCGTCTGCACGCTGGATGGCGATGACCTCATCAACCGCGATTACTTCCAGCGCCATATCGAGTGCGCTCGCCAACACTCGGGCAAATTTATTCTTCATCCAGAGCTGGTAGTCAGCTTTGGCATGTACAACGCTTTCAATTGGCAGATTGACCAGCGCGGACCATACTACTCGCGCGAATCGCTCCTGCTCATCAATCCTTGGATCAGCGCGGTATTTGCTCGAAGGGAAGTATTCGCTGAGATTCCCTACACAGCATGCTATCCCGGCTCCACAGGCTTCGGCTATGAAGACTGGTATTGGAACTGCGAAACCACGGCGGCAGGCTATGAGCATCTCATCGCTCCGGCTACGGCGTACTACTACAGGCGCAAGTTCTCTGGTTCGGTCAATGAGGCAAGCAAAGCACTGCAAGCCGTAATGCCTCCCAGCCGCCTCTTTGATTTCCAGGAAGCCAAATGATCCGCCGTCTTTTCAGGCTGGCCAGGCAGGTCAGCTATCGTCAACTTCTCCGCAGCCCAAGGTCCGAATTGGGCAGGATCATTGCGTGGTTGGCACGGCGAATGGGACGTGTCGCAGACGTCACTGCGCATGGAAGCCCCCAGATGCCGATTTGGCTGCAGGAAGAAACCATCGCCCTTGCGCATATCGAGCCAAGTCTTCTGAGTGTCTACGGTGACGTGCGGCAGTATCACCATTACGGCGTGCCGGTGATACCGAGGCCAGGTGAGCTGTATGACCAGTTGCTGGAGAAGATCGGGAGCAGCCGCTACAGCCACATCATGATCCTGCCTTGGCTGGTGCCCGGCGGAGCTGATCGCGGCGCGATCTATCACCTCAATGCATGGGTGGAGGTGGTGCCGGCCGAGAAGATTCTGGTGCTGACCACGGAGCCCAACGAGTCGCCATGGGCGGGCAAAGTACCCGAAGGGGTTAAACTTGTCGAGTTTGGGCGACTACTCGGCGAGATGAACTTTGATACTCAGGTTCAGCTCATGGTGCGACTGCTGGTTCAGTTGCAGCCGGCGACGGTCCACAACATAAACTCGCGCGTGGCGTGGCAGTCAATCAAAGTCGCAGGCTTGGCACTGCGTCAGCGCTCAGGGCTGTTCGCTTCGCTGTTCTGCGACGACTATGACGCGAACATGGTCCCAGTTGGCTACGCGCGCAGCTATCTCCGGGATTGCTACCCACACATGCAATCCATTTTCTGTGACAACAGCGTGTATCCGCGTCGTTGGGCCAGGGAGCTTGGTGTTCCCGAATCAATATTCTCAGTTCTGCCGTTCCCATACGATCGGGAGTGGAGCGAGCGACCCAGCGAGTCCGACGCCGAATCCCGGCCGCGTGTCTTATGGGCAGGCAGGCTTGATCGCCAGAAGCGGCCGGACATCCTCGCTGCCATCGCATCTGAGCTTCCCGAGTTCGATTTCGACGTACATGGGGTCGCTGTGGTGAGTGGCGGAGACCCTGCGGTGCAGTTGCTCCAGCGCCTGCCAAACGTTCACATGCATGGTTCCTTCCTTCGCCTGGAGGATGTCGTTCTACCTGCTCACTTCGCGTATCTGCACACATCCGCGTGGGAAGGTGTGCCGACGATCCTGTTTGACGTAGCCGCCGCCGGGCTTCCAATCGTCGCTCCGGATGTAGGTGGAATACGCGACTTTGTCGAGATTGACTGGCTTGTGGCGGACTACTCGGACGTAGGCGCGCAAGCGGCAAGGCTGAAGGCACTCAGCGAGTCGCCCGCGTTGCGGAAGCAGCGCACATCGGCACAGTATGCTCAGCTGCAGAATGGTCGCTCTTGGGCGGCCTTCACGAAGCGCCTTTCCGGTGTTGCCGGGTACATGCCCGGCTAACATCTACTCGGAAGTACTACGAACCGTAGTACTTCCGAAGCAATCTTGACAGGTACTCGTCGTCAAAGCGGATGCCGAGTTTGGTGGCGACCTCCTGGCACAGCCTGCTTTCAATGGGGAAGGGAAGGCTTTCATCGATCGTCGTGAAATCAGCCTTCAACCCAAGCACTTCCTCAAATACGCGGACAATCCGCAGCATGGTAACGGACCGCCCTGCAGCAATTGACTCGGGCTGGCCGCCCTGAATCAATCCCTCCCGGATCATGTGGGTTGCGATCGCGGCCACATCATCTACATCGATCAGATTCCTCTCGGCGCCCGACCACAGCTCGAACGGCAGCCCATGGCTGATACGATCGAACAGGAAGTTCGTCAGCGTATTCGGGTTGTGCGACCTTCCCACCACCTGGGGCAATCGAAACACAACTCCATCACGGCTCAGCACCAGGCGTTCCATTTCCAGTTTGTGCTGGAAATAGGGCGTGGGTGATTGACGAGCGTTGGCGACCGCACAGCTGCTGAAATAGACCAGTCGTTGCCCCGCGGCAAGCGCCGAGCGGAGCAGGGCGCTCTCACGCGCAAATGGGTCTGGCCTTGACTCAGCCGAATTTGACACGCCCGAGGCGAAGATCAGGATTTCTTCATCCGCGGCAAATGCCGAAGCAAACGCATTTGCCAGAAGTCCAGAGCCGCAAATCATGGCGCAGGCACATCAAGAATCTGGCAGAGCTTCCTGTCAGTTACATGCATACCAGAACCTCGCCGTCCACCTCGATCATCGAGTCCTTGGCGGGGAATGGCTGGCGCCCTTCGCAGGCCGGGGCCAACTCTGGGGCAGAGCGTACGCTGAGATCTGTACCGGTGGATTCATCGAAAAGCGCGTCTACTGCCCATCCGATCGCCATGGCTGAGGTGTTCATATCGCCTTGGGCAATGCCGGGTGCCAGTGAGTGGTACCAGTGGGCGCCAGCAATGGCGATTTTGCCGGAGACGGCGGGATGATCCGCTGCCGCTCGCAGTGCGATCGCCTGTGCTTGGGCAATATCCCAGCGGTTCAGGCGCTGCTGATTGAGCAGTAGCGAGTTGCTATGAGCGCAGAACAACAGAGCGCTGACGACGAATAGCGCCGTCGCGGCGATCTGCCGACGCGGCTTCTCTCGGGTGAGCAGAAGCACGGCTGTGCCTGCAAGGACGAACGCAAAGGATATCAGTGTCCTGGGTACGGGCCACCAGGTACTGGACAGCGTCACCGGCACTACAGTGATGGCAATGCCGGCCAGAAGGAAGTAAAGGGCAACCAGCGATACACGCAGTTCAGATGCGCGAAGCGGGATGAAAAGAATGGTGATGGCGGCAAGCGACGTAAGCTTTGCGAGCGGAGACGCCACGGTCTCGGCCCGATACAGCAACTGCGGAATGAGGGTCGCGAGCTGACCGGCCCGTTCGCCCAACTGGGACATCGCCAGGACCGAAGCCCGGCCATCCGTTGGGATATCAAGCGCAAGGCGAAGACAGGCTGAAAGGAGAACGTTGACCCCGATAAGGACGGCACCTGTTGCTGCGGAATACAGCGTGGCACGAAGCAGGGCGCCGAGCAGGCTCCGGTTGGCGACGGATGGATCGCGGAGCAGCAGCTGAAGATGGATATACAGCACCGCCGCTGCGCAATAGCACACGGCGAGCTGGTTGAAGCCCATTGCGCCGCCACCTGCCAGCGTTGCCAGGATCAGGTTCATTGCCCTGTTCCCGTCACTGGATATGGCCTTCCGATAGCTCAGGGCTGCCAGCCAGACGAGGGCGAACATCATGGACATTGGCAATGCGGATTGCCTGAACGTCACGTACTCGGTGTAGTAGGAGTGGGCGCCGAGCACAGCAGCGATCGATGCAAGCGCGGCTCGGGAGGTATCTGCGGCCGGCGCAAGAACGGTTGCGAAGAAGAGGCCACTGAACAGCATTGAGGCTATCAGGGAGATAACCGAAAAGCTGAGCATGTTCAGCGAACTGCCCTGCAACAGAAAATCGATCAGCGCCGTGCCATACCGGCCTTGGGTCAAGAAGAAGGCAATCTGCTCCCCCTCATGCTGGCGGCTGATGATCTGGTAGTCATCGATCGCGTAACCCGGGAACAGTCCAACGTACTTGGAAACGAGGAAGGCAGCACAGTACGACAGGAGCACGATGGCCGCCGGCGTCAATCTCGCCGGGGCGCTGTGGCTGGCCGGTGCCATGATGCCGATCACGCGAATGCCTCGGCCAGGGCTTCGTCTGCCGCCATCAACAGATCTGCCATCTGAGGCTCAAGGCCCAGCCAGAGCGGCATGCGGACCAGGCGGTCGGAGGTGCTGTCGGTGACCGCAAGGCTTCCATGTGTCCGTCCGCATTCGATGCCGGCAGGAGAAGAATGAAGCGGAATATAGTGGAAGACGGCCTGGACGCCACGGGCGCGAAGTCCGTCAATGAAGCGAGTGCGATGCTCCAGCGAGGGCAGGAGCATGTAGTACATATGGGCATTGTGAGTGCAATGCGCGGGAATGACAGGGCGACGGATCCGGCCTGCGTCCTCATGGGCAGCTGCCCAAGTGTCATAGGTGTCCCAGATGGCAAGCCGGCGACGAGTGATTTCGCTGGCATCGTCCATCTGTGCCGAAAGAAACGCTGCAGTGATCTCACCGGGTAGGTAAGACGATCCGATGTCTACCCAGGTGTACTTATCGACCTGGCCCCGGAAGAAGCGACTACGATTTGTGCCCTTCTCGCGGATTACCTCTGCCTGCTCCACGTACTGGTCGTCGCGACAGAGAAGCGCGCCGCCTTCGCCGGAAATGATGTTCTTCGTTTCATGGAAGCTGAAGGCGCCAAGATCGCCGATCGTACCCAACGGGCGCCCCTTGTAGGTCGACATGATCGCCTGGGCAGCATCTTCCACCACCGGGATTCCATGTCGCTGCGCGATGGAAAGGATCTCATCCATCTCGCAGGAGACGCCCGCATAGTGCACCACGCAGATGGCTTTAGTCCTTGGCGTGATCGCGGCTTCGATCAATCTTTCATCGATGTTCAGCGTATCCTCCCGGATGTCCACAAACACCGGGGTAGCGCCGCGCAGGGCGAATGCGCTCGCGGTGGAGACAAAGGTAAAGGAGGGAAGGATTACTTCGTCGCCGGGCTTCAGGCGCAACAACAGCGCCGCCATTTCCAATGCTGCGGTGCAAGAGTGGGTAAGCAGCGCCGATTTGGCGCCGGTATTCTCTTTCAGCCACGAATGGCAGGCTTTGGTGAACGGGCCGTCACCCGAAAGGTGCCCGTTCACGTGGGCCTGTTCAATCAAGCCGAGTTCCTTCCCCGTCATGTAGGGGCGATTAAAACGAATCATTTGGGCACCAGATAGGCAGGTTGGGCGAAGTTCAGCCTTGGCTGAGAATTAGAAGGCCAACGACAACGGTGGTCAATCCCACGACCTTCGCTGTGGTAAGCGTTTCACCAAACAAAGGGACAGCCACAATGCAGACGATCAGAAAATTGAGCGCCATGAAGGGATAGGCTTTACTGAGCTCCAATCGGGACACGGCCAGCATCCAGCATAGGGAGGCGCCAAAGGCGGCGACGAAAGCCGAGATGACCCAGGGCTGCAGGAGGAGCTGGAGCACACCGGGAAGTCGGGACATCAGCCCGGTTGTCGCCGGCTGAAAGAGGGTTGCCTGCCACTTGATCATCAGTTGTCCGTAGCTGGTCAGCAGGATGGTCATCGCAACCATCACCCACGGGAACATCTGGCTCACTGAGATGCTCCTGCGGCCGCCAGGCGGCGGTCCAGATGATACGTGTCATAGGCTTTGAACAACTGCAGTCCAGCCTTCGTCCATTGCCGCTGGACAGTGTAGTTCCAGATCTGTGTGGAGATGACCAGTCGACTCAGGGACTGGTCCGAATAATGGCAAATGATCTTGCGAAGCAACGCGCCATACAATCCGCGACGTTCAAAATCGGGATGAACGGCGTTGAGGACGATCTCCACCTGGTGGGCGTCGGAATCGCACGTAGCAAAGCCGGCAACCTGGCCATCGAACTCGGCAACCCACGTGCTGGAAAGCTGCTGATCACCCAGTCTGCTCAACGCCCATTCCACGTATCCGGCGTGGACCAGTTCCTTGGAAAGCAACGGGTTGGCTGAGTAATGAGATCGGTACCCCGTGAAGCCGCCTTGCGCAATTGATGAGATTGCCCTGCTGTCTTCAGGCGTTGCTTTGCGCACATGATCTGGAGACTCGAGCGACGTCATTCCACTGAGGTCCATTCCGTAGTACACAAGGGTATCTGCGTGAATGACGGTGTGGCCCATGCGGGCAAGGGCGGTGGGGACCGCAGTCTCTCCGGCAGGCACCCTGAAAATGACAAGGTCCGCAGGCGCCTGGTCGATCTCCGCCACGACGGCGTCATGCACGGAGCGGCCTTCGACCGTGCCCCGCATCACCTTGATGTTGAAGCGCTTGCTGTCGAAGGGTGATTCGGATAAAACGAGCGCAGTCACTGGCGCTGCTCCCGGGTGTCTTGCCAAACAAGGTATTGGGGACGGCCTTTGGACTCCCCGTGCACTTTGCCCAGGTACAGGCCGAGCACCCCAATGCTGCCCATCAGCAAACTTCCAACCAGCCAAATGGACGCAACAATGCTGGTAAAGCCGGCAACCCGGATGTCACCCGCGCTGTAGCGGTACACGGCGAAGGCCGCGATTGCTGCGGCGCCGGCTGCGATTACCAATGCCCCCGTCATCACCAGCCTCAAGGGCTTGTCGGAGAAAGAGAGGGCAATTCTGGTGGCCATCCGTAGCAGAGCCCCCAAGGTGTAACCGCTTCTCCCTTCGCTCCTTCGGGCGTGTGGAACAACGATCTTGACGGTATTGAAGCCGGTCCAGCGTACAAGCAACGGAAGAAATCGATCAGTCTCGGGCATTCGATTCAGGGCATCGACCACTTTGCGGCTGTAAACACCAAAATTGGCAGTGGTCGGGTCGTACTCGGTATCCGTAAGCCAACCAAGCGTACGGTAGAACGCGATCGAGCCCGTGCGTTTGAACCAGCCGTCCTGGCGTTCGGCCCGTTGCCCCAGCACAACTTCCACGCCCTCCTCCATGGCCGCCAGCATCGGAGCGATTGCCTCAGGAACATCCTGAAGGTCGCAGTCCATTACGACGACCCGTCCGCCCCGAGCGCTTGCGAGCCCAGCACTGATGGCCGCGTGCTGTCCGAAGTTGCGCGACAGGCGCAAACCTCGAACTGCGCGATGGCTGTCCGACAGCTCTTCGATCCTCGACCAGGCGCGATCCGGACTCTGGTCGTCTATAAGTATCACTTCAAAGCTCAGGCCTTCGCCAGTCAAGGTAGCGCCCACACGCTCCACCAGCTCTTCCAGGCAGCCCTTGCAGCCATAGACTGGCACCACGACGGACACGTCGATGGGCGCAGCATTGCCGAGATCCCCTTGCGGAGCAGTTGCGTTGGTAGCGTTCAAGGCGAAGTCCTGGTCAGTGAAACGAGCGTCAAAGTGCAGCTTCCAACTCCGGAAGCAGGGTGAATAGATCCCCCACCAGCCCGATATCGGCAATCTCGAAAATCGGCGAATCCGGGTCCTTGTTGATCGCCACGATGGTGCCGGCGTCCTTGATCCCGGTCAGGTGCTGGATGGCACCGCTGATGCCCACCGCCACGTACAGCTCCGGCGAGATGATCTTGCCGGTCTGGCCGACCTGCAGGTCGCTGGGCACATAGCCGGCGTCCACGGCGGCGCGCGAGGCACCCACGGCGGCGCCCAGCTTGTCGGCCAGCTGGAAGATCACCTTGAAGTTCTCCTCCGAGCCCACGCCACGGCCACCGGAGACCACGCGCTTGGCGCTCTGCAGGTCCGGGCGGTCGGTTGCACCGGCGGCCAAGCCGACGAAGCGGGTGTGCGAGGGCAGGGCGGCATCCACGCTGGCGGCTTCGACCGCGGCGCTGCCGCCCTTGGCCGCCTCCGGCCACGAGGCCGCGCGCACGGTGGCGACCACGATCTGGTCAGCCGGTACGTCCACGGTGATGATCGCGTTGCCGGCGTAGATCGGGCGCTTGAAGCTGTGGCTGCCTTCAACCGTCATCAGGTCGGAAACCTGGTTCACGCCCAGCAGGGCGGCCACGCACGGCATCAGGTCCTTGCCGAAGGTGGTCGAGGGACCGAACACGTGGGTATAGCCCTTGGCCAGCTGCGCGATCTGCGGCGCCAGCACCTGGGCCAGGGCCTGGGCGTTGGCCGCATTGGCAACGGTCAGGACCTTGGACACGCCGGCCAGTTCTGCGGCCTGGGCGGCCACGGCCGCCGGGTCGGCGGCCAGCACCAGCACTTCGATGCTGGCGCCGCTGATGGCGGCTGCCGCGCTCACGGTCTTGGCGGTGGCGGCGTTGAGCTTGCCGTCATGGTGTTCGGCAACAACGAGGATCTTGGTCATTACAGCAACCCCTTCTGCTTGAGTGCGGCAACCAGTTCGGCCGCGTCCTTGACCATCACGCCCTTGCTGCGCTTGGACGGCGCGGCGTACTGGGTGGTCTTGAAGGTATCGGCGGCTTGTACGCCGAGATCGGCCAGCTGCAGGGTCTCCAGCGGCTTGGCCTTGGCCTTCATGATATCGGGCAGCTTGATGAAGCGCGGCTCGTTCAGGCGCAGGTCGGTGGTGATCACGGCCGGCAGGTCCACTTCCAGTGTTTCCAGGCCGGCGTCGACCTCGCGGGTCACCGTGGCCTTGCCGTCGGCGATGTCCAGCCTGCTGGCGAAGGTCGCCTGCGGGCGGCCCCACAGCGTGGCCAGCATCTGGCCGGTCTGGTTGGCATCGTCATCGATGGCCTGCTTGCCCAGGATGACCAGGTCCGGCTGTTCCTTCTCGACCAGCTTAAGCAGGGTGCGCGCGGCCGTCAGCGGCTGGATGGCCTGGTCGGTGACCACGTGGATGGCGCGGTTGGCGCCCATGGCCAGGCCGTTGCGCAGGTGGGCCTGGGCATCGGCCGGGGCGATGGTGGCGACCACGACCTCGGTGGCGATGCCCTTGTCGCGCAGGCGCAGGGCTTCTTCCAAGGCGATTTCGTCAAAGGGGTTGGGGGACAGCTTGACGCCGTCGGTGACCACGCCGGAACCGTCCGGCTTGACCTGAATGCGGACGTTGTAGTCCACCACGCGCTTGTACGCGACGAGGATTTTCATCTGGTGCGGGATCCTTCAATAACAGGGAACGTCCGGTCGCGGAACACGGCAACCGGTTCGGGGGTGGGACTGCGATTCTAACTGCCTAGCCTCAGCCATGCGAATGCGTATGGAGTGGTGCGATGCAGCATAAAATCTCCTTTCCTCTCCCCATTCACGCGCGGCACGCAGTCGTGAAGACACCCGCCATGTATCCTATTGCGCTGTGTCAGGCGTGCCAGAGACGGTCCGTCGACGAACCACGATCAGGAGAATGGGTAGTGCCCACATGGCTTGTCACCGGCGGAGCCGGATTCATTGGCGGTAACTTTGTCCTCGAAGCGGTCGCCAAGGGCGTGCGCGTCATTAATCTCGATGCCTTGACCTACGCAGGCAACACGAAGACTCTTGCCCCGCTGGAGGGCAACCCGAGCCACGTGTTCGTGCACGGGGACATCGGCGATGCCGATCTGGTGGCACGCCTGCTGGCCGAGTACCAGCCCGATGCAGTGCTGAATTTTGCCGCTGAAAGCCATGTGGACCGTTCGATCGACGGCCCGGGTGCCTTCATCCAGACCAACGTGGTTGGGACCCTGGGCCTGCTGGAAGCCGTGCGCGACTATTGGAAGGCACTGCCGGCCGAAAAGGGCCTGGCCTTCCGCTTCCTGCATGTGTCCACCGACGAGGTGTACGGCACCTTGGGCGAGACCGGCAAGTTCAGCGAAACCACACCGTACGCGCCCAATTCACCGTACTCGGCATCCAAGGCCGCGTCGGATCACTTGGTGCGCGCGTTCCACCATACATACGGGCTGCCGGTGCTGACCACCAACTGCTCGAACAACTACGGCCCGTACCACTTCCCGGAAAAGCTCATTCCGCTGGTGATCGCCAAGGCGCTGGCCGGCGAGCCGCTGCCGGTGTATGGCGACGGCAAGCAGGTGCGCGACTGGCTGTTCGTGTCCGACCACTGCGAAGCGATCCGCACCGTGCTGGCCAAGGGCCAGGTCGGTGAGACGTACAACGTGGGCGGCAACTCGGAGAAAGAGAACATCGAAGTGGTGCATGCGATCTGCGCGCTCCTCGATGCACGCCGCCCGCGCGAAGACGGCCAGCCGCGCAGCAGCCAGATCACCTACGTGGCGGATCGTCCCGGGCATGACCGCCGTTATGCGATTGACGCCTCCAAGCTCAAGGAACATCTGGGCTGGGAGCCGAAATACACCTTCGACCAAGGCATCGCCTTCACCGTCGACTGGTATCTGGACAACCAGGAATGGGTCAACGGCGTGCTCGACGGGAGCTACCGTCTGCAGCGAATCGGCACCGCCGCCTGAATCAGGAAACCACACATGACCCAGCGTAAAGGCATCATCCTCGCCGGCGGTTCGGGCACGCGCCTGTACCCGATCACCAAGGGCGTCAGCAAGCAGCTGCTGCCGGTGTACGACAAGCCGATGATCTATTACCCGCTCAGCGTGTTGATGCTGGCGGGAATCCGCGACGTGCTGATCATCAACACCCCGCATGAGCAGGCCTTGTTCCAGGCACTGCTCGGCGATGGCTCGCAGTGGGGCATGAATATCGAGTACGCCGTGCAAGCCAGCCCGGATGGGCTGGCGCAGGCTTACCTGATTGGCAAGGACTTTATTGGAGGAAAGCCGAGCTGCCTGGTGCTGGGTGACAATATTTTCCACGGCCATGGGCTGAGCGAAGTGCTTCACAGTGCCGACCAGCGCCAGCAGGGTGCTACCGTGTTCGGCTACTGGGTCAACGACCCGGAGCGCTACGGCGTCGCGGAGTTCGATAAGCAGGGCAAAGTCGTGGATCTGGTCGAAAAGCCAGAAAACCCGCGGTCCAACTATGCGGTCACGGGCCTGTACTTCTACGACGGTAATGCCAGTGACTACGCTGCGGAGCTAGTGCCCTCGCCGCGCGGAGAGCTGGAAATCACCGATCTGAATCAGCGCTACCTGCGCGATGGCCAACTGCATCTCGAGGCGCTCGGTCGTGGTTTTGCCTGGCTCGATACTGGCACTCACCAGTCCCTGCTGGAAGCGTCGAATTTCATCGAAACCATCCAGACTCGGCAGGGGTTGCAGGTCTGCTGTCCCGAGGAAATCGCGTATGGCCGTGGCTGGATCAATGATGCGCAGCTGGAGGCGCTGGCGGCACCGCTCATAAAGAATGGATATGGTCAGTACCTGTACAAGTTGCTCCAGCGAGGCGTCGTGCGGTGAAGCTGATTGCGTCGTCGCTACCTGGTTGCGTCTTGATTGAGCCGTCCGTGTTTGGTGATTCCCGTGGTTTCTTCTTCGAGACCTGGAACGCTGAGCGGTATGCGAAGCAGGGGCTGCCCGGTAGTTTCGTGCAGAGCAACGTTTCCAGCTCTGCGCGCGGCGTCCTGCGAGGTCTGCATTACCAATGGCCGCGGCCCCAAGGGAAACTGGTGACGGTGTTGCAGGGCGAGGTCTATGACGTAGCGGTAGATATCCGGCAGGGTTCGCCAACTTTCGGTCGGTGGGAGGCCTTCATGCTCAGTGGAGAAAACCGTCGACAGCTGTGGATTCCGCCGGGATTTGCACACGGTTTTGCGGTGCTGTCCGAGACCGCGCTGTTCAATTACCTGTGTACGGATGTCTACGTCAAGGAAGCGGACGCAGCAATCCGCTGGAACGACGCAGACCTCGCCATAGATTGGCCGGTCACTTTGCCATCACTGTCGGCGAAAGATCAGCAGGCGCCATTCCTGAAGGATGTGCCAGGGAGCCGGCTGCCGGTCTACGCAGAATGACGATACTGGTGTTTGGTGGTAACGGCCAGCTTGGGCAGGAACTGCTACGGACGCTGGTGCCGGAGGAGCGGGTCGTTGCCACTACCAGAAGCGGACTGCTGCCAGACGGCACGCCGTGCGAACGTGCTGATTTTGAGCATCCAGAGACGCTGGTTGCTGTGCTTGAGCGACTCCGTCCGAGTTGGGTCTTGAATGCCGCCGCTTACACCAGCGTGGACAGGGCAGAGGACGAGCCCGATGTGGCTCGGCGCATCAATGAAATTGCTCCGGGTGTAATCGCGCGTTGGTGTGCCTTGGCTGATGTTCCGATGGTGCACTACTCGACTGACTACGTTTTCGATGGAAATGCGTGCCGTCCCTATCGCGAAGATGACGCGACAGCCCCGCTCGGCGTGTACGGCGCCAGCAAGCTTGCCGGCGAAGATGCCGTTCGTGCTGCAGGTGGCCGCCATATGGTTTTCCGAACAGCATGGGTGTACGCACCGCACAGCAAGAATTTTCTGCAGACGATGCTGCGGCTCGGCACTGACCGCGACGTTCTGCGGGTAGTCGCGGATCAGTTTGGGACGCCGACCTCTGCATCCCTCATCGCGGATGCGACATCAAAAGTGGTACGTCATCCGGGTTCGCTTTCCGGGTTATGGCATCTCACCGCACAGGGTCAAACGAGTTGGCATGGGTTCGCCCAAGCCATTTTCGCCGAGGCAGTCGAGCGCGGCATTCTGGCAAAGGCGCCAAAGGTAGAGGCCATCACGACAGCTGACTATCCGACCAGAGCCCGGCGCCCGGCGTATTCCGGGCTGGACGTCAGCAAATTTCAATCGGATTTCGGCATTACCCTTCCGAGCTGGCAGGAATGCTTGGTCGAGGTAATGGCGCAGGTGAGGTAGCGAAGTGACTACTCGCTCTCAATTTCAATCTTCTTTGCTACCACAAGGCCACTGCCGCCAATCGGGAAGCGAACTCCCGCCTTGATCATGCCTCGCTCAACCGCCATCGCCCCCAAAAGTGCGCGATTCAGCAGTGGAGGAAGGTTGAGTTCCGGCATGCCGTCTTCCGCAGGCGCACTCTTACGTGAGAAACGAGAGGCGTAGAGCAGTGGGAGCAGGAGGCTTACAAATGAAGTCTCGAATACGACGCGAAACCCGGCTCTTTCCAGTTTCTGCCTGAGCTCGCCCACGCCGTAGCGGCGGACATGACATGCGTACTCGTCTGTGCTGCTCCAGAGCCATGAATGCTGGGGGACGGTGAAGATGGCGCCACCGCCTGGTGCGACGGCGCGATGGATTTCGCCAAGCACTGTGCCATCCTCCTGGATGTGTTCGAGCACATCGAACGCGCCGATGACGTCGAACTCCTGCTCATAAGGGATACGCCGCGCATCCATCTGGAACAGATCCGCTTTGCTTACGCGCTCCGCGGCATACGGGAGTCCAGCGCTGAGGATCTCGCTTCCCGCCATACGAGCGCCCGGAAACGCGCAAGAGACGCTGCTGAGAACCACACCGGTGCCGCAGCCGATTTCGAAGAAGCTGCGCATTTGCTGAAAATGTCGTTTGATGGCCCAAACCAATAGGCTGCTTCGCGCCCGGAACCAGAAGTTGCTGGCCTCAAGACTTGCCAGTTGGGAGAACACCTCGGGCCGGAAACCCGAAGTGGCGCTCGAGAATTCAGGAGAAAATGCCAGGTTTCCGTCGATCAATGCCGGTGCAAATCCGCATTCGGGACATCGCCAATCTGCCGAATCGTGTGTCGATTGGCATTCGATGCATCGCTTCATCTCTGGCGCCTCCGAAAGTCTGGGGTGAAGAGTATTCGATTAAGCTGTTGAATTCTGTACGGGGCTCATTCATATTTGCGCTTCTGAAGCGCTTTGTCAAAATCGACGCAATGCCAGACAGGGAGTGTCCGTGAATCTCGTTTACCGGGTCGTGTTCAACCGTTCTTTGAATTGTCTCCAGGTCGTATCTGAATTGGGCGCTCGCTCGGCCAAGGCAGCGAGCGCTGGCTTGCGCATCGTCCCTCGACTGGCCCCGCTTGCGACAGCGGCTCTGCTCTGCTGCATCAGCGCGAGCGCACTCGCCGCTGATCCGGGATGGAACGAGTGGCAAGGCACTGTCGACATCGACTGGAGCGACCCCGCCAACTGGCAGCTCGGCGTGCCCACGGCCACGTCCTCCCCGGCCTCTATTGATAGTGGCCGCACGGTGATGGTCAGTGGCTTCGGCGCGAGCTCCAGCTTGATTCGGGTTGGCGACACCGGCCTGGGCACGCTGGACATCCAGTCTGGCGGCGCACTCCAGATCGGGACCGATGCGTTCCTGGGTTATGCGAGGGGGGCGGTAGGGAATATTGCAGTCGATGGCCGGGATAGCCGCTTGGATGTCGGTCAGACCCTGTACGTCGGGCAGTCCGGCGAGGGCAAGGTTGAAGTGACCGGCGGCGCCTCCATGACCAGCACGGTTGCGCACATACGCAAGGGCGTTGTTGAGGTATCAGGTGCAGGCAGCAGCTGGACTAACAGCAGGAATCTGGCTATTGGAGACATTGGCCCGGGCACGCTGCGAATTCTCGATGGCGGGCAGGTGAACGTTGTCACTGGGGCGGTAACCATCGGTGATACGAACCGCGCCCTGGGTTCTGGCCATGGAGAGGTACTGGTTTCTGGTGCCGGATCGCGTTTTTCCATTTCTGGTTCGAGCGCGAGCCTTGGCGTCGGCATGTGGGGGTATGGCAGCCTCACCGTCGAGAATGGGGGGACTGCAGAACTCAATGCTTCGTTAGGCATGGGTTTTGACGCCAGTGGTCGCGTCTTGGTTACCGGTGCCGGTTCGAGCTGGACGGGCGACGACCTTTTTGTTGGAGCATACGGCAAGGGGTACTTCGAGATCGCCGACGGCGCAACAGCAGAGATACGCGGCCAGATCGGCCTCAATCTGTATGAGGACGGATCCGGGACCCTACGCGTGGGTGAGGATGCCGTATTGATCGTAGGTGGCCGCGATCCGAATGCGGCTAGCCGCATCTTTTCCAACAACGGCGGAGGTTCGGTCGAACTGGAAGGCGGCACGCTGCGCTCACAGGGCGATCTTGTCGTGTCGACTAATTTAACGGTGGGGGCGGCCTCTACGCTGGATACCGACGCCCAGATCGATATTTCCGGCGCCATCGGGGGAACGGGGCGCTTGTACAAGGTTGGCTCGGGTAATCTGTTGCTTCGCGGCAACAACACCTGGAGTGGCGGTCTGCAGGTCGACCAAGGCAGTGTGTCAGCCTCTGGCAACCAGGCATTGGGTAGCGGCCTGCTGGAGATGGCAGATGGTACCGCGCTCGCTCTGGCTGACGGCGTGGTGTTAGGCAACCAGATTGCATTTCTCGGCGCGGTCGATGTGTCAGTAGCAACCGGCGCCAGCGCGACACTGGCGGGAGCGCTGCGCGATGGTGTCCTGGTCAAGCGCGAGGGCGGCGAGCTGGTGCTCGGCGGGGGCGCTTTCAGCGGTGCCACGCGTGTTGAAGAAGGAACACTTCGCCTGTTGAACCTCGCCCTGCCTACCGGCGACATCTACATTGGTGGCGCGGGGACGGTCCAGCTGGATTCGGTCGGTACGTTCGACTACGCCGGCAAACTCAGCGGGACGGGTACCTTCCGGCAGGGCCGCAACCAACTTGTTTTCAGTGGTGACAGCAGCGGCTACGCGGGAACCGTTGCGGTCGATGGCGGCCATGCCACCATCAATGGCAGCTTGGGGGGGCAGTTGAACCTCAGTAACCAAGCACAACTTGCCGGCAACGGCACGATTGGAAGTGCGCACTTGATGAGCGGTAGCGTACTGGATCCGGGAGCAGAAGCGACTGTTGGGCGGCTCGCAGTCAGCGGCGACCTCATTTTTGACGGCAGCGCAAGTTATCGGGTGGATGTTGCCGCCGACGGAAGCAGTGATCAGGTCGACGTGGCTGGTCGCGCCGTGCTGGGAGGAGCATCCACGTTGGCCGTGGCTGCATCTGGAGACTGGCAACCGTTCACGCGCTATACCGTTCTGACCGCGGGCAACGGGATCAGTGGCAACTTTTCCACAGTTGACACCGACTTTGCTTTCCTGACGCCAATGCTCAGCTACGACGCCAATGCGGTGTACCTGACCATGGCCCGCAACATGGGCTCTTTCGCTGGCTTGGGCCTGACGGCAAACCAGCAGCAGGCTGCGGGCGCGGTCGAAGCGCTGGGATATGGCCATGCTGTTTACGATGCAGCGGTGCGTTTGTCGTCTGAGGAGGTGATCCCAGCGTTTGATAGTCTGTCGGGTGAGGTGCATGCTTCCACCCGCGGCGCGCTGCTGCAGAATCGCTTCCTGCACGATGGTATCGACCGCTATCTTGACGGAGCCGCCATCAGTGGCGAAATCAGTCCCGGAATTCATGCCTGGCTGGCCGCCAGTGGCATGCAGACGCGTATTGATGGAGGCTCCGTGAACGCCGCACTTCGAGTTCAGGGGCGGGGAGTCATGGCAGGCGCGGGTTGGCGGCTCGGAGACTCGCTGGAGCTTGGCGTGGCCGCCGGCCATCAGCGGCTGGACAACCAGCTGCGCGAACGCATCGCGTCGGCCGAGACGGATGCGACAGAGTACGGGGTATACGCGAACTATCGCTGGCAGGGCCTGAGCCTGCGTGGCGGCGTGACCCGAGCCGACTTCCGCACGGATACGGCCCGTACCACGGCAGTGGGCCGACGCTTCAGCGAAGACCTGTTGGCCCGCGAGGAAGCGACCGGTATCACGACGTTCGTACGGGCGGGTTGGACCTTTGGGGGTCCGCGTCTGCAACTGACTCCGGAGCTCGAACTGGCTGACGTGCGGCTGAAGAGCGATGGTACCCATGAGCGCGGGGGAGAGAGCGCCTTGAAACTGGACGCAGCCGACAGCCGTTACCGCACTGCACTGGCTGCGCTGAAGGGAGATTGGGACATCAGTAACGGACAGCAGGACCGCGCCGTGGTAAGTGCACGGTTGGGTTGGCAGTACGCCGACGGTGACCGGCTTCCCACAGCGACGGCGCGCTTCGTCGCCGGTACGGAGGAATTCACCATCGCTGGCGTGCCGCTCGCTCGCAGCAGCGTCCTGGCCCAGCTGGGCGTAGCGTTGAATACGAGCGCACAAAGCCGTCTGTCGCTGCAGATGCAGGGGCGAAAGGGAGATGGGCAGCGCGATGTCGGTGCACAGTTCAACTGGTCACTTGCGTTCTGAGCCTCGAAAGCCACGCAACAACGAAGCGCGCCGGTAGGGGTCGCACTTCACCTGGCGAAGAGCGCTACGTTGGAATGAAAGAAGGGCCGGTCAATGACCGGCCCTTTCTCTTTCAGCTTCGCCCGTACGTATCCTCGAATCTTACGATGTCATCTTCGCCAAGATAACTGCCGGACTGTACCTCGATCAGCTCCAGCGGCAGCTTGCCCGGGTTGCGCAGTCGATGGGTCACCCCGAGCGGAATGTAAGTGCTCTGGTTCTCGCCCAGCAGGATCACCTCATCGCCGCGGGTAACTTCGGCGGTACCGCTGACCACCACCCAGTGTTCGGCTCGGTGGTGGTGCATCTGCAGGCTGAGCGTGCCTCCTGGCTTGACCGTGATCCGCTTGACCTGGAATCGTTCACCGTTATCGATCGAATCGTACGCACCCCACGGCCGGTACACTTTGCGGTGCCAAGTGGCTTCAGGGCGGGCATCGGCCTTCAACCGCGCCACCACCTGCTTGATCTCCTGCATGCGGTCGCTGCGCCCGACCATCACCGCATCGTCGGTTTCCACCACGATCACGTCATCCAGCCCCACCAGCGCGATCAGGCGCTCGCCGTAGGCGTAGGTGTTGCGGCAGTCAATGGCGATGACATCGCCGTGGTGGGCATTGCCATCGGCATCCTGCGCCGACACATCGCGCAGCGCCGTCCACGAGCCCACATCGTTCCAGCCCGCGTCCAGCGGCACCACCACGGCATCGGCGGTCTTTTCCATCACCGCGTAGTCGATGGAGTCGGCCGGTACCCCGGCAAAAGCGTCCTTGTCCAGTCGGGTGAAGTCCGCATCGCGTCGAGCCAGCTGCCAGGCATTGCGGCTGGCTGCCAGCATCTCCGGCTGGAACAGTTCCAGTTCGGCCAGGTAGCGCGACGCCTTGAACAGGAACATGCCGCTGTTCCAGAAGTATTCGCCGGACTGGACATACTGCTGGGCCGTCTCCGCGTCCGGCTTCTCGACGAAGCGGTCGACTGCCCGCACTTCACCGCCCGAGGAGGCCTTGATGTAGCCGTAGCCGGTCTCCGGACCGGTGGGCACGATGCCGAACGTAACCAGCTTGCCCTCCTTCGCGGCA
>Ga0209257_1001563_pt1 | contig 26461 bp, 27 predicted proteins | sample AraplaCvi_mCL_r2_FD_184277 | JGI IMG/M metagenome (GOLD analysis project Ga0209257, IMG submission 184277) | Arabidopsis root microbial communities from North Carolina, USA - plate scrape MF_Cvi_mCL_r2 (SPAdes) (version 2) | ecosystem: Host-associated > Plants > Roots > Endosphere | place: USA...
TCATGAAGGTCGCCGCGCCGCGACCTTCATGACCGAGCTCGGGCTCGAACGCGTGATCGACGAAAAGATCCGCAAGATGTCGAAGGGCATGGCGCAGATGGTCCAGCTCATCGGCTCGATCGTTCACGCCCCCGACCTCATCGTCCTCGACGAGCCCTTCTCGGGCCTCGACCCGGTCAACCAGGAACGGCTCGAGATGCTCGTCCGCCGCGAGCGCGATCGCGGCGCGACGATTCTCTTCTCGACCCACGTCATGGCGCACGCCGAGCGCCTCTGCGACCGGCTCGCGATCATCGCACGCTCGCAGCGGCGCTTCGAAGGCACCGTCGACGAGGCGCGCGCACTGCTGCCGATGCAGGTCCGCTACACGCCTCGCGATGGCAGCGATGCCGTCGCGGCCCTTCTGCCCGCCGGCGCCGAGCGCAAGAGCGAGGCCTGGCATTTCGCGATCGAGGAAAGCGACGTCGAGCCTCTGCTCGCGCGCATCACCGCGAGCGGGCATGGCGTCGCCGGCCTGTCGATCGCGCGCCCCGCGCTTCACGACGCCTTCGTCCATATCGTGCGCCAAGTAGACTCGACGTTCGACGCCGGATTCGACGCCGCGCCCGACAGCGATGCAGTCGAGGAGGCCGCGGCATGAACGCTTTCCTGAAGAATATGCTCGTCATCGCGCGCCGCGACTTCCTTGCGATCGTCGCGACCCCGACCTTCCTGCTCTTCCTGCTCGCGCCGCTGTTCATGGTCGGAATGGGCGCCGTCGGCGGGCTCGGCGCCTCGCAGCTCGCCGACAGCGCGCGCGGCAAGGGCCGTATCGTCGCGATCGTCGACGCGGCCGACGTCGATCCGCTCCGCCAGGCCGACGCGCGGCTGCGCGGCGCGCTCTCAGGCAGCGAACGCCCGCTGATGCTGGACGTGCGCACGGCAGGCCCCGGCGCGCCCGATCCGCTCGTCATCGCGCGCGAGAAGGGCAGCGACACCTATGCCGTGCTCAGCGGTCCGCTCGCCGCACCGCGCATCATCGAGCGCAACGAAGGCAGCACCTCGGGCCGCTATCTCGCGCTACTCGCCGCCGATGTGCTCCGCGACCGCGCCGCCGGGCCGGTCGCGCCCGTCGAGCCCCGCTTCGAGGCGATCACCAGCGGCGGCACCAGCATCGCCGCGCAGCAGTCGCTCGGCTTCGGCGCGGTCTTCGCGATCTTCCTGATGACGTTGCTCCTCGCCGGCCAGACGGTCAGCTCGATGGCCGAGGAAAAGGGCAACAAGGTCATCGAGATTCTCGCCGCCGCGGTCCCGCTCGAAAGCGTTTTTCTGGGCAAGCTGCTCGGCATGCTCGGCGTCGCCGTCCTCTTCATCGCCTTCTGGAGCCTGATCGCGATCGGCGGCGGCTTCGTCGCCGCGACGCAGATCGATCCGGCCGCCGCCGCTGCGGCGGGCAAGTCCGCTGCGGCGCTCGCCGTAGCGCCGGCGAGCGGCTGGGCTTTCTTCGTCGGCATTTCGGTCTGCTATTTCGTGATGGCCTTCCTGCTGCTCGGCGCGGTCTTCCTCGGCATCGGCGCACAGGCGAGCACGGTGCGCGAGATCCAGATGCTCAGCCTGCCGATCACCATCTTCCAGGTCGGCATGTTCAGCCTCTCGGCAGCCGCCGCGAGCGCGCCAGACAGCGGCCTTGCCCGTTTCGCGCAGATCTTTCCTTTCTCGTCGCCCTTCGCAATGGCGGCGCGCGCGGCGACCGACGCGACGCACAGTGTCCACCTGCTCGCGCTCGGCTGGCAGGCGATCTGGGTCGCGGCCGTCGTCTATCTGTCGGTGCGCCTCTTCCGCGCCGGAGTGCTCAGCAGCGGCAGCAGCTGGAAATTCTGGAAGCGCACGCGTCCGGTCGCAGCCGCCGCCGCGGCCGCGGGCACGATTGCCGAAGCTGCTGCGGACTCCGCTTCCACTCATTGACAAAGCTGTAAATAGTGGCATTCTGCAACTGAATCGGCCGCGCCAGACGGCCGCGCAGAGGAGCAGCCCATGGCCACCCAAGTCCGCGTCGAACCCGTCACTCCCCATCCGCTCGATGTCAGCCGCGCCGATATGTGGCGCGAGGACAAGTGGCAGGAACCGATGCGCCAGCTGCGCGCCGAATCGCCGATCTATTATTGCGAGGATTCGAAGTTCGGCCCCTATTGGTCGGTGACGACCTACAAGCCGATCCAGCATATTGAGGCGCTGCCCAAGATCTTCTCGTCGAGCTGGGAATATGGCGGGATCACCGTCGCCGGCGACGGGGTCGAATTCCTCAAGGAAGGCGAGATCCCGATGCCGATGTTCATCGCGATGGATCCGCCGCAACACACCGCGCAGCGCCGCACCGTCGCCCCTGCGTTCGGCCCCTCCGAAATCGAGCGCATGCGCGCCGACACCGTCGCGCGCACCGCGGCGCTGATCGACACACTTCCCGTGGGCCAGCCTTTCGACTGGGTCGAAAAGCTCTCGATCGAACTTACGACCGACATGCTCGCGATCCTCTTCGATTTCCCGTGGGAAGATCGCCACAATCTGACCCGCTGGTCCGACGCGCTCGGCGACATCGAAAGCTTCGACACCACCGAACTGCGCCAGGCGCGCACCGCGACCGCCTTCGAAATGGGCGCGGCGTTCAAGGAGCTTTGGGACCACAAGGCGAAGAATCCCGGCAAGCACGACCTGATCTCGATCATGCTGCAATCCGACGCGATGAGCCATATGAGCGAGCATGAGTTCATGGGGAATTTGATCCTGCTCATCGTCGGCGGCAACGACACGACGCGCAACTCGATGTCGGCCTATGCCTACGGCCTCCACAGCTTTCCCGAAGAACGCGCAAAGCTCGAGGCGAATCACGACCCCGAACTCGCGGTCAATGCAATGCACGAGATCATCCGCTGGCAGACCCCGCTCGCGCATATGCGCCGTACCGCGATGGAGGATACCGAGCTGTTCGGGCACCAGATCAAGAAGCGCGACAAGCTCGCGCTCTGGTACGCCTCGGCAAACCGCGACGAGGAGATTTTCCCCGACGGCGACCGGATCATCGTCGACCGAGAGAATGCGCGCCGCCACCTCGCCTTCGGCTATGGCATCCACCGCTGCGTCGGCGCCCGCGTCGCCGAGCTGCAGCTCACGACGCTGATTTCGGAAATGCAGAAGCGCCGCCTGCGCGTGAACGTCCTGTCGGAGCCCGACCGGGTGAACGCCAGCTTCGTCCATGGCTATCGCCATATGCAGGTCGAACTCGAGAAATATTGACGCGGGCCGTAACCGGGCGCAGCTTTCATGCGTATCCCGGTCATGAGGAAGCCCGATATGATCGAACGCCGTTACATCCTGTCCGGTCTCGCACTCGGCGGTGCGATGATCGCCGCGCCATTGCTCTTCGCCAAGCCCGGCAAGCGCCCGAAGGGTGAGGCCGGCTGGCAGCTCACCGACGCCGAATGGCAGAAACGCCTGACCCCGACGCAGTTCCGCGTTCTTCGCGAAGCCGCGACCGAACGGCCGTTCACCAGCCCGCTCAACAAGGAGCATCGCGCCGGCACCTTCCTTTGCGCGGCCTGTGCGCTGCCGCTCTATTCGAGCAAGACGAAATTCGACAGCGGCACCGGCTGGCCGAGCTTCTGGGCACCGCTCAAAGGCGGAATTGCGACCGCGACCGACTATGAAATCGGCGTCGCGCGTACCGAGGTCCATTGCAAACGCTGCGGCAGCCACCTCGGCCACGTCTTCGACGACGGCCCGAAACCGACCGGCAAGCGCTATTGCATGAACGGCGTCGCACTGATGTTCAGACCGGCATAGGCATCACGCAATCGCTTTCTGTCGTTGCCGATGCGGGGAAGCCGTGAAACAATAAATCATGCGCTGGCCTTATCCTCGTCCACCCGTCCTCGGCCGAAACCTTCCGTCAAATTACGCCGAGGGAACGAAGCTATTTGATAGACGGGTGAAGGCGGCACTTCCTGTTGGCATGGACGAGGCCTCGCTGGTCGGGAACTTGCGGAGACAAGGCTTCAGGCTCCAGCTCGATCCGTCCCCCGACGGCTGCGTCAGCGCGACAATCACGCGAGGTATGGTGTTCCGGCACCTCTGGACGATCCGATGGCGGGCAAAGGTCGGCCGGGTCGAAGAGATTTGGGGCGTCTATGGGGTTATCGCACCATAGGCAGAATATCCGCGCTCCGGGCTCAGGCTGTTCTAAGGTCGGCTATCGCCTTCCATTGGCGGCCCCCTGGCGCTCTTGCCGCCCTCCTCGACCGCCTCGGTCGCCGCGACATCACGCGACAACGGCCGCAGCTTAACCGTTCCCAGCTTGACGCGCGGGGTTGCCTTGCCCGGCACCGCGCTTAGCACCATCGCGGCATCCAGCCGCAACGCCGCCGCGGACGCCTTCGCCATCCGCACCGTGTACCGGCCGTAAGCCACACTTTCGAAGAGGAAATAGCCGTCGAACTCGGTCAGCGTCGTCGCGCGCACGCGGCCTTCGGCATCGACGAGTTCGAGGCTCAGCCCCTCGACCGGATTGCCGCCATCGCGCATGGCGACGCCCTCGATCTCGCCCGCCTGCGTCATCGGCAACGCAACGCGCGTCGCGACCCCGGGGCGCGGGGTAACGACCACCCCGGGCAGCGCCGGCTGGACATAGGGGTCGGGCAGACTGCCCGCGTCGATTCCGATCATCACCGGGCGGAAGGGCTCGAGCCCGTCGATCATCGCCTGCCCGCCCTTGTCGGTCGCCGCATCGACGAAGGCGTTGCCCGCAGTCAGCGGCACGCCTGCCACCGCCGCCTCGCCGGGCTGGCGAATCCCGTCGCCATTATCGTCCATGAAGACGTCGGCCATCACCTGTCCGCGCCCGCCGAGCTTTTCGCTCGACATCCGCCAGCCGCCGCCCGCGGGCTTGGGTCCGAAGCTGAAAGCAAGCGACAGCGACGCCGCGACTGAGCCGTCGGTCGCCGCCTCGCCATAGGCAGAGAGCTGCAACTTGTTGAAACGGCGCGTATAACCCAGACCCGCCCGGCCGCGGGCCAGCCCCTTGTCATAGCCGAGTTCGGCCCGCCATTCGGCGTCGCCCTTGCCGCTCCACTCGCCGATCACCGCCATCCGCGTGTCGGCGCTCGCGCCCGACAGCACAAAGCGCGCCTCGCCGCGCAGGCGGACGCGTCCGATCCGGGCGTTGGCGAGCAGGGTCGCGGTGACATCGTCGGGCGGATCGGGGCCGACGGGCACCTTGGTCTTCGTCCAGTCGAGCTGGCCGGTGAAGGTCAGCGCGCGGAAGCTCAGCGACGCGCGGCCCGTCGCCTGCAGGTTCGAGACCCCCGACAATCGGTCGATTTTCGACAGGTCGAAATGCAGCGGGACGATCGTCCGCCCGAAGGTCACCGACTGGTCGACCGACAGCGAGTAGAGCCCTTCGATCTTGCCGACGAAGCGGTCGGAGACGAAGCCGCCCCAGCCGCGCATCGCATCGGCGCGGATATTGGTGTCGCCGAACGCCGCGAGCCAGCTCATCCGCGCCGCAGCGGCGCCATCGTCGGCATAGCTGCCGGCGATCTCGAGCAACGATGGTCCGATCGAGCGGCGGAGCGCGACCTCGCCGTAATTGCGGCGGACATTCTCGATCATCAGGCTGTGGAAATAGGCCGCGATCGAGGTGCGCGTGTTCAGGCCGCGCTCGATTCCCGCGGTGCCGCGCCAGCCGCGCCGGAACGCCCCGCCCCGCCGGCCGAATTCGATCAGGTCGGTGTCTTCCTGCGCGACCCCCGCCCAATACCAGGTCTGCTGCGGCGGAATCGAGTCGATCCCCACCTGCAACTGCCTGATCTCGCGCCGGATCTGACCCTGCGGGCCGTACATCACGATCTCGAAGCGGTTCGATCCATATTGCAGCGGCACGTCGAGGAATTCGTAGCGACCGTCGGCGTTGGGCGCGGTGAAGGCGAGCAATTGCCCGTTGCGATAGAGTTCAGCATCCCATCCCGCGGGCAGGTCGCCGCGAAAGCTCGTCTTGTCGAAGCTGTCGGGGCGCTCGACCGGCCGGTTGGTCAGCACCGCGCCGCGCCCCGGCACCGACTGCGCGACGAGCCCTGTCGAGAGCAGGCTCACGTCGCCGATCGCATAGTGCGTCGCCTTGAGCGGCCCGAGCAACCGCCCTTCGGGATCGGTGCGATAGAGCCGCATCCGCAGGCTGTCGGGAACGCCCTTATCGTCCGACGACAGTCGCGCGTCGAAGCTCTGCCCGACCACCTCGCCCGCCGCGAACAGCTCGTAGCGCGCCTGGCTGTACGATCCGCCCTTTTTGTCCGACACGAACCCCGCCGAGGCGACGACGTCGACCGACGGGGTAGCCCACGCCTGATACGACCGCGTCGCCTGCGGCAGGCTTGCAAGGTCGAACGAGGCCTGCGGGCGGATCCCCGCCGCGCGCGCACGGCGTTCGGCGGCGAGCTGGAACGGAAGCTTTTCCTTCGCATCGATGCGCAGCACCGCGTTCGACAGATCGGCGCTGACCGGCACGCCCAGCCATTTGTTCAGTGAATCGAGATCGACGCACCAGCCTGCCGGCACGTCGCGGATCGTCGTCGCGCCGAGCCGGTAGCTCGCGCTGCCGATCCGCACCTCGCCGGCCTCGCGGTCGATCAGCAACGTCCGCCGCTCGTCGAACACCCAGCCGGTTGCGCGGCGCAACTTCTTGTCGACGCGCACCGCCAGATCGAGCGCGAGCACCATATCGCCCAGGTCGACGCAGATCCCCTGCGGCGTCTGATAGCCGCGCACTCCGTCACCGAGCCGGTACTGCCCCGAGCGCAGATCGAACAGCCAGCGATCGTCCTCGTTCGGCGTCCAGCTGTCGGCCGCGACGGAAACGGGTTCCTTATCAACGGCATGGGCGCCGGTCGGGATCATCCCGGCCAGCGCCAGCCCGGCGGCGAGCGCCGGGAAATATCGGGAAAGCGCCGCGCGGAGCATCGGCCCGCCTGCGGTTCCGGCCTTGCCCTACCCTATTTCACCACCCTGTCGGCCTGGTCGATCGTCCCGCCGCCGACCTCGCGGTCCTCGGTATAGCGGATCTGCACCGGGCCCTTCAGCTTCGCCGCCAGTTCGGGCGGCACGCGCAGCGACACCTTGCGGGCGCCGACTTCGGGATAGACCGCGATGCCGCGCGCGAGCAGCAAAGGTTCGGCCACCCCCGGCCGCGTGACCTCGATATCGCCGTAGACCGAACGGTTGCCCGTGCGCGCAAGGTCGAATTCGAACGCCGGCCCGTCCTTCGTCTCCCCGACCCACGCATTGCCGATCGTCGCGGTCGCGCCGAGATCGCCGACGCGGACGATGATCGGGATGGTGATGCCATAGATCGGGGTGAGCGCGATCGACACGCCCGTCGGAGCGGGCTTTGCCGGATCGACGGCTACCGCTGGCGCCGTATCGGGGACCGCGCGAAAGAGCATATGTGCGCGATACTCGCCGGGCGCGAGCCCTTCGGGGATACGTACCCCGACGCGGATCACCTGCGGCTGGTTCGGCGGCAGCGTCACGCGGCGCGGGCTGAACGCGATCATGTCGAGCGCGGCGCGCTCGGCGGGCGTCGCACTCGCTTCGTCGATTTCGTCGAGCCCGCCCTCGGGCGTCATTCGCTTGATTTCGAGGCTGATACGATAGGTCGCCGGTTCGGCGCCGATATTGTTGAGCACCACCTCGGTGCCCCGCGATCCGTCGAGAATGACGCGCGTCGGCGCGACGAGCAGGTCGCCGGCCGCGAGAGCCGGAGAAGCAGCCACAGAGAGCATAGCCGCGGAAAACAGGCCAAAAGCCTTCACAAAGCGCAACATCGATACGATCCCCACAATCGTTCGGGCACGGTCCCCACCGGTCCCCATTGGTTGGTCGATCCCTGTTGCGCCATCATGGTTGATATTTTGCTAACCATGATGCGATGCTTTGGTCGCGGCACCGGCCCGCTCCGTCAGGTGCAAACAAAGAGGGCCGTCGAGGCTGGTACCCGGCGACCCTTTTTGTGGCGGGCAAGCCGAAGCTTGCCGCACCCCCCACCTGAAAGTCAGGATTACTGGTAGTTCGCGGTGACCGTGAAAGTCCCCGAATAGTTGCCGGCAGCCTGGTTGGCACCGACGTTCAGCGTGCCGCCGACCGAGAAGGTGCCGCCCGACGCGCCGAGCGTAACGGTCGGGGCCGAATAGGTCAGACCCGCGGTCATGCTGTTGGAACCCGAGGTCAGGTTGACCGTCGACGGGCCGCTGATGCCGACGAGCGCGCCGCTCGTGCCGGCGATGTTGAAGCCGGCAGCGGTCGTGGTGCCGATGCAGGTCAGGCCCGTGCCGCAGCTGGCGGCGCCGGCGGTCGAGACCGCGACGGTCGAGGCGGCGGTGCCGCTGACGATCGTGCCGAAGTCGAGGTCGCTCGTGTTGGTAAGCGTGATCTGCTGAAGGATACGAGCCTTCGCAGTGGCCGTCGCCGTCGCCGCATGCGCCGCCGAGGCGTTCATGGCGAGGGCAGCGATTGCGGCGCCGACGATGGCGCGCTTCATTCCAGACTTGCGCATATGATTTGGTCCCTTGAAGTCGTCGAAACTCGAATGGAAATCCCACCCCATTCGCCGACCCCTTTAGCGGGACATCCGTTCAGGCTTTGCCCAACAACCATGGTTAACAGCGCATATACGTTTGGCCCGCGTTGCAGGGTGCAAGCGAGCAAAAACATGGCCTTGGGCCGCAATTTGGCAAGTCGTGGGGACCGCCTATGGCCTGTTAACGGCCCGTGGCGGGACAAATTAAGGGGCGCAGAAAGAAAGATTCGGCCCGACCGCGCGAGCCGCTTTTCGAATCGGGTCTAGATCGATTCGCCGCTGAGACGCTGGCAGATCATGTCGAGCTGGTCGAGCGAGGCGAATCTGAGCGTCAGCGCGCCCTTGCCACCGCCGGCATATTGAATCGCGACGCCGATGCCGAGCAGTTCGGAGAGATGGCGCTCGACCGCCATGATATCGGGGTCGCGTCCGCTGCCCCCGGCCGATTCGACCGCGGGTTTGCGCCCGCCGCCCTTTTCGGCGCGCACCAGCGCCTCGACCGCACGCACCGACAGGCCGTCCTTGACGACCTTGCGCGCGATGGCCTCGGCGCCGTCGACGCCGATCAACGCGCGGGCATGCCCCATCGACAGCGAACCATCACCGACGAGCCCCTGCACGCCCTGCGGCAGGTCGAGCAAGCGCATCAGATTCGCGACATGGCTGCGCGATTTGCCGACGAGCTTTGCCAGCTCCTCCTGGCTATGCCCGAAATCGTCGATCAGCCGGCGATACGCGCCCGCCTCCTCGATCGCGTTCAGGTCCTGCCGCTGGATATTCTCGACGAGCGCGATCTCGTAGGTCGCGGCATCGTCGAGATCGCGCACGAGCGCGGGAATCTGGTGCAGCCCCGCGCGCTGCGCGGCGCGCCAGCGCCGTTCGCCCGCAACGAGCTGATACCCCTGTCCGTCCGGCGCCCGCCGGACGATGATCGGCTGCAACAGCCCGCGCGCGCCGATCGAATCGGCGAGCTCGGCGATCGCCGCCTCGTCGAAATGGCGCCGCGGCTGGTTCGGCAGCGGGCGAATCGAACCCGTCGATACATGCTGCACCGACTCGCCCGAAGCGGGGGCCGTTTTGGCCGCCGTACCGGGAGCCGCCAGCACGGGCGCCTCGACCGCGGCATCGCCGAACAGCGCGTTCAATCCGCGCCCCAGACCCGACGGCCGTTTGCGCGGCGCCGATCCGGTGTTTTCTTTTTCATTATCAGACATTTAAGCTGCCTTGCGGATATCGGGAAGCCGGTCGATCAGCTCGCGCGCGAGCGCGATATAGGCGGCCGATCCGGCGCAGCGATGATCATAGATCAGCGCCGGCAGCCCGTGGCTCGGTGCTTCGGACAGGCGAACGTTCCGCGGAATCACCGTCTGGAACACCACCGGGCCCAGCACCTCGCGGACATCGTCCGACACTTGGTCGGTCAGCCGGTTGCGGCGGTCGAACATGGTCAGCGCAACGCCCAGGATCGACAATTTCTGGTTGAATCGGCCGCGCACGCGCTCGACCGTCGTCAGCAGCTGGCTGAGCCCCTCGAGCGCGAAAAATTCGCACTGCAGCGGCACGATCAGCGATTCGGCCGCGATCAGCGCATTGAGCGTCAGCATGCCGAGCGACGGCGGACAATCGATCAGGCAGATGTCCCACTGCCCGGCCTCGGCGCCGGTCAGCGCCTGTTCGAGCCGGTGAAGCCGGTCGGCGAATTCGATCAGTTCGATCTCGGCGCCCGACAGGTCGACTGTCGCCGGTACGATGTCGAGGCGCGGCACCGCGGTATGCACGGCACATTCGGCAACCGTCGCCTCGGCGCGAAGCAGGTCATAGCTCGAAAATTCGCGCTGCGACTGTGCGATCCCCAATCCTGTCGAGGCATTGCCCTGCGGATCGAGGTCGATAATCAGCGTGCGCCAGCCGGTCGCCGCGAGCGCGGTCGCCAGATTGATCGCGGTCGTCGTCTTGCCGACCCCGCCCTTCTGGTTCGCCACGGCGATACGGATCATCGCTTTCCTCGCTGTTTTGCGCCGATCTGGCCGATACCCACCAGAATCTGGCTATCGGTGTCGGTGCGGCTCTGTTCCACGTGAAACATTCTCTGCCACGCCTCCGGAAGCAACGCCAGTTCCTTAACCGCGTTTCGCCCTTTTGGCAGCAGCCAGCGCGTCGATTCGGTGGAAAAACGGGTGGACAAGCTGATCAACTTGTCGAGTGGTGCAAAGGCCCGCGCGCTTATCGTTGATGTCGGTCGGGCTGACACGCGTTCGAGCGGTGCCTCCGCGACTTCGACGTGCCGCAGATCGAGCTCGCTCGCGACCGCGCGCAAAAAGTCGCACCGCCGCTTGCGCGATTCGACGAGCAACATCGGTCGCTCACTCAGGATCGCGACGACCAGCCCCGGCAATCCCGGCCCGCTTCCCAGGTCGATCCACAGCCCGTCGCGTCCAGGATCGAGCGCCAGCAGTTGCGCGCTATCGGCAATGTGCCGCACCCAGAGCGTCGGGATGGTCGAGGCTGCGATCAAGTTCTGCAGATCGTTCTCGGCAACCAGCATTGCCGCAAATCGCTCGAGCCGTGCCCATTGTTCCGCGGTCGGCGCGAAGGACTCGCCGATCCAGGTGCGGGCTGCTTCTTCGCTTTCCAGTAAAATGCTCACGCCGCACGCCGCCGGCTATGCACCATGATCGCCGTCAACGCCGCCGGCGTCACCCCGTCGATCCGCGCCGCCTGTCCCAGCGTCTCGGGTCGCGCCTTTGTCAGCCGTTCGACCATCTCGCGCGACAGCCCGCCGATCGCGGCATAGTCGAGCGCCGGATCGAGCCCGATCGCCTCGTTTGCCGCAAGCGAACGCAGTTCGGCCTCTTGCCGTGCGATATAGGGCGCATAGTGCGCATCCTCTGCCAGCTCGGACAGGATTGCATCGTCGATGCGATCGAGTTCGGGCGCGAGTCGCCTCAGCGTGCCGATCGTCACCTCCGGAAAGCGCAGCAGTTCGACACGCTTGCGTTGCGCACCATCGCCGGGGATCGCCATACCGATGGCGGCATAGTCGGTGCTCGCAACGGGCGCGTCGAGCAGCGCGTCCGCCTTGGCTCGCTCCGCCTGCCGCACCTCGAACAGCGCCGCCGTTGCCGGTCGTACCAGCCCGAGCGCGATCCCTTTCGGCGTCAGGCGCGTCGCCGCATTGTCGGCGCGCAGCCGCAGCCGGTATTCCGCGCGCGCGGTGAGCATCCGGTACGGCTCGGTCACCCCCTGCAGCACCAGATCGTCGACCATCACCCCGATATAGGATTCGCTGCGATCGAGGATCATCGGCTCGCGGCCCTGCACGCTCAGCGCGGCATTGGCCCCGGCAATGAGTCCCTGCGCCGCAGCTTCCTCATAACCCGTCGTGCCGTTGATTTGTCCCGCGCACCACAGCCCGCCGATCGCGCGCACCTGCAACGTCCGGTCGAGTGCGCGCGGATCGATATGATCATATTCTACCGCATAGCCCGGCACGGTCATCTCGACCGTTTCGAGTCCCTCCATCGTCCGCAGCATCGCAAGCTGGACATCCGCCGGAAGCGAGGTCGATATCCCGTTCGGATAAACCAGATTCGAATCGAGCCCCTCGGGTTCGAGAAAAACCTGATGCCCGTCGCGGTCGGCGAAGCGGTGAATCTTGTCCTCGATCGACGGGCAATAGCGCGGCCCCGCGGCGCCGATCGCGCCGGTGAACAAGGGCGATCGGTCGAGGTTCGCCGCGATGATCGCGTGGCTTTCGGCGTTCGTCCGCGTGATCGCGCAGAAGATTTGCGGCACCGTCCGCTTGCTGTTCCACGTGGAACAGGTCCAGTCGGCGCCATCGACGCTATCCGACGGTTGCTCCTCGAGCCGCGCCCAGTCGATCGTCCGCCCGTCGAGCCGCGGCGGCGTGCCGGTCTTGAGGCGGGCCATCGGCAGATCGGCAGTGCGGAGCTGCTCCGCCAGCCTGTGTGCGCCAGCCTCGCCGATACGCCCGCCCTCCATCCGTTCCTCGCCGCGGAACAGCTTTCCGCCAAGGAACGTCCCCGTCGCCAGCACGACGGCGCCGGAAATCAGGACCGAGCCGTCACCGAGCTCGAGCCCCTCGACCCGCTCGCCATCGGCCGACAGTTTCAAGGCGGCCGCCTCGCCCGCCACGACGGAAATGCGCTCCTCGGCCGCGAGCAGTGCCTGGATCGCATCGCGATAGAGTTTGCGGTCGGCCTGAATCCGCGGCCCCTGCACCGCTGCACCTTTCGATGCGTTGAGCATCCGGTAGTGAATCGCCGCGCTGTCCGCGGCGCGCGCGATCCAGCCGTCGAGCGCATCGACCTCGCGCATCAGATGGCCCTTGCCGAGCCCGCCGATCGCCGGGTTGCACGACATCGTCCCGATCAGCGCCGGATCGAAACTGACGAGCGCAACGCGCGCACCGAGACGCGCCGCGGCCGCAGCGGCCTCGGTCCCGGCATGTCCACCGCCGACGACGATGACATCGAAAATTGCTGAGTCCTGCATGATTGCCGCGCCTTTAGCGCAATGCGCGCAGCGAATCCACCGGGCTGCGACCGATATGATGTTCCACGTGGAACATCATTTCCCGATGCAGAAACGCCCGAACAGCGCGTCGAGCATATCCTCGACCCCTGCGCGTCCCGTGATCCGGTCGAGCGCCGCCGCAGCGAGCCGCAGCCGCTCGGCGATCAGGATCAGATCGTCGGCCTCGCGTGTGCCCGCCTCGACGCCAAGCCATTCCTTCGCATCTGCCAAGGCCATGCGCTGGCGCTGGCGCAGCGCCGCTTCGCCCTCGCGCGGCAACAAGGTTCGCGCCATCTCGACGATACAGGCGTGGAGCCTGTCCATTCCCTCGCCCGTCGCCGCCGATAGCGCCAGATCGCATCGCGCCGCCTCTGCTTCCGCCGCAGCGTCGCCGCGCCAGCGGTCTGCCTGCGCGGCGATCAGGATCGCGCGCGGATGTTCGGGTACCTCCTTCGGCGCGCCGAGCCATAGCAAGATATCCGCCGCCCCGACCGCCGCCCTCGCACGGTCGATCCCGATTGCCTCGATCTGGTCGGCACCTTCCGCGCGGATCCCCGCGGTGTCGGAAAAGCGCATCGCAATTCCGTCGAGCGCGAGCGGCGTCTCGATCACATCGCGCGTCGTCCCCTCGACCGGCGACACGATCGCCAGCTCGCGCTGGGCCAAGGCATTGATCAAAGTCGATTTTCCGGCATTGGGCGGTCCCGCGATCACGACCGACAGCCCCTCGGCAATCACCTCCGCCGCCGGCCGAGCCAGCCATTCGCCGAGCTCGGCTCCCAAAGCCGCCATCCCCGCCACCAGCCGCTGCGCGGCTCCTTCGTAAACTTCGACATCATCCTCATCGGCAAAATTGAGCTCGGCCTCCGCACCCGCCATCAGCGTCAGCAACCGCTCCTGCCACCCCGCCACCGCGCGCGACACATGCCCGCTCGCCATCCCGAGCGCCTGCACCCGCTGGCTCTCGGTCTCCGCCGCAAGCAGATCGGCGAGGCCCTCGGCCTCGGCCAGATCGATCCGGCCGTTTTCAAACGCGCGCCGCGTGAATTCGCCAGCCTCGGCGCGGCGCAATCCCGGGATCGCATCCAGCGCGGCCTCGACCGCCGCGACGACCGCGCGACCACCATGCAGATGCAGTTCGGCCAGATCCTCGCCCGTCGCCGTCGCCGGCCCCGGAAACCACAGGACCAGCGCCCGGTCAAGCGGCGCGCCCGCACCGTCCTTCAGATTGGCCAGCGACGCATGCCGCGGTTCGGGCAGACGCCCCGCAAGCTCCGTCAGCGCCTCGCCAGCACGCGGTCCGCTGATGCGCACGACGCCGATCGCCGCCGGCGGCATCCCGCTCGACAACGCAAAAATCGTATCACTTTCAAAGTCTTGGTTCAGCTTTTACGCCCCTTGGAGCCCTTGTCGTCGTCGCCTGACTTCGAACCGCCCATCAGGCCGCCGCCGAACTGGCCGAGCAGCGACTGGACGAGTTCGAGGCCGCTGCCGCCCATCGGCACCCACGTCTTGACCATCTGCTGGACCATATCGGGGGTGATGCCCTTCGCCATCAGCTCCTTCACGCGCGACAGATAGATGTCGTGCAGCGGCTCGAGGTCGGGAAGCCCGAACAGCCGCCGCGCTTCCTCGGGGGTGCAATCGATCTCGATATTGAATTTCATCGTCCGTCTCCGCCCCTTTACGCGCTTGAGCCGCGCTCCAACGGCGGCTAGCTTCGCGCTTTCCCTCCCAATTGGCAAGAGTCAGGAGCTTCCCTCATGTCCGCGACGAACACCACCATCCCCGCGCTCGACGGGACGAGCGAGATTCCGGCCTATGTCGCCCGCCCCGACGCCGATTCGTCGCGCGCGATCATCGTCATCCCCGAAATCTTCGGCGTGAACGCCGGCATCCGCGAGAAATGCGACGACTGGGCGGCACAGGGCTATCTTGCCATCGCTCCCGACCTGTTCTGGCGCTTCGCTCCCGGGGCCGAGCTCAATCCCGACGTCGACGCCGAACTGCAACAGGCGTTCGGCTATTTCGGCCAATATGACGCCGATGACGGGGTGAAGGATATCGAGGCCGCGATCCGCTGGCTCCACGGCCAAGGCGCGACCAAGGTCGGCTGCGCAGGCTACTGCCTCGGCGGCCGCCTCGCCTATATGACCGCGGCGCGCACCGATATCGATGCGTCGGTCGGCTATTATGGCGTGATGATCGACCAGATGCTGAACGAGAGCCACGCGATCGCAAGGCCGTTGATGCTTCACATCCCGACCGCCGACCATTTCGTCAGCCCCGAGGCGCAGGCGAAGATGCACGAGGCGCTCGACCCGCATCCGAAGGTCACACTCTACGACTATGAAGGGCTCGACCATGGCTTTGCAGCGACCCATGGCGACCGCCGCGACGAAGCCGCCGCGCAGCTCGCCGACAGCCGTACCCGCGCCTTCCTCGCCGAGCATCTCGCATGAGCGCGCATAAAGGTGTCGCAGCCTGGCATGGCTATATGGAGGCTGGCGACCCGCAAGCGCTGAAGGATATTCTGGCCGAAGACGCCGTGTTCCACTCGCCCGTCGTCCACACCCCGCAGGAAGGGCGCGACAAGGTCTTCGCCTACCTCCACGCGGCGAGCCACGTCCTCGGCGGAGACAATTTTCGCTACCTGCGCGAGATCGTCGATGGCGATCAGGCAATGCTCGAATTCCAGAGCGAACTCGACGGCATCCAGATCAACGGTGTCGACATCATCCGCTGGAATGAAGACGGAAAGATCATAGATTTCAAAGTGATGGTTCGCCCTCTCAAGGCGATCAACAAGGTGTGGGAGAAGATGGCGGCGATGCTCGCGGCGCAGGCGGGATGACCGGGGGCGAGGGGTTCGCAATGCACCGTCTGATCGCTTTCCCGATCCTGATCGCCGCGATCGCGCTCGCCGGCTGGTGGCCGCCTTCGCGCTGGACGCTGTTGCTCTGGGTACCCCTGCTCCTGCTCGCGCTCTACGACGCGCTCCAGCGCCACCACAGCCTCCGCCGCAACTTTCCGCTGATCGCGCGTATCCGCTGGCTGTTCGAAGCGGCGCGCCCCTTCCTCTATGCCTATGTCGTCGAAAGTCCCCTCGACGGCCGTCCCTTCGCACGCGTCGAACGCGACATCGTCTATGCGCGCGCCAAGGGCGAGCTCGACAGCCATCCCTTCGGGACCGAACTCGACGTCTATTCGGACGAATATGAGTGGATGAGCCACAGCATGGCGCCCGCGGAAGCAGCCGACCGGACGCAGCGGCCGACGGTCGGCACCGCGCAATGTTCGCGCCCCTATCAGCCGGCCTTGCTCAACATTTCGGCGATGAGCTTCGGTTCGCTCGGCGCGAATGCGATTCAGGCGCTCAACCTCGGCGCGAAGCTCGGCAATTTCTATCATGACACCGGCGAAGGCAGTTTCAGCCCCTATCACCGCATCCACGGCGGGGACATCGTCTGGGAACTCGGCAGCGGCTATTTCGGCTGCCGCGACGCGACGGGCCATTTCGACCCCGAGCGCTTCCGCGACCGCGCCGCCGAAGACCAGATCAAGATGATCGAGATCAAATTGAGCCAAGGCGCCAAGCCCGGGCATGGCGGGGTCCTTCCCGGCGCCAAGGTGAGCGCCGAGATCGCGGCTACACGCGGCGTCCCCGAGGGGCAGGACTGCATTTCGCCGGCCGCGCATTCGGCGTTCGGGAGTCCCGTCGAAATGATCGAATGGGCCGCAAAACTGCGCGAATTGTCTGGCGGAAAGCCCGTCGGGATCAAGCTTTGCGTCGGCCAGCCACACGAGGTTTATGCCGTCATGAAGGCCATGATCGAGACCGGAATCCGGCTCGACTTCATCGTCGTCGACGGCGCCGAGGGCGGGACCGGCGCGGCGCCGGTCGAATTTTCGAACAGCATCGGCATGCCGCTGCGTGAAGGACTGATCTTTGTGCGCAACGCCCTCGTCGGCTGCGGGCTGAAGGAAGAAATCCGCCTTGCCGCGTCAGGCAAGGTGCATTCAGGAGCGGGGCTCGCGATCAATTGCGCGCTCGGCGCGGACTGGTCGAACGCCGCGCGCGCCTTCATGTTCACGCTCGGCTGCGTCCAGTCGCTCAAATGCCACACCGACCATTGCCCGACCGGCGTCGCGACGCAGGATCCCGGACGCCAGCGCGGGCTCGTCGTCGAGGAGAAAGCCGAACGCGTTCGCCGTTTCCAGGCGGCGACGGTCAACGCGCTCTGGGACATCAGCTGCGCGATGGGACTTGAAAATCCTTGGGAAATTCGCCCGCACCACCTGCACGAGCGGCTCAATTCGGCGCGCTCGGACTCGATCGACCGCATCTATAAATTCTATGATCGCGGCGTGCTGCTCGACGATCCCGATTCTGTCGCCGGCGCTCGCTACTGGGCGATGGCGCGCCCCGACAGCTTCCGCGCAGCCTGCTAGATCAGGCTGAGCTCGGCGAGCTCGCGATAAAGTTCCGGCGGCAGCTCGCCGATCCCGTCGCCGTCGTCGACGCCTTTCGGTGCGTCGGCATCGGCCAGGTACCGCCAACCCTGATGTGCGCGCTTCGGCTGCGGATGAACGCGTTCGAGTGCGGCGACGCAGACGATATCGATCCGGCCATCCTCGCGGTCGTCGAAGCGCAGAATCTCGACGCGTCCGACGAGCGTGTGTCTGACGATGAAATGCAATTTGCCACCGACCAGATCGTCGGCACGCTTTGGTTTGAAGCGCGTGGTGAAACGGATTTCTCCGTCCTCGGCACGCGATTCAATCCGCGCTGCGAGCGACGGATAATCTGGGCAGCCAACGGCCACGCGGGTCATGTGAAGCTGGGACATCGCCGCTATATGGTGGGCCGGCGCTGGAACGCCAGCCCCGGAATCAGCCGCCGATAAAGCTCATGAAATGCGGATGCACGTCGTGCCAGCCGTCCCAGATCATCTTGATAGCAACATACAGGATGACGAGCAGCCCGACCCACGCGATCCAGCGATAGCGCTCGATATATTTGGCGATGATGTTCGCCGCGACGCCCATCATCGCGACCGCGAAGATCAGCCCTACGATCAGGATCCCCGGATGCTCGCGCGCCGCGCCGGCGACCGCAAGGACATTGTCGAGGCTCATCGACACGTCGGCGACCGCGACACCCCAGGCGGCTGCAGCAAAGGTCTTGGCCGGACGCAGACCCGAATCCTCATCGCCGGCGATCTCGGGCGATCCGGCCGATTCGCCATGCCCGCTGCGGATGTCGCGCCACATGCGCCATGCCACCCAGAGGAGCAGGATACCGCCCGCAAGGACGAGCCCGACGATGCCGAGCAATTGCTGGACGACGAGGGCGAAGCCGATGCGCAGCACCAGCGCGGCGCCGACGCCGATCAGGATCACCTTGCGGCGCTGGTCGGCTGGCAAGCCCGCGGCGAGCGCACCGACGACGATCGCATTGTCGCCTGCGAGGACGAGGTCGATCAGCAAGACCTGGATGAAGGCGGTAAACGCCGCCGGCTCGGTGATGTTCGAGAAATCATGGACGATCGCGCCCCAGATTCCGCCCGATGCCGGCGCCGACGCGGCGGCAGACAAGATCGTGTCCCAAATCATTTCAACGCACCCATCCGAACAAATGCCCCAGGCCGATTTCGGGATCGACCCACCCGTCGTAAATCATCTTCAGCGCGACATAGAGGATCACCACCAGTCCGACCCAAGCGATCCAGTGATAGCGCTGCAACAGCTTGGCGACATAGTTCGCCGCCAGCCCCATGACCAGCACCGTGAAGGTCATGCCGACGAACAGCAAGGCCGGATTTTCACGCGCGATCGACGCGACGAGCAGGACATTGTCGATGCTCATCGACAGGTCGGCGATCATGATCGAGATCGCGGCCTTCAAGAAGCTCTGCTTCGCGGGCTCACCCTCGATCTCGGGGGTTGCGGGATCGTCGACCGGGCCGGTAGCAGGCTGCGGCCGGATCTCGCGGTACATATTGTAAGCGACCCACAGCAACAGCAGCCCGCCTGCGAACACGAGGCCGGTGATCTTGAGCAGCTGCGTCGCAATCGTTGCGAAGGTAACGAGGAAAACGAGCGCCATGCCGACGCCGAGCATCAGCACGCGCTTGCGCTCGCGCTCGGGCAGGCGGCCGGCGATCGTCCCCATGATCAGCACGTTGTCGCCCGCCATGGTGAGATCACCGATGATAATCTGCCCGAGCAGGATCAGCCCCGATCCGGTGAAGATCGCCGAAAAGTCCATCACAGTGCCTCTCCGAAATAGCTGACCTCGGGCACCGGGTCATAAAAATGGTGCAGCAGCGCGCGCCACTGCTGATAGCGATCCGATTGCCGGAAGCCATCGAGATGATCCGCGACTGACCTCCATTCTGCCAACAGCAGATAGGGCTGTCCGGTTCCGGTCGGCCGTCGGATTTCCAACGAAATAAAGCCGGGCGAGGCCTCTATCAAAGGTCGCGCTTCGGCGACGGCCGCCTCGAACGCCGCTTCGCTTCCCGCACGCACGGGGAGCAAGGCATGCTCGATCACAGCCATCGCGTGCGCTTATTGATTCATGGAATCGAAGAAATCTTCGTTCGTCTTCGAATCCTTGATCTTGTCGAGCAGGAATTCCATCGCATCGACGGTGCCCATCTGCATGAGGATGCGGCGCAGCACCCACATCTTGCTGAGCTTGTCCTTCTCGACGAGCAGTTCTTCCTTGCGGGTGCCCGATTTGCCGACGTCGAGCGACGGGAAGATGCGCTTGTCGGCGACCTTGCGATCGAGCACGATTTCCGAGTTACCCGTGCCCTTGAATTCTTCGAAGATCACTTCGTCCATGCGGCTGCCGGTATCGATCAGCGCGGTCGCGATGATAGACAGAGAACCGCCCTCTTCGATGTTGCGCGCGGCGCCGAAAAAGCGCTTCGGACGCTGGAGCGCATTTGCGTCGACACCGCCGGTCAGCACCTTGCCCGAGCTGGGCACGACGGTGTTGTAGGCGCGGCCAAGGCGTGTGATCGAGTCGAGCAGGATGACGACATCCTTCTTGTGCTCGACGAGGCGCTTGGCCTTTTCGATCACCATTTCGGCGACCTGGACGTGGCGCGTCGCCGGTTCGTCGAAGGTCGAAGACACAACCTCGCCGTTCACGCTGCGCTGCATGTCGGTAACTTCCTCGGGACGTTCGTCGACGAGGAGGACGATGAGGTAAACCTCGGGGTGGTTGTCGGTGATCGCCTTGGCGATATTCTGCAGCAGTACGGTCTTACCCGTGCGCGGCGGCGCGACGATCAGCGCGCGCTGGCCCTTGCCCTGCGGGCTGACAAGGTCGATCACGCGCGCCGACTTGTCCTTCACCGTCGGGTCGACGGTGTCGAGCGACAGCTTCTGGTTCGGATAGAGCGGGGTCAGATTGTCGAAATTGACGCGGTGACGGACCGCTTCCGGATCGTCGAAATTGACCTTGATAAGCTTGGTCAGCGCGAAATAGCGTTCACCGTCCTTCGGCGCGCGGATCTCGCCCTCGACCGTGTCGCCGGTACGCAGGCCATATTTGCGGACCTGGTTCGGCGAGACATAAATGTCGTCGGGACCGGCCAGATAATTGGCGTCCGACGAGCGCAGGAAACCGAACGAGTCCGGGAGAACCTCGATCGTACCCGATCCGATGATTTCCTCGCCCTCTTCGGCGAGTTCCTTCAGGATCGAGAACATCAGGTCCTGCTTGCGCAGCGTCGAGGCACCCTCGACGCCCAGTTCTTCGGCCATTTCGACGAGCTGGGCGGGCGCCTTGGTTTTAAGTTCTTTGAGATGCATGGGATAGATTCCGGGTAGAAAATTCAGGAGAGATTTGGACTAAAATTCGTCGCACCGGCTGGTGCCTATCCGGCCGTGGGACGACCGTTACAGATAGCTCGGCGCATCGATGCACCGCCCGCTAGGAAACGGGGTTGATCGGCCCCTATAACCGGCTTTTGCCCAAGTCAATCGGGCCTGCGCCGAGATGGTGCCTCAGAAAGGACGGACGATCACCAGAATGACGACGAGCGCCGCGGCGATGCCGGGGACTTCGTTGAGCAACCGCAGCTGCTTTTCGGTCAGCGGTCGCTGCCCTTTGGCGAGCTTCTTCGCATAGCCGATCATCCAGCCGTGATAGCCCGAAAGCCCGATCACGATCAGGAATTTGGCGATGAACCATCCTTCGTGCCAAGTATCACCATTGAAGGCGAGCATCAGCCCGAATACCCAGACGAACAGGATCGCGGGCATCAGGATGATCTTGCGCAGCCGGTCCTCGCGCTCGATCCACTTCCTGTCCTCGTCGGACCCGACCGCGCACTGGTGGTGATAGACGAAGAAGCGCGGCATCATGAACAGGCCGGCCATGAAGAAGATCACGAAGATGACATGCGCGGCTTTGACCCAGAGCATCGTCACCCCCAGAAAACCCGCCATAAGTCCCGCCTATCCACGAACGCGCCGGATCAGATGCTCGACATGGGCGATCGGTGTGTCGGGCACGATACCATGGCCGAGGTTGAAGATATGGGGACGGTCGGGGAAAGCTGCAAGGATACGGTCGATCGCCGTATCGAGCACCTCGCCGCCCGCGACGAGCGCAAGCGGGTCGAGATTGCCCTGCACCGGCAGATGCGCGGGCAGCGCCTTGTCGGCCCAGACCGGATCGACCGTCTCGTCGAGACCGATCGCGTCGGCGCCGACTTCGTTCGCGTAAGATACTAGCTTGCCGCCAGCGCCCTTTGGAAAGCCGATCACCGGCGTGTCAGGATGCAGCGCCTTCAGCCGGCGGACGATTTCGGCATTGGGGGCGATCACCCAGCGTTCGAACTGCGCCGGTGACAGGCTTCCCGCCCAGCTGTCGAACAATTGCACCGCCTCGACGCCATTTTCGATCTGGCCCGAGAGATAGGTCACCGAGAGATCGACGATCGCGTCAATGATCGCTCCGAATGCACCCGGATCGCCGAACGCCAACCGCCGCGCGGCCGCCTGATCCTTCGATCCCTGCCCGGCGACCATATAAGTCGCCACGGTCCACGGGCTCCCCGCAAAGCCGAGAAAGGTCGTCTCGGCGGGTAGCGACGCTGCGACGCGGGCAACGGTACCATAAACCGGATCAAGCCGCTGCGGCATCGCCTCAAGCGATGCCAGCGTGCTGTCGACGAGCGGCGGCGCGAGCCGCGGCCCCTCGCCCGCCTCGAACCACAGATGCTGGCCAAGCGCGTGCGGGACGACGAGAATGTCTGAAAACAGGATCGCGCCGTCGAAACCGAAACGCCGGATCGGCTGCAAGGTGACTTCGGCCGCGGCCTCGCTGTCATAGCAAAGCTCGAGGAAACCGCCTTTCGTCTCACGCAGCGCGCGATATTCGGGCAGATAGCGCCCTGCCTGACGCATCAGCCATAGCGCGGGCTTTTCCTGCCGTACCCCGTGCAGCGTAGCGAGCAATCTCTTCGACGACGCCTTCACACGGCCCCTCTTTCTCTTCTCAATAATAATATAGAAATGATTGTGGTGGATTGTTGGTCGGCGGACAGCGCGGCTTTAGGCGGCAGCGCCCCTTTTGCCAACATATTGACTCGGCGCGTCACGGGTAACGTCACGGAGTCGCGAGCGGCTGTCCTCCTAATTCACAGCCTGTGGATAAGATTCATCCCTTGTGGACAAGCGGTGGAGTGGAATCGGCACGGCCGGGGAAGAATCCACAGTGCCGAACTTGTCCCTGCGCTTATGCAGAAAATTATCCACAGGCGGCCTTCGGCGTGTCGGGACTTGCCTTTTTCCGCGGCTTTCCGCCATGGTGGCCGGATGAGCCGGCTCCACCTCCACCTCATATCCGATTCCACGGGCGAGACGCTCGAAAATATCGCGAAGGCGGCGATCGCGCAGTTCGACGATGTCGAGGTCGTGCGCCATTTCTGGCCGATGGTGCGGTCGGAATCGCATCTCGACCGCATCGTTGCCGAAGTGCAGGCCAGCCCCGGGATGATCCTCTTCACGCTCGTCAACGGCGAGCTTCGCGCCAGCCTCGAACGGCGCGCCGCCGCACTGAACCTGCCGACCGTTCCTGCGCTTGATGCCGTCACCGATGCGCTGTCACGAATGCTCGGGCAGGAAGCGAAAGCGCGCCCGGGCCGCCAGCACCAGCTCGACGCCGCCTATTTTGCGCGCGTCGAGGCGATCCAGTTCACTGTTGCACACGACGACGGCATCGGCTGGGAAAATTGGGAAGAGGCCGATATCGTTCTCGCGGGCGTTTCGCGCACCTCGAAGACCCCGACGAGCATCTATCTCGCCAACCGTGGCTTCAAGACCGCGAACATCCCGATCGTCCCCGAATCGCCGCCACCGAACGCGCTCTACAATCTGAAAAAGCCGCTCGTCGTCGGGCTGACCACCGGGCTCGACCGGCTCGTCCAGGTTCGCCGCAACCGGCTGCTGTCGCTCAATCAGGCACCCGAGACCGCCTACGTCGACGACGAGAATGTGAAGGCCGAGTTGGCATATGCGCGCCGGATGTTCGCCGACAACGGCTGGCCGGTGATCGACGTGACGCGTCGCTCGATCGAGGAAACCGCCGCGGCGGTAATCAAGCTGGTCGAGGATCGCGCTTCAGCATGAGCTTGCTTCTCGCTTCGCAAAGTAGCGGCCGCGCCGCGATGTTCCGTGCCGCCGGGCTGACTTTCGAAACAAGCGCCGCGCATGTCGATGAGGAGGCGCTGACCGCTTCGCTGCTCGCCACCGGGCAGACGCCGCGTAATATAGCCGACGCGCTCGCCGAGGCGAAGGCGGTCAAGATCTCGTCGCGGCTTCTTGGCGTGACGGTAATCGGCGCCGACTCGACGCTCGCACTCGATGACGGCTCGATGTTGTCGAAACCGGCAACTCCTGACGAGGCGGCCGATCATCTTCGCCGCATGGCCGGGACGCGCCACCGCCTGTTCAGTGCCGCGGTCGCGGCGCGTGACGGCGCGCCGGTCTGGCGCGCGATCGGCGAGGCAAAGCTCTGGATGCGCCCCTTGTCCGAAGCCTTCATCGCCGACTATGTGGCACAGAACTGGGACAGCATTCGCTGGACCGTCGGATGTTACGAGATCGAGGGGGCGGGCGTGCAACTATTCGACCGGGTCGAAGGCGATCCCTGGACGATCATCGGCATGCCGATGCTGCCGATGCTCGCGTGGCTCCGCGCCAACGGACTGGCACCGCAATGAGCATGCCCTATGCAGAGGTGATCGGCGACCCGATCGCGCACTCGAAATCGCCGCTGATTCACGGCTTCTGGCTCGACGCGCTCGGTATCGAAGGCGACTACCGCCGCGCGCATGTAAAGCCCGAAGATCTCGAAAGCTTCATCGCCGAGCGCAAGGCCGATCCCGACTGGCGCGGTTGCAACGTCACCATCCCGCACAAGCTCGCGGTGATGGATCTGGTCGACGATCCCGGCGATATCCGCGGCACGATCGGCGCGATGAACACGATCGTCCGGCAAAAGGACGGGTCGCTGATCGGCACCAATACCGATGCGGCGGGTTTCTACGCCCCGCTCGCCGAACTCGACCTTGAAGGCGCGCACGTCGCGCTCGTCGGCGCCGGCGGTGCGGCGCGCGCGGTCCTGTTTGCGCTCGCCCGTGCAGGCGTCGGCCGCGTCACCATCCTCAACCGCAGCCCGCTGAAAGCGATGGGCCTGCTCGCGACCTTCGGGCTAAAGGGCGATGTCGTCGCACTGGACGCCGCGCTTCCCGCAGTGTCGCTGCTCGTCAATTCGAGCAGCCTCGGCATGACCGGCCAGCCGCCGCTCGATCTCGACCTGTCGCCGCTGCCCGACGATGCGATCGTCTATGACCTTGTCTATGCCCCGCTCCAGACCGGGCTTCTGAAAGGCGCCGAGGCGCGGGGGCTCGATACCGTCGACGGGCTCGACATGCTGATCGGTCAGGCGGCGCTGGCCTTCGAACTGTTCTTTGGGCAATCGCCGCCGGAAGGCCTCGACGATGAGCTTCGTGCTATCCTGACAGCATGAGCTTCCGAAAGCATCTTGGCGCGCAGCTCAAACGGCCCTTCATCCTCGGCCTCACCGGTTCGATCGGAATGGGCAAGTCGACCGCGGCGAAGATGTTCGAGCGCGAGGGTGTCCCCATCTTCGACGCCGATGCCGAGGTGCACCGGTTGCAGGGACCCGGCGGCGCGCTCGTCGCAGCGATCGAGGCGCGTTTTCCGGGGACCACCGGACCCAGGGGCGTCGACCGCCAAAAACTCGGCGCCCGCGTTCTTGGCAACACCCACGAACTCGCGGCGCTCGAATCGATCGTCCACCCGGCGGTCGCAAAGGCGCAGCGCAAATTCCTCATGCGCCACCGTGCACGCGACGTCGTGATCCTCGACATTCCCCTCCTGTTCGAAAAGGGCGGCTGGCGAAAGGTCGGCGCAATCGCGGTCGTTTCGGCGCCCGCCTGGATGCAGACGAAGCGCGTGATGCGCCGTCCGGGGATGACGCGGGCGAAGCTGAAAGCCATCCGCCGCCTGCAGGTGCCCGACCGCGTCAAGCGCGCCCGCGCCGATTTCGTCATCGAAACGGGCCGTCCCAAAAGCGCTACGCACCGCCAGATTCGCGCCATCGCCTCTTGTTTCCGCGCGCGATAGGGTCCAGATTAGCCCTTCGATGCGTGAGATTATTTTCGATACCGAAACCACGGGGTTCGATCCCAAGTCCGGAGACAGGCTGGTCGAAATCGGGTGCGTGGAGCTGGTCGATCGCCGCGAAACCGGGGTCACATTCCACGCCTATTTCAATCCCGAGCGCGACATGCCGGCCGCCGCCGAGGCGGTGCACGGTCTTTCCATTCAGTTTCTCTCGGACAAGCCGCTTTTCGCGACTCGCGTCGACGAGCTGATCGAGTTTCTGGGCGACGCGCCGCTGGTCGCGCATAATGCCGCGTTCGACTTCGGTTTCGTCAACGCCGAACTCGCGCGCGCCGGCCGCCCCGCCCTCGACATGGCGCGCATGTGCTGCACCGTGCAGATGGCGCGCAAGCTGCATCCTGGCGCCAAGCACAGCCTCGACGCGCTCTGCACGCGCTATGGCATCGACCGCAGCCACCGCGTCAAGCACGGCGCGCTGCTCGATGCCGAACTGCTCGCGCACCTTTATATCGAGATGACCGGCGGCCGGCAGATCGGCTTGGGGCTTGCGGCGGCAGCCGTCGGCACCACGGCTTCTGTTGCCGCCGATCCGGTTCGCACCGCGCCTCCCCGCGCGTTCCGCGAGCCTCGCCCGCATGGCGCAACGCC
>Ga0209257_1001564_pt1 | contig 26453 bp, 28 predicted proteins | sample AraplaCvi_mCL_r2_FD_184277 | JGI IMG/M metagenome (GOLD analysis project Ga0209257, IMG submission 184277) | Arabidopsis root microbial communities from North Carolina, USA - plate scrape MF_Cvi_mCL_r2 (SPAdes) (version 2) | ecosystem: Host-associated > Plants > Roots > Endosphere | place: USA...
TCTTCCGGCTGGACAACCGCGGCACGCCGAACCGCTCGGCCGCCTTCAAGACCGCCATCGACCGGCGGATGGGCCAGCTCGAGGTCGACGACCAGATCGCCGGCGCCAGATATCTGCAGTCCCTGCCCTATGTGGACGCCGGCCGCATCGGCGTCACCGGCTGGTCCTACGGCGGCTACATGACGCTGCTGACGCTGACCGCGCCGGACAGCCCGTTCAAGGCCGGGGTCGCGGGCGCCCCGGTGACCGACTGGCGGCTCTACGACACCCACTACACCGAGCGCTTCATGGGCACGCCGGAGAACAACGCCGATGGCTACGAAAAGGCCGAGGTGATCCGCCGCCTGTCGCGCCTGAAGCCCGGCTCGCTGCTGCTGATGCACGGCATGGCCGACGACAACGTCACCTTCGACCACTCCACGCGGGTGCTGTTCGCGCTGCAGGCGCAGGGCAAGCCGTTCGAGACGATGGTCTATCCTGGCCTGCGCCACCGCGGCGGCTGGACGCCGATGAACCGGATGCACCGGGCGATGCAGCTGGTCGACTTCTTTGACCGCAAACTCAAGGGGCCGTAGACCGCGCGGCCCGCATCGCCGCCCCTCGCTCCTCATAGTCGCGTGCCATCGCCTGGAGCCGCGGGACGAAGAAGTCGATGAAAGCGCGCACCCGCGGCGCGTCCTTGAGCTCCGGCCGCGTCACGATCCAGGTATGGGCCACCCCCTCCGGATGCGGCGGGAAGACCTGCACCAGGTCCGGATCCACGTCCGCGGTCAGACAGACCATCGGACCGATGCCCAGGCCCGCGCGGATCGAGGCCCAGAGGTTGGTCATGCTGGTCGATTTCAGGGTCGCCGTCACGCCGGGCGCCTCGCGCAGGACCGGCTGCAGGCTGGGGATGGTCTGGGGCTCGTCCGTGCCGCCGATCACCACATGGCCCTTGAGGTCGGCGGGCGTCGCCGGCAGGCCCATCCGGTTGGCGTAGTCGCGGCTGCAGTAGAGCGCCCACTCCGACGTCGTCACCTTGCGCGCCACCAGGTTGGAGTCCGGCAACGCCCGGGAGCCCCGGAACGCGAGGTCGGCTTCGCCGGCCTCGAGGTCGAGCATCGCGTCGGTGACCACCAGCTCCAGCATCACGTCCGGATACTGGTCGCGGAATTCCGCCAGCAGCGGCGTGATCACCGTGGTCGCGAGCATCTCGCTCACGGTGATGCGCAGCGTGCCGGCGACGCCCCGCTGGTGGGCCTCCAGCTTCTGGCGCATGGCCTGCGCGGCGCGCTCCATGGCCTCGGCGTCGCCCACCAGGGAGAGGCCCGCGTCGGTCAGGCTGGCCCCGGCCTGGTGCCGCTCCACCAGCCGCACCCCCAGGTCCTTCTCCAGCGCCTCTAGCCGGCGCGCCACGGTGGTCTGGTTCACGCCCAGCTCACGCGCCGCCGCCGCCGTCGAGCCCCCGCGCGCCACCGCCAGCAGCGCCTTCACATCATTCCAGTCGAACATGGGCCCATGTCGCCACGACCCGGCGCGGCGGGCAAGCCGTCCGCCCCTTCAATCTACGCCGCGGCGGTCTCGGCTTCGGCGCCGGCGGCGCGCGCGGCCAGGGCCTCTTCGATGGTCGCGATCAGGGCCGTCAGTTCGATCGGCTTGGCGACGAAGCCGTTCATCCCCGCGGCCACGTATTCCTCGATCTGGTGGCGCATGACGTTGGCCGAAACGGCCAGGATCGGCGTCGGGGCAAGGCTCCGCTCGGCCTCCAGTGCGCGGATGGCGAGGGCCGCGTCGACGCCGTTCATGACCGGCATCTGCACGTCCATCAGCACGATGTCGAAGCGTTCGGCGGCGAAGGCGTCCACGGCCCGGCGGCCATCGACCGCCACGGTCAGGTCGACGCCTAGCGGGTCCAGCATGGCGGCCAGCAGGACCTGGTTGGTGGTGTTGTCCTCGGCGGCCAGGATCCGCAGGCCGGGCAAGGCGGGATCGGCCGGCGCGGCCGCCGCCGCCGCCGCCGCGGGCTCGACGGGCGCGTGCAGCCAGGTCAGCGGCAGGTCGAAGCTGAAGGCCGAGCCCCGGCCCTCGACGCTGGTCACCGCGATGCGGCCGCCCATCAGCTCGATGAACTCCCGCGAGATGGCGAGGCCGAGGCCGGTGCCGCCGTACTTGCGGGTGGCGGTGGGATCGACCTGCGAGAAGCGGCGGAACAGCCGCTCCAGGAGATCGGGGGGGATGCCGACGCCGGTGTCCGAGACCGTGCAGGCAAAGCCCTGGTCGGTCCGGCGCACGCCCACGCGCACCTCGCCCGCGGCGGTGAACTTGACCGCATTGGCCGTCAGGTTGGCGACGACCTGGCGGATGCGGCCGCCGTCGCCCATCCAGACGCCGCGGGCCTGCGGCTCCACATCGACCAGGAAGCGCACGCCCTTCTGCGCCGCGAGGGTGGCGAAGCCGCGGGTGGCGCCCTCGACGGCCCCTTCGAGATCGAACGGCTGGATGTCCAGCTCCATGCGCCCGGCCTCGACCTTGGAGAGGTCGAGGATGTCGTTCAGCAGGCCCAGCAAGGCTTCGCCGGAGGCGCGGATCACCTGCACCTTGTCGCGGTCCGCGGCGGCCAGGCGGCTCTTGCTCAGGACCTGGGCCATCCCGAGGACCCCGTTCAGCGGTGTGCGGATCTCGTGGCTCATGTTGGCGAGGAACTGCGACTTGGCGACGTTGGCGGCCTCGGCGCGGTCGCGCGCCTCCTCCAGCTCCGCCATAGCGGCGGTCAGCGCGCGCTCGTGCGCGCCCAGCTGGTGCGCGACCCGCAGGATCTGCCAGCCCAGGGCCGCCATGAGGCCCCCCACGGCCAGCAGGCCCAGGGCCACGGCCGGCGCCGCCTCCCTCAGGGCCCGCACGCCCGGCCGCTTCGGCGTCCAGCTCAGCGAGCCCACGAGACGCCCGTTGGCGTCGTGCAGGGCGATCGCGGCCGGCGAGCGGCGTGGCGCGGTGTCGAGATGCGGCTGGGCCATCTCGATCTGGCGCAGCGACGGAAGAAGTTCGCGGTCCATGCGCTGCGCCGAGACCACCGCGATCGCGGGTCCCGGCCGGCGCGCCGCCTCGGCGTGCTCCGGCGTCACGGTCGAGACCGCCACGAGATAGTACACACCGTCAGAGACGATGATGCCCGACGCGGTCTCGGACAGGCTGGGATCGGTGGGTTCGACCTTGGGCGGGCGGGCGCCGCGGGCGCGTTCCAACGCGCGGGCCTTGCGGACCAGGGGCGCCGCGTCGGCCAGGAACCGTGTCACGCGCGCCGGATCCGAGCGCGCCAGTCCGACCCACGCGTAGAAGGGCCGTTCGTGGCCGTCGAGCCCGACCGAGATGTCATGGCCGCGGTTGTTCGCGAAATAGCTGCCGATTTCCTCGTCGGCCCACTCCAGGTCGCCGCCGGGACGGAACTCCAGATAGGCCTGATCCCACACGGTCGCCGTGGTGACGTCGCCGACGATCCGCTCGAGAGCGCGATCCAGCGCCCTGGAGACCACAGCACGGTCTTCCCGCGCCTGGAGCTCGTCGAGGGCCTGCGACCCACCCGCGAGCAATGCGGCGACGCCGACCAGAACCAGGACGCCCAGGGCCACGCCCAGCGCCAGGAACCGTCGGAGCGCCGTCTGACCTTCTGTCAGCAGGGGGGTGCGCGCGGACAACATGCGTCGACCATGTCACCCGATCCCCGCCAACGGTCGGTAAACGCCGCCGACGGGGAGAACTGACAAACTGTCGCAGACCTACTTCGGCTTGCGGAACTTCATGATGAACTGGTCGGTCTTGCCGCGGATGGCCGGGTCGAAAACGCTGGCGGTGTGCTCGTCGGCGCCGTCCTTCAGCAGCGGGCTCTCGCTCTCCAGCTTGAAGCCCGCGGCCTCGACCTCCTGCTTCACGATGGCCGGGTCGATGCGGTGCAGCTTCATCGGCGGCTCCAGGCCCGAGCCGGGCAGCGCTGCGTGGTCGACCACCAGATAGACGCCGCCGGGCTTCAGCGACTTGAAGACCTCGGCATTGACCTTGGCGGCGGTGTCCTTCGGGAACGGGGTCAGGTGCAGGTCGTGGTAGTTCTGGACCGTCAGCACCAGGTCGACGCCGTCCGGCAGGTCCAGCGCGCCTAGCGACGAGGTCAAGGGGGTGACGTTGGCGTAGGCGCCGGCCACCTTCTTCTGGTCCTCGCCATACTTGGCCTGGAACTGGATGAACTCGGCCGGCTGGTAGGCGATGACCTGGCCCTTCGGCCCCACGGCCACCGACAGCAGGCGGGTGAAATAGCCGCCGCCCATGATCAGGTCGACCACCTTGTCGCCCGTCTTCACGCCGGCGTAGTCGAGCAGTTCCCCCGGCTTGCGCGCGGCGTCGCGCGCCACCTCGTCGGCCGGGCGGGCCTTGTCGGCCATGGCCGCCACGATGTTCGGCGGGGTCGCCGCCTGGGCCGCCGAGCCGGCCAGCGCCACCGCCGCCGCAGCGGCCACAATCCACATCCGCGCCATGATGCGCCTCCTCCCAAAATGTTGTGGTCGGAACCTAGCACCCGCGACAGCTGCGCCCCTAGCGGGTTGCGGGGAACGGCCGTATCCTTGCGATGCGTGTCAGTCAGGAGCCGTCGTGATCAGAGCGATCGTCGGGGGCGCAGCGGCTGCTGTGCTCCTGTCCGGGCCGGCGCAGGCCGCAGCCCGCAATTCCAGTCCCGCCCTCGCCTGGGTGGTCAGTCCCACTGACGCCGGATGCCGGGTCGAGCTGGAGTTGGTCGGCCGGTCAGGCTCGATCACACCGATCAGCCTGATCTCGGACGGGCAGCTGATCAGCCTTCGGTTCTTCAAGGACGACCTGCCGACGCGCGCCTTCCTGCCCATCCGCATCGACAAGGCGCGGTTCTCGAACCTCATGCTGCGGGGCGACGGCGCGGCCGGCGAGCTGGTGCTCTCCGAAGAGACCCTGGCCGCCATGCGCAAGGGCGGCACGCTGGGCGTGGCCTGGCTGTCGGAAGAGCCGCTCACCACCTCGCTGGCCGGGTCCGAGCAGGGCCTGTCCGATCTTCGCGTCTGCGGCGCCCAGACCACCGCGCGGCAGCGCGAGCGGGCCGCCGCCGAGCGGGCCGCCAAGGATCGCGCCGACGCCGAGGCGCGGGCCAAGGCGCTGAACGACGCCCAGCTGGCCGCCGTCCAGGCGCAGACCGCAGCCGCGGAAGCCCAGCGCCGCCAGGTGGAGGAGGCCGCCGCGCGCCAGCGACGGGCCGAGGCCGCCCAGACCGAGCGCGCCTATGCCGAGGCCCGTCAGCGGGCCTATGAGGAAGAGCGCCGCCGGGGCTACCCCAGCCAGTACGACGAAGACGACGAGGATGACCGCTGGGCGCTGCCGCAGCGGCCCGTCTGGCCGCCGCCGCGCTACTACAACCCCTACCGCTAGTTCGCCGCCCTCTCCTCCCCCTACGCGTGAGGAGATCGACTGTCCTGGCGCGCTCAGCAGAGGTCGCTCGTCCCAAAAGCATTCGGCCCGGCTTTCGCCGGGCCGAGGCCGTTTTAGCTGACGCTGGCTGTGACCCGCCGGCGGCGCATCAGGTAGCCGACCGTGCCGAAGCCCAGGAGCATCATCGCCCAGGTCGCGGGTTCCGGAATGGCGCCCGGCGGGCCGCGATCGTCGATCGGCGGGTTGCGGGGATCGTCCGGGACGTCCGGGTTGAACTGGTTCGGCGTGCCGGGGCCCGGGCCGCCGCCACCGTCGCCGCCGAGATCGACAGGGATGGTCGGCTTGTCGATGGGCGGGTTGGTCGGATTGAACGGGCCGGTCGGACCGCCGCCGCCCGGGTTCGTGCCGCCCGGATTGCCGGGGTCGGTCGGGGTCGTGGGATCGGTCGGGTCCGTGGGCTGGCCACCGCCACCACCGCCACCGCCACCACCGCCACCAGCGAAGTCACCGCCGCCGAGGCCGCCGGCGTCACCGCCGAAGCCGAAGCCGAGATCGGTCGGGCCGCCGCCGGGGTTGGCCGGAGGATCGAGGAAGGTCAGGTCGCCGCCGGCGCCCGGGGTCGTCGGGCCGGCATCGCCTTCGCCGCCGCCCTGATCGCCAGGGACGCCGGGATCGCCAGGCTGGCCGCCGTCGCCGGAGCCGCCCGGACCGCCGCCGACGCCGCCAGCGCCGCCGCCGCCCGCCCCTTGATCGCCACCCGCGCCACCCGCGCCGCCGCCCTGCTGGCCGCCGCCGCCCTGGTTTCCGGCGTCATCGCCGCCGCGGAACAGGTTGAGACGGCCGCCGTCCAGGCCGCCGACCCCTTCCATGAAGGTCGGGGCGGCGATCGCGGTGGCCGCGAACATCATGAAGACGACACCGCCGTGCTTGCTGACCTTGCGCTGCCAGGGGTCGCCGGCCTCCACCACCGCACGCGCGGCGGGGTGCCAGGGCGCCAGGGCGCACACTTCGCCGTCCGGACCCATGACGCGGCCCGGCCACATCCAGCTCCACAGCCAGCTCGTCTTCCAGAACCGCTTGAAGCCGCGGTCGAACTGGCCGGGCCAGGCCCAGCCGAACAGCATGGCCATCGGCCCGTGCCGGCGGCCCAGGTTCTCGTCGTGGACAGCCGTGGGCCACATCCAGCCCAGCAGGCTCGCCAGCCAGCCGGCGCCGCGGCCTTCTTCGATGTCGCGGGGTTCCGGCCACAGCCAGGCCAGCAGCGCCGCCTTGCGACTACGGGCGTGCGCCCGGTCGGTCCTGATCGCGTTCACGGTCATGGCTAGGCCACCCCGCTGAGGCTGCGATCGGCGCAATTGATACTGTTGAAGCCCACGTGCGGTACGACTCTATGCCTGCGAGGCCGGCACGATCCCCCCCGGGAGACACCGCCTACCGCAAAGATGCCGCATTTTCGCCACGGAGTCGTTAACGACGTCGCGGTCGCGACGCTTTGTCCCGTCCGGGACGGCGCGTCACGATCCATGAGGAAGCCCGCCGCGCCGGCGGCGCCGCGCCCCAGTCCGCCCGAGAATCCGTGCCAGCTTGCCGGCATAGGACCTGCTCCATCTCGGCGCCGCGCGGGGGATCGCGGCGCGTCCAAGCTCCACTGTGCGCTTTTCGGGAAGCGCTGCAATGGAACACAATCGGCAGGGGAATCTCACTCTGAGAGCGGATGCCCCGACGCAAGCCACTCATTGCAACATACGGGCCAAGCTCGGCCTTGGATGACTCCGACCTGCCGATTGGCGATAAGGCGGCAGGAGAGTGCTTGCCTATGGAGTCGGACCGCGCCCCAGCGCCCGTTCACGCTCCGGCCGGGTCCGCCCCGCCGCCGGTGCGCCGGCTCATCTTCGCCCTGCTGGCGCTGGCGCTGCTCTGCGCCCTGTGCATGCCCTTCTTCGCCGACCTGGCGGACCACCAGGCGCCCCGGGCCCAGGCCGGCGTGGTCGATTATTCCCGATATGGGCCGCTGGACGCGCCGGCCGGCCTCGCGGGCGAGTGGCGGCTGGTCTGGAAGAGCGCGGGGCCCGGTCAGCCGGCGGCCGGCGCGCAGGGGCCGATCCATGTCCCCGGGGCCTGGACCGAAACCCGGGTGGGCGGGGTCGCCCTGCCCGAGCGTGGCGCCGCGGCCTATCGGCTGACCGTCCGCGGCCTCGCGCCGGGCCGCTACATCCTGCATGTCCCCACGCTCTACGAGGCCTCGGAGGTACGGGTGAACGGCCGGCTGGTCTCCGGCCGCGGCCGCTTTGGCCTGACGCCGCAGGCCGCCCGCTACGTCGTCCGCTCGCAGGACGTGACCCTCGACGCCGACGGCCGCGACCTGGAGCTGGAGATCGCGCTGGCCTCGTTCCACCACCGCGACAACGGCATGGAGTCCGCCCCGGCCCTGGGCCTGGCCGAGCCGATGAGCCGCTGGATCACGCTGAGCTGGCTGCGCGGCTTCATGTTCGTCACCGCCACCTTGCTGCTCGCCTGCTACGGCTTGGTGGTCTACCTGTTCCGCCGCCAGGACCGTGCGTCGCTGTACATCGCGATCTCGGCCCTCAGCCTATTGCCCATCGCGGCCATCTTCAGCCACGACAACCTGATCCTGATCGCCTTCCCCGGCCTGACGCTGCAGGGGATGCTGGCGCTGCAGTACCTCTCGGGCCTGGCCGCGCTGGGCTTCTTCCTGGCCTACGCCCACCACCTGTTCCCGAAGGAGAGCAGCCGCCTCGTCTTCCGGATCATCGAGGGGCTGCTGGCGGTCGCCTTCGTGGGCCAGGCCGCGGCCCTGATCCAGGGCGACACCCTGCTGGCCTCGCAGATGTCGTTCTGGGTCCTGCCCGTCCGCGCGGCCACCTTCCTCTACATGGTGGGGCTGGTGGTGGTGGCGGCGTTCCGGAAACGGGACAGCGCCCTGATCTTCCTGCTGGGCCTCAGCATCTTCGCCGCCTGCCTGGTGACCTACGACCTGCTGACCAACGGCGTCATCCGCCAGGACCGCATCGGCCTGGACCTGCCGGCCATCGGCATGCTGGTCCTGTTGTTCTCGCACATCGTGATCCTGGCCGAGCGCTGGACCCTCTCCATCGACGCCGCCGAACAGACCGCCGGCGACCTGCGCCGCCTGCTGGACGTCAACGCCGCCATCACCAGCGAGATGGAGCTGGAGGCCCTGCTCGCCAAGATCGTGCAGGTCACCTCACGGATCATCCACGCCGACCGCAGCAGCCTGTTCCTGCACGATCCCCGGACCGGCGAGCTCTGGTCGCTGGTGGCCGAGGGCCTGGAGACGCGGGTGATCCGCTTCCCCGCCCACCTGGGCCTGGCCGGCGCCTGCTTCACGTCCGGCCAGCCGATGAACATCCGCGACGCCTACGGCGACCCGCGCTTCCACCGCGACGTCGACGCGCTCACCGGCTACCGGACCTCCAGCGTCCTGACGATCCCGGTCACCGCCCGCGACGGCCGCCGGCTGGGCGTGATGCAAGCCCTGAACCGCCAGGACCGACCGCACTTCGGCGACGGCGACGTGGCCCGCATGGCCGCCTTCGCCGCCCAGGCCGCCATCGCCATCGACAACGCCACCCTGTTCGCCGAGGTGGCCGCCGAGCGGACCTACAACGAGAGCATCCTGCGCTCGATGTCGACGGGGGTGCTGACCCTCGACGCCGAGGCGCGCGTCGCCAAGCTGAACGACGCCGCCTGCCGCATCCTGGGCGTGCCGGCCGATCGGCTGGCAGGCGCCGACGCCCGCGTCCTGCTCGCCGCCAATCCGGGGCTGCTGGAGGAGTTCGCCGCGGTCTCCCGGAGCGGCCAGCCCAAGGCCCTGGTGGACGCCGACCTGGTCACCGGCCGCGGCGACGCCATCTCGGCCAACCTCTCCATCGTGCCCCTGGTCAACGAGGGCGAGGCGGTGGGCCTGCTGGTGCTGATGGAGGACATCACCCAGGACAAGCGCCTGCAGGGCGCCATGCGCCGGTTCATGACCCAGGAGGTCGTCGACCAGGTGCTGGCCCACGACGACCTGCTGTTCGGCGACGCCTGCCGCGCCAGCGTGCTCTTCGCCGACATCCGGAACTTCACCACCCTCGCCGAGACCCTCAGCCCGAGGGCGACGGTGGAGGTGCTGAACGAGATCTACACCGAGCTGTTCGAGGCGGTGGCGGCCTGCAACGGCGTGCTCGACAAGTTCCTGGGCGACGCGATCATGGCCCACTGGGGCGCGCCCATCGCCACCGACCGCGACCCGCTGAACGCCGTCGAGGCCGCCGTGCAGATGCTGAAGCTGGCCGAGGCGCTGAACCGCCGCCGGCGCGGCCAGGGCCTGGCCGACCTGAAGCTGGGCATGGGCATCGCCACCGGCGACGTCGTGGCCGGTGCCATCGGCTCGCCCAAGCGCATGGACTACACGGTGATCGGCGACAGCGTGAACCTGGCCGCCCGGCTGGAAGCCCTGACCAAGGCCTATGGCGTCGAGCTGCTGGTCTGCGAGACGACGGCGGCGGCCATCGACGGAAGCGGCCTCAGCCTGCGCGAGCTGGACGTGGTGCGGGTGCGCGGCCGCCGCCAGCCCTCGCGGCTGTTCCAGGTGCTGACCGCCGGGGCCCCGGCGGCCGAAGCTTACGCCCGCGGCCGCGCCCTGATCGCCGCCCGCAAGTGGACCGACGCCATCCGCGCCTTCGAAGCCGCCCTCGCCGCCGACCCCGCCGACGGGCCCGCGGCCCTGATGCTGGCCCGCGCGAAGGCCATGAAAGCCTCCCCGCCCCCCTCGGACTGGGACGGCGTCTGGGACGAAGGCTGAGGGAGCGTAGGTCGCCAACCTGTCGCCCACGAAAAAGGGCCCGCGAGGGGCCCTCGTCCGAAGCTGGGGAGGCTTGGAAGGATCAGACGCCGAGGCCGGCGGTGGCGAAGGCGGTCAGCATGCCGACGACCAGCAGGGCGATGGGGGCGATCCGGTCGGCTTGGCGTTCGATGTTGGCGAAGAGGGTCATGACACACACCTTGAGTTTGGCTTCTGGGGAACCCCGGGGGAGCGGGGCTGTCCGCCTGGACAAGTGTTAGATAGCATCATCTGAACACTGCACAGATCAGCGATTTCGCCTGACCGCTATGCGTTTGCGCATGATGGCCCACGGCTCCCCTTCTGGGGGCCGAACATCTCGGCCGCGGACACGAAAGCGCCAGACTTGGCGGCTGAATAGCCGGTGCTGCGGGGGCAGCAGACGAGGTCTGATGCCGAACGTCGTCTTCATCAGCCCCAAGGGCGGCGCCGGCAAGACGACGGCGGCCCTGGCGCTCGGACTGGGCCTGGCCGAGCTCGGACATCGCGTGGCGATGATCGACTCCGACCCGAACAAGCCGCTGGTCCGCTGGGCCGCCCTGCCCGGCCGGCTGGACCGTATCACCGTCCACCCCGCGCCGACCGTGCCGGACATCCGCGACGCGGTGCGCGAGGCGCGCCGCCACGATCCGGAGTGGTTCATCCTCGACACCGAAGGCACCGAGCGCGGGGCCGTCGTGTTCGCGGCGCTGCGATTCGACCTGGTGCTGACGCCGCTCGCAGGCTCGCAGCTCGACCTGCACGAGGCGATCAAGGCCGCGGAGATGGTCGCCGCCTTCGGGCGGCGGGGCGGTCGTCCTATCGCCCACCGCGCGCTGCTGACGCGGGTGCCGACGACCATCAAGCCGCGGATGCTGAAGAGCGTCGTCGCCCAGCTGCGGGAGGCGGGCGTCCAGATCCTCCCGACACCCCTGCTCGAGAAGGAGGCCTTCCGCGCGCTGTTCCAGACCGGCGGCGGCTTCGAGGCGCTCGAGCGCAACGGCGTCTGGGGCGCCGCGGCCGCCCGCCACAACATCGCAAGCTACGTCGGCGACGTCATGGACCTGGTCGAGGGTCCGGCGTCCGAGCGGCCGGGCCCCACCGCCGAAGCGCGCTGGCCTTAGGGTATTGGCGCTGGCCTGCCCCGGCCCTGAGGCGTACCGTCGTTCTGTCACTTCTGGAGGAGCGCCGCCGATGACGCCGTGGGAGCTCAAGGGCCGGGAACTCGTCAACTGCACCTGCGAGTACGCCTGCAACTGCCAGTTCAACGCACTGCCGGACAAGGGCCACTGCCATGCCGTGGCCGGGATCGTCATCGACGAGGGCCATTTCGGCGAGACCCGCCTCGACGGCCTGCGGATCGCGGCGATCTTCAAATGGCCGGGGCCGATCCATGAGGGCAACGGTGAGGCCATCGCCTTCGTGGACGAGCGGGCGGACCAGGCTCAGCGCGACAGCCTGCTGCGGATCATGACCGGCCAGGACACCGCCCCGTTCGCCACCATGTTCGCGGTCTACGCCTCCACGGTGGTCAAGATGCACGACCCGGTGTTCACCCGGATCGACGTGGAGATCGACGTCGACGGGCGCACGGCGCGGGTGGTCGTGCCCGAGTACGTGGAGATGACCGGCCGCCCGATCCGCAACAAGGTCAGCGGGGCGGACAGCCGCGCGCAGATCGTGCTGCCCGAGGGCTTCGAATATGAGGTCGCCGAGATCGGCAGCGCCAGCAGCCGGACCCAGGGCCCGGTGCGCGTGGAGATCGATGACAAGTACGGCCAGTTCGCGCGGCTGCACCTGAACAACGACGGCGTGGTGCGTTCGCGCTCGGCGGCGGTCGAGCCTGCCGCGGCCTGAGGTGGCGGCCACTGGCGCGGCGGGGCTGGAGCGCCTGCTGAGGCGCGACCGCGCGATCACCGCCGCGGGGCTGGCGGTGCTGTGCGCCCTGGCCTGGGTCTATGTGGCGACCGGCGCGGGCCTGGGCCACAGCGCCTGGGACATGACCGCCCTGTCGCTCTTCCCACACAAGGTCGCCGCGCCCATGGCAGGAATGGCCGGCATGGACATGTCTGGCATGGACATGCCCATGCCGATGCCGGCCGACTGGACCCTCGGCCGCTGGGCGCTGACGGTCGCGATGTGGCAGACCATGATGGTGGCGATGATGGCGCCCAGCGCCGCGCCGACGGTCCTGCTCTATGCCCGGGTGCATCGCCACGCCTCGGACCAGGGCCGCGTCGAGGGACTGGCGCCGAGCGGCGCCTTCCTGGCCGGCTATCTGCTGGCGTGGCTCGGCTTCTCGCTGGCGGCGGCCACGCTGCAGTGGGGGCTGGAGCGGGCCGGCCTGCTCTCGGCTTCGACCCTCGGGTCGCAGAACCGGTGGCTCTCGGCCGGCGTCCTGATCGCCGCGGGACTCTACCAGTTGTCGCCCCTGCAGAGGGTGTGCCTGAACCATTGCCGTTCGCCGGCGGCGTTCCTGTCGCGCCACTGGCGGCCGCGGGCGGCGGGCGCCGTCCGCCTGGGCGTCCTGCATGGCGCCTACTGCGTCGGCTGCTGCTGGCTGCTCATGGCGCTGCTGTTCGTGGGCGGGGTGATGAACCTCGCCTGGATCGCCGCCCTCACCCTGCTGGTCCTGGCGGAAAAGGTCATGCCGGGCGGGCGGTGGGTGGCCCGGGCCGGCGCTGTCGCCCTGCTCGCCTGGGGCGCGGCGACGCTGGCGGTCTGAAAAACTCTCGTCATGGCCGGGCTTGTCCCGGCCACCCAGAGACCGGTGGTCGCGCGATGTGAGCGGGCGCCGACACAGCCAACCTTGCATGCCCCGCGCGCCTGGGTGGCCGGGACAAAGCCCGGCCATGACGATCAAAGGTGAGAGGATTGAGTCACCGGCCCCTACGGAAGGCTCCCGCCCAGGTCCCTTACCATCGCGGGATCGCCGGTCTGCGCGCGGCTCGCCTGGAGCTGGACGGCGAAGGTCGGGAACACCTCGTCGAGCGGCTTCTTCTCCGGGAGGATGTAGACGACGCCCTTGCCGCCCGCGAACGCCGCGCTGACCACGTTCCGATAAAAGGCCGCCGAGACGTTGATGCAGCCGTAGGTGATGCGATTGTCCTTCGGCGTCGGGGACCGAAGCCGCGCCACGCGCCGCTCCTTGGGGTTCGTGGTGACCACCGGGTGCAGGGAAATCGCCGTCGCGTAATCCACCCACAACACCCTGGCCTGGCCGATGGCGGGTCCGAAGGCGGCGAGGAACCGGCCCGCCGGGGTCGTGCGGTCCTTGGGGCGGATGGCCGACAGCTCACGGTCGCCGACGCCCGGCGTGGAGTCGTCGCCGCGCGCGAGGCCCAGCAGCGCCGGCGCCGCGCCCTGCAGCTGGCCGTCGGCGGCAAAGACGAAGACCTTGGTCGAGGCCTTGTCGATGATCAGGAAGGGCAGGTCGCGATTGTCGCCCGCGGAGAGCACCCACCCGGCGAGTTGCGTCACGGTTTCGGGCGGGAGGCTGGCGGCCTGCGTCGGGCCGGCCGCCTCAGCGGCCGGTGCGGGCGATGCGACCGCGCTCAGCCCCAGCACAAGCGCCGCAAGCGCCGCCGTCCTGGCATCCCGCATTCGTCATCGCTCCCTGAACGGCAGGTCCATCCGGGTCCTGATCGCAAGGAAAGCGGAGCTCCGCCGACAAGGTTCCAGCGAGCTCCGCATCCGGCGAAATCAGTTCCGCGGGCGCCTCTTCATGGCGCCTTGTTGCTCTAGGGTGTCCACCCGCGGCGTCAACTGGTCGAGCCGCTGGTTCGCCGTCCGGGCGTCGGCCGCGGCGGCCTGCGCCGCGCTGTTGGCGGCGGCCGCTGCGCTGTTCGCCGCGTCGGCGCGCTGGATGGCGTCCGACGCCTTAGCGTCAACAGCGGTGACGCGCGTGTTCACGATCTCGATCTGCTCGTTCACGTACTTCTTCGTCGCGCAGCCGCTGAGGCTCAGGCCGCCGAAGACCAGGGCGGTGGCGGCGAATACGTTCACGATGCGGTTTGGCCGGGGCATTTCCCACTTCCTTCATGTGTTGAGCTAATGGGCACTAAGCCAGGAAGGCGCCCCTGGCCGGCGAAATCTTGAACTCGACCTCACCAGGTCAGCCGGCCAACGGGTTGCGTGGCCGCCAGACCTAAACTCGGCTGTTGGGCGCAACGCCTAAGCTCGGCCGGTGTTCCAGTGCGCCGCATCGCCCAACGAGAAAGGGGCGCCGCTTGCGCGGCGCCCCTCCCCGGTGGTTCGGCAGTCCGCTTTAGCGGCGGTAGCCGTAGCCGTAGTTGTCGTAACCCTCGCCGCCGTAGCCGTAGCGGCTGTTCGAGCGGCCGTAGTAGCCCTGGTCGTAGGACCGGTAGCGGCTGTCGCGGTAGTAGGGACGCGTGTCGCGATAGGCGTAGCCGCGGCGGTAGTGGCGGCGGTCGTTGCTCTTGTCGGCCGCGACGCCCAGGGCCGCGCCGGCCACGGCGCCGATCGCCACCGCCTCGCCCTTGCCGTTGCCCACCGCCGCGCCGGCGACGCCACCCAGCAGGGCGCCCAGCAGGGCGCTTTCCGTCTTCGACGTACCCGCGGCGGCCTGGCTGGCCGGCAGGGCGACAGCGCCGGCGACGGTCAGGGCCATTGCCGCCTTCATCATCTTGTTGGTCATGGCTCGAACTCCTTTGCCGTTGCGCCGGCGCCCGGACCTGGGCTGGATCGGCGATGTTGAGCCCGAACCTAGCGGCCGGCGTCTGAACCCAATCGGCAGGGGGTCGTTCATTCTCACGACAGGATCGCGGGGACCGTTCGGCCACGAAAAAGGGCCCCACGAGGGACCCTTCAGACGTTGCGAGAGAGAGCGGAGGACGCGGGGGTGATCAGGCCCCGACGCCCACCACGCCGACGGCCGTAAAGGCGACCACCAGGCCGAACATCGCGGTCGTGAGGGCGACGGGGGCCGCTCTTTGGACGAAGCCCTGAAGGCTCGAGAAGGTCATGACACACACCTGAAGTTTTCTGGGGGACCCCGGGGGAGCGGGGCGTCCGACTGGACAACCCCTATGTAGCAGAGGCGGTGACTCGAACCGATCAGCGAGTTTGCGGAATGGCTATGCGTTTTTGGTGCAGACGCCGTGGCGTCCGCGCGTCAGCCGCCTGCGTACGCCACCCGCACCGCCCCTGAGAGCCGGGTCTTGTCGGGATAGCGGGCCGCCATGGCCTCGGTGACCGCGGCCACGGCCTCGTCGGCGGTCTTGCCCGCGGCCTTGGCGGCGGCCGTGCGCGCGGCGACCTCCTTGAAGTAGTCGCGGTAGCCGCGGATGTGGCTCGCCCCCTCGCCGATCGGGCCGTGGCTGGGCACGACCACAGCGGGCTTCAGCGCCTCCAGCGCGTCCAGGCTCTTCATCCACTGGGCGATCGAGGTCTTGCTGCTCATCAGCGACGGCTGCGGCTTCATGGCCACGTCGCCCGAGAACAGGACCCGGTCGCCAGGGATCCAGACGGCGGTGTCGCCGTCGGTGTGGTTCGGCCCCATGGCCAGGATGCGGGCGCTCACGCCGCCGAGATCGAGGTCGTAGCTCTTGTCGAAGACGATGTCCGCCTTGCGGAACTCGGCGCCCTCCAGCAGGTCGGCGATGGCCGGCGAGCGGGCGGCGAACACCCGGGCCAGCCGCATCCCCTGGGCGTCGAGGTCGGCCACCTGGTCCTTCGAGCGGATCAGCTTGGCGGTCGCGGGAAAGGCCTGGGCGCCCAGGTCGTGCTCAGGGTGGGCGTGGGTGGTCACCAGCCAGATCGCCCCGCCGTTGGCCAGGCGCCGGGCGACCTCGGCGACGGCGGCGCCGTTCTTCGCGCCCAGGCCGGTGTCGACCACCAGCACGCCCTTGGTCCCGACCACGAAACCCACATTGGGCGCCAGCGGAACCGAGGCGTCCGGGATCACCTGCACGTGCGGCGACACCGCCTTCAGCGTCGCCACCTGCACCATCGGCACGGGCGGCGGGGCGGGTTGTGCCGACGCCGTCCCAGCGGCCATCGCCAGGGCGGCGGCCGCCGCTGCAAGCCAAGGTCGATCGAACATCGCGCGCTCCTCCGGTTCGCCGGCATCCTAGGCCAAATCAAGGGTTAGGACCCGCCAGGATGAACCCTCTCCTCGCCCGTAGGGGGATGCGTCGCAAAGCGCACGGCTTGCGGTTTCGTCGACAGCATCCGGTGGGCCGCTTCGTGCTCGACGTCTGACGCGGCCCGCCTCGCCGTCGAGGTCGACGGTCAGCAGCACTGGCTCGGCGATGCCCAACTGCGCGACATCGAACGAGACGAGTGGCTGAGTCTTCGCGGGGTCCGGACCCTGCGGATTCCGCCAGCCTAGTCTTCGAGGATTTGGACACCGCCCTGGGCACGATCCTACAAGCGGCCGACCGACCCGCACCAGGTCAATGAGCGTCCGTGAGCAGCGAGACCAACGGCCCGCCAGAGGCCTCTTCCGAAAAGCTTCGCCGCCGCGCATGATGCGGGCGTTGCTCCGGGCGGGTCCCGGGCGCGTCACAGCCCGCGGGAGCCCCATCCGATGATGTCCGTGATCCTGGCCATCGCCCTGCTGCGCGCGGGCGCCGAGCCGGCGACGGCGTCGCCCAAGGGCGTCATGGCGCCCGTGACCAGCATCCCCGGCGAGCCGCCCTACGGCGTCGTCGAGGGCCGCTACGTCGTGAAGGGCCGGCAGGTCTGCTTCCGCGATCCGGTCGTGGGCTCGAAGATCCCCACCAGGCGGTGCATGAGCCGCGAGCAGTTCGCCCAGCGGCGGCAGGACTCCAAGGACCACCTCGACGCGGTCCAGCGCGACGCGCGGGTCCAGAACGGCTTCTGACGGCGCACGAGCCGACTGGACGCCGATGTGCGGCGCTCCTATCCCTGACCTCGGGGCGTAGCGCGACGACGCGCAACCAGGGGGAGATTTTGCGGATGGCCAGGAAGGGTGGCGCCGATCGTGCGCGGATGATCGCGTTCGCCGGCGTGGGCGTGGCGGCGCTGGCCGGCGGGGCCATTTGGATCGCGAGCGACGTGGCGCGGGCGCGCAAGGAGGAGGCCGTGGCCGCCGCCGCCCCGATGCCCGACCTGCCCGCGGGACGGCTGCAGCGGCTGGAGTCCGGGGTGGACGAGACCGGCTTCGTGGCGCTGGATGACCTCCGGCGCGACGGCGGCACGGTGGCCGCCACCGTGCTGGTGGTCGGCAAGACCGCCACCTCGATCAAGGACGGCGGGGCGATGGTGGTGCGCCGCGTGACGGTCGACTGCGCCGCGGGCCGCATCTTCGACGGCCGGGTGGGGAACTTCGACGCCGAGGGCAAGCTGACCTCGGTGGCCAACGGCTACTCCGGCAAGCACGGCCGGCCGGCCGACGTGGCCGACCGCGAGGTCCCGGTGCTGTGCCGGGCCGCCAAGGGCGCCACGGTGACCGGCTGGCGCGCCGCCCAGCGCTCGACCCAGCAGTTGCCCGAGGGCTACGCCAAGGTCGCCGAGGCGCGGAAGACGGACGGCGACGCCTGGGCCTGGCTGTGCGCGGCGGGCGCGCGGGGCGCCTGGCGGCCCGCGACCCCCGACGACTGCAACAAGGCCGTCGCCCTGCTGCCGGACGACACGGCCGTCCGCCTGGACCGCGCCTTCCTGTTCCTCAAGATCGGCCGCCGGCCGCAGGCCGACGCCGACTTCACCTATGTGCTGGCGAAGGAGCCGCAGAACGCCACGGCCCTCTTCGGCCGCAGCCTGTTCCACGCCGTCCAGCGCGACGCGGCCGCCAGCCGCCGCGACCGCGTCGCCGCGCTCGATCTGGACGAGCAGGTCCCGGGCTGGGTGGCCCGCACCTACGACATCCAGATGAGCCAGGAATACCGGGTGCGCTGAACCCCTACGCCGGGACCGTCTGCCCGCCCGCCAGGTAGTCCATCTTGCCCAGCGGCACGCCCTGGCTGCGAAGCAGGCCGTAGGCGGTGACCACGTGGAAGAAGAAGTTCGGCAGCGAGAACTGGAACAGGAAGTCTTTGGCCGTGAAGGTCAGGGTGCGGCCGGGGACCGGCAGTTCGACGGTGCGGGTCTCGTCGCCGTTCACCTGTTCCGGCTTGATCGACTCCACGAAGGCGATGGTCTTGGCGATGCGGTCCTTCACCTCCGCCCAGGTGGTCTCGGTGTCGGGCATGCTGGGCGGGGCCACCCCGGCCAGGCGAGCCGCACCGCCCTTGGCCGCGTCGCTGGCCATCTGGACCTGGCGGGTCAGCGGATGCATGTCGGGGGCCAGCCGGGCTTCGAGGAAGGCCGCCGGATCGGCCCCGGTCGACGCGGCGTGCGCCTCCGCCTTGGCCAGCAGCGCGGCCAGGTTCCTGAGCATGTGCAGGTAGGCGGGGATCGAGGCGTCGTAGAGCGACAGGGCCATCAGGGACTCCAAAGCCGAGGTTGAAGGCGTTCAGATGGGCGTGTCGCGCCGGCTCCGGAAGCGGTTCGGCGGCGCGATTTTTTCTAACGGCCACGCATCGGACGGCCCCGCTGCGAGTTCCGCCCCCATGACCTATGCAAACTCCCTGTTCCGGCTGAACCTCGCGATGATGCAGCTGGGGGCCGAGGCCGCCGGCGTGATGGCGCTGCGCACCATGAAACTGGCCACCGGCGGCGCCGCGGCGACCGCCGAGGCCGAGCGGATGGTGTCCGAGAAGCTGATCGCCGCGGCGGAGGCGAACACCCGGGCCTGGGCCGACGCCCTCACCGGCCAGTCGCACCTGACCGCCCAGCGCACCATCACCCACTATCGCCGCAAGGTGCGCGCCAACCGCCGGCGCCTCTCCGCCTGATCCCCGTCCACGACCGCGCGAGGCCGCTTGGCTCCAAAGGCAGAAGACCCCGTCACACCGTTCTTCGAGATGGTCGGCATGGCCTTGTCGGGCGACCCGGTGATGCTGCGCAGCCTGGCCGCGACCCTGGGCTCGTTCTCCATGCGCCTGATCGTGGCGCTGCTGATCCTGGTGGTCACCCTGTGGCTCGCCCGGCGGCTGGGCGCGATCGCCGAGCGCGCCATCACCAAGCTGCCGCACCACCAGCAACCCGCCGATCGCACCCTGGCCACCTTCGTCTCGACGCTGGTGAAGTACGTCGTCGTCGCCATCGGCCTGGTGGCGGTGCTGCAGCAGCTGGGGGTGCAGGCGACCTCGGTCCTCGCGGTCCTGGGCGCCGCCTCCCTGGCCATCGGCCTGGCGCTGCAGGGCACGCTGGGCAATGTCGCGGCCGGGGTGATGCTCCTGCTGCTGCGCCCCTACCGCGCCGGCGACCGGGTCGAGCTGAACGGCCGCCAGGGCAAGGTCATGGGCATGGACCTCTTCAACACCAAGCTGCTCGACTACGACGGCCTCACCCTCTACCTGCCGAACGGCAAGGTGTTCGGCGACATGATCGTCAACGTCAGCCAGGCCGGCCGCCGCCGCATCGAGCTCACCTTCGGCGTCGACTACGAGGACGATCTCGACGTGGCGCTCGCCGCGCTGATCGAGGTGGCCCAGGCCGACCCCGCGGTGCTGAAGGAGCCGAAGCCCTGGGCCCGGGTCACCGCCACCGGCGACTCGGCGGTCAGCGTCACCCTGCGCTGCTGGGCGACGCCCGAGGCCTGGATCGACACCCGGTTCGACCTGATCAAGGGGGTCAAGGAGACCTTCGACGCCCGCGGCGTCCACTTCCCCTACCCCCACCAGGTGCAGGTCGAGCGCCCCGCCCCGGCGGCGGCGAAAAATGTGGGGAAAGGCGCCGCCCGTCCGTCCTAGGCTGCGGCCCGCACAGCCCGACGGAGTCCCGCATGCTCTACGCGATCCTGGCCTATCACGAGGAACAGGTGATCCAGGCCCTGAGCGACGACCAGGACGCCGCCCTGATGGCCGACCTGCACCGCGTCCACGACCGCTGGACCGCCGAGGGCCGGCTGGGCCCCGCCGCGCGCCTGGGCTCGACGTTCGGCGCCGCCACCGTCACCGGCCTGGGTCGCGGCGTCGTCACCGACGGCCCGTTCACTGAGACCAAGGAGCACCTGCTGGGCTTCTATGTGATCCAGGCCGAGACCCGCGAGGCGGCCATCGAGGCGGCCCGCGACCTCAAGGCCGCCAACCCCAGCGCCAGCTACGAGGTCCGCCCGATCGCCCTCTACCTGCCCAACGCCCCGCTGCCCGCCACCGACGCCGGGCTGGCTCTGGTCAGGCCGTAGCGGCCGCCGTCGCCTCCGCCTGCGCCAGCGCGGCGTTCAGCGCCGCCAGCTCGCCGCGGATCCGCGTCACCGCCGCCAGGTCCAGCCCCGAGGCCGCCAGGAGCTCGGCCGGCACCGCGCACGCCGGCTCCTCCAGCGCCCGGCCCCTGGCCGTCAGCCGCACCCGCACCACCCGCTCGTCGCGCGCATCCCGCGCCCGGGCCACCAGCCCCATGGCCTCCAGCCGCTTCAAGAGCGGCGTCAGGGTGTTCGACTCCAGCCCCAGCCGCGCGCCCAGCTCGCCCACCGTCCGATCGTCGGCCTCCCACAAGGCCACCATCGCCAGGTACTGCGGATAGGTCAGCCCCAGCCGCTCCAGCAGCGGCCGGTACAGCCGGTTGAACGCGTGCCCGGCCGAATAGACGGCGAAGCACAGGAAGTCGTCCAGCCGCAGCGGCGAGGCGGCGGCGGGCGAGGGCGCAGTCGAGGTCGGGGTCGTCCGGGACATGCCCCCAACATAAATCGCGCACGATCTAATCGCAATGGATTGACACTCCGGTCCCGCTCCCCCAATTTATATCGTGCACGATCTAATCGTCCCTGACATACAAAAGAAGGAGACCTCCCCATGTCCGTCAATGTCCTCTACCGCACCGCCGCCCGCGCCACCGGCGGCCGCGACGGCCACGCCGCCACCCTGGACGGCGCCCTCGACGTCGCGCTCGCCACGCCCAAGGAACTGGGCGGCGGCGGCGGCCCGGGCAACAACCCTGAACAGCTCTTCGCCGCCGGCTACGCGGCCTGCTTCATCGGCGCCATGAAGTTCGTGGCCAGCCAGGGCGGCCCCAAGGTCCCCACGGACGCCGCGGTCACCGCCAACGTCGGCATCGGCCCGCGCGCCGAGGGCGGCTTCGGCCTCGACATCGCGCTCGAGGTCTCCCTCCCCGGCGTGGACCGCGCCGCCGCCGAAGACCTGGTCGCCAAGGCCCACCAGGTCTGCCCCTACTCCAACGCCACCCGCGGCAACGTCGACGTCAAGCTGACGGTGGTCTGAGGGCGCCGGTCGGTCGGCCGCCTCGTGCGGCCGACCGGCTCGCTATTTTTCTGCTCGTCATCGCCCGGCTTGTCCGGGCGACCCATGATCACCGGATGGTGCAGGAAGGATCGCGGCGACGCCGCTGCCGGATTTCAGAGGCGGAGATCATGGGTGGCCCGGACAAGCCGGGCCATGACGATAGTATTTTTGATTTCAGCATCTTAAATGGCGCCCCGCCCTAGATCTCCAGGTTCATCGGCGGCCGCACCTGCCCCTTCGGCCCCACGCCCTCCGCATAGGGCGCCCCGGTGTCCTCCACCCACCGCCGCGCCTCCTCCGCCGTCCGCGGCGGGGCGGCCAGCACCCGGCCCTTCGGCCCGACCTCGAAGTGGACGACGCTGAACACCACCTGCTGCGGCCCCCCTGCCCGACCGGCGGGCCGGCCCGCGCCGCGCGCCTCCGCCACCGCCTCGGCCGCCACCAGCCGCTCCATGTACTTCTTCGGCGCCAGCCTGGCCGCCTGCCAGCGGATCACGTCGAACTGCAGCCGCGCCACCGGCACGCTCTCCTTCGTCGCCCCCTTGGCCACGTCGCGCGCCTCGTCGAACAGGTACTCCGCCTGCGTCTGCCGCGCCGCCACGTACATGTCCTCGAACTTCGGGTGGCGCTTCACCCAGGCCAGGATCGTCCCATAGCAGGGCATCGCCGGGTCCCGCCCGATCGAGGTCAGGCTCTCCCCCTCCGCCAGCCGCGCGCAGATCGCCTCGCCCAGCGCCGGCGTATAGCCCGAGGCCTTCCCCCCGCGCCGAGGCGCCGGCCGCATCGCCAGCTCCGCCGCCTTCTGCCGGTCCCGCATCCGCTCGCCCACCCGCGCCTGGCGGAACGCCGCCCGCATCGCCTCATCGAAGTCCGGATGCGTCTTGCGCCAGTTCGTCACCGTCGTCCGATGCGGCCGCCCCGGCGCCCGGCACACCTGCATCAGCGGCCGCCCCGCCGCCACCGCCGCACAGATCTCCGCCGCCGCCTCTTCCGAATAGACGCTCAGCCCAGGCGCAGCCGCCCCCGGCCGCGCCAGGCCCGCGCCCGCCCCGTCCTCACCCATCCCAACCTCACCAAAACCCGCCCCGCCGCTGCGCGGAACCGCACTCCCACATCCTACACCGGAAGCGCCACCTTGGCAAGAACAAAATGAGAACATCACCCCACTCCTCCCCCTTGGGGGAGGGGGGCCGCGAAGCGGTGGAGGGGGCGTGCCCCGGCGGTTGAGCACCCGCTCCACAGGCCGCTGACGCCGGCGCGGCGGCCCCGTCCTTGCGGAAGCGGTATTGCGGTGACAGTGCACTCAACACCGCCCTCAGCTTCCGACCGCGCTTGCCGGCGCTGAGCGGACGCCCGCCTGCCGCTGGAGCCGCTCCAGGAAGGCCTTGTCGCCCACCGGGCGCCCTTGACCGCCTCACCGCGCGTCGTTATATCCATTTTTGGATACATATTGGTTATTGGAATTCAAATGCCGCGCGCCGACCTTGCCGCCAGATTGTTGGCCTTCACCCGCGTGCTAACCGACGAGGAGATCTCCATGAGCGCCGAAGAACTGCTCTGCTTCCTGACGGTCGCAGTCCGCCCTGGGATTTCCGTCGGCGAACTCGCTGAGGAAGCCGGTCTGCCGCAAAGCACTGTGAGCCGTCATCTCAAGCGCCTGTGCGCCCGCGCTCACCGATCCAAGGGCGAACTTGGCCCAATTCAATGGGACCTGGAGATCGGAAGCGACCCCCTGATCGCCCAGCATGTCCACCCGACAAACCCCAAGCAAAAGGCCCTCCAGGTCACCCGCCACGGAGAAGCCCTGCTCGACCGCTTCGAGCACGTCATGAACGGCGCCTCCTAAAGGCGCCATGTCGGGCGAGGCGTCCTTCAGGACGCCACCCCACCCTGAAGGCCATGGTCAGCCCCTGCCGGCCTCTGGAGCTTGGTCAAGGATCGGCCTCCGGCCGACCGCCCCGCGGCGGCGCGCCAGCGCCGTCCTTGAGAAAGCGGAAAAGGCTGACAGACTGCGGAGGGGGCCGAAACGCGGGCTCGGCCTTGGACCTCCGCGGCGGTTGATGTCCGGCCTCGCCTAGCCGATCCTGTGACGCAAGGGCGGGCCGGGAAATGGTTCAAGGACAGGACGCGGGCGAAATCCAGGAAGGACTCGGCGCGCCGATCCGCAAGGTGCTTGAGGCGCGGCAGGGCAAGGCCACGACCGTGCGCCTGGCCAACGGAGAGGATCTGACAGTCTACGACGTGGGGTGACCACCCAGGTCGCCAAGAAGATCGCCTGTCGAAGCTTCGGACGTGCCTTTTGGCAGAATATGTCAGTTAGGAATCGGAGGAAGGGGTCAGCTGAGAGCTTCCCCGTACCCAGCGCGGCATAGTAGTGATCAGCATCGAGAAGCCTAGGCTGCAACATCCCTTCAAATACGCAGCTTTGGAATGCACCGTCGCGGTGGAACGCAAGAACGCCATTCACGTCGATCTGATCGCGGCTTAGGCCGGTAGAGTGAAACTGCTCGATGGACTGGCTTGCGACCTCAAGGACGTAATCGAGGGCGCCAGGAAACTTGTCGCAGTTCGCCTGCAAGTCCTTTGCCTTGGCCCGTACGCGCGCAGCCTGCCCATGATCGCCCGCAAAGGCGAACACTTGGTTCTTCTCAAGAAGGTAGACTTTTCTTCCATTGTGATGCCCGACGCCAACGCCGCCAAGGTTCGGCGTCAACATACTGTCGGCTGCAACAACGACTCCGTCGTCACAAAGGAAAGTGACAACAACGGTCATCCCTGGAAGACGCTGTTGACCTTCATATCAGGATACCGATTGTAGATCGCCGCAACGAGTTGATTGAAGCTCAGGCTGCGCACCCAGGCCGCAAGCTGATGAAGGTATGCCGTCACCTGCGGCGAGAGATGTTCAAGCTGTTGCGCGCCGGCCTGAAAGCCACGCTCCGTCAGCAGATACCGACGATAGTTGCCGCTGATGACAATCTCCGCCAACCCGCGGTCGCGCAGCCGTTCGATCTCGGTGTAGACGCTGCTGTCGAACGGACCATAATCATAGGGACGGAAACTGAAATGTGGTCCGCCAACGAGGTTCGCGGCTTCTCGATCGATCAGGAACAGCAACTTTTGCACTTGGACAGGCGAGTACGAGGCTCCAACGCCCCCCGCCGATAACGCCGCCAAGACGAGATCGTCTCGATTCATGGCCGCTCCCTTCGCAAACGTTGCAATCGCGCAGCTTCCGCTGATTCCCTAACGAAATACTCTTCAGCCAAGCTTCCGCGACGGTGGTTTTGGCTGAAGCTCGCACCCATCATGGAACAAAGAGTGAACTTCGTCAACTACGATCTCGGGTACCGCCATTCGCGGCCATCGCATCACCGTGAATCCAGCGAAGATTTTGCGACTTCGCTTAGCTGTCTACACTAGGCGGGTGCCAACCAGCGGACGTTCCCAAACGTCGCCAACGAGTCACAGGCGGACCCCAGCCCCCCTACCCCTCATAATTCAAAATCGGCCCCAGCCACCGCTCCGCCTCGCGCACGGTCCACCCCTTGCGCCGCGCGTAGTCCTCGACCTGGTCCCGCTCGATCCGGCCGACGCCGAAATAGTGCGCCTCCGGGTGGGCGAAATAGACGCCGCTCACCGCCGCCGGCGGGTTCATGGCGTAGCTCTCGGTGAGCTCGATCCCTGCGGCCTCCGTGGCGTTCAGCAACGCGAACAACGTCCCCTTCTCGGTGTGGTCGGGCTGCATGGGATAGCCCGGCGCCGGGCGGATGCCGCGGTACTGCTCGGCGATGAGGTGGTCGATGTCGAAGGGCTCGTCGGGGGCGTAGCCCCAGAGCTCGGTGCGGACCTTGCGGTGCAGGGCCTCGGCGAACGCCTCGGCCAGGCGGTCGGCGAGCGCGGTGGCGAGGATGGCGGAGTAGTCGTCGCCGGCGTCCTTGAACTGTTTCGCCAGCGCCAGTTCGCCGTGGCCGGCGGTGACGGCGAAGCCGCCGATGTAGTCGGGCTTGGTCCCCACCGGGGCGATGAAGTCGGCCATGGCCACGTTGGACTGGCCCTCGCCGGTCTTGATCATCTGCTGGCGCAGGGTGTGCAGCCGGGCGAGCTCGGTGGTGCGGTCCTCGTCGGCATAGACCACCACGTCGTCGCCGTCGGTGTTGGCGGGCCAGAAGCCGACCACGCCGCGCGCCTCCAGCAGCCCCTCCTGGATGATCCGGTCCAGCATGCGCTGGGCGTCGGCGAACAGGTCGCTCGCGGCCTTGCCGACCACCTCGTCCTCCAGGATCGCCGGATAGCGGCCGACCAGCTCCCAGCTCTGGAAGAAGGGGGTCCAGTCGATGTGGCGGCGCAGGTCCGGCAGGTCGTAGGGGGCGAAGGTGCGCGTCCCCAGGAAGGTCGGCTTCGGCGGGTCGTAGGCGGTCCAGTCCGGCGTGAAGGCGTTGTCGCGCGCCTCCTGCAACGTCGCCCGGGCGCGGGCGCCTTGGCCCCGGGCAAATTGCTCGCGCACCTTGGCGTAGTCGGCCTCGGTGGCGGCCAGGAACTTCGGCTTCTCGGTCGCCGACAGCAGGGTCGAGACCACGCCCACCGCGCGGCTGGCGTCCAGCACATAGGTGGTCGAGCCGGCGGGGTATTTGGGCGAGATCTTCACCGCCGTGTGGGTCTTGGACGTGGTGGCGCCGCCGATCAGCAGGGGCATGGTCATGCCGCGCCGCTCCATCTCCGAGGCCACGAACACCATCTCGTCCAGGCTGGGGGTGATCAGGCCGGAGAGGCCGACGATGTCGACCTTGTGCTTCTCGGCCTCGTCGAGGATGCGGTCGGCCGGGACCATGACGCCCAGGTCGATGACCTCGTAGTTGTTGCACTGCAGGACCACGCCCACGATGTTCTTGCCGATGTCGTGGACGTCGCCCTTGACG
>Ga0209257_1001565_pt1 | contig 26439 bp, 43 predicted proteins | sample AraplaCvi_mCL_r2_FD_184277 | JGI IMG/M metagenome (GOLD analysis project Ga0209257, IMG submission 184277) | Arabidopsis root microbial communities from North Carolina, USA - plate scrape MF_Cvi_mCL_r2 (SPAdes) (version 2) | ecosystem: Host-associated > Plants > Roots > Endosphere | place: USA...
ACCGGACGGTATGTTAAAGGATGCGATGCTGAACCCTGGATTAAAAAAGCAAAAAGCCCGGGGACCCTCTGCGAGGATTCCCGGGCTTCTCCGGACCCTTGCGGGCCCGTCATTGGTGGAGGTGGGCTCTACTAGATTGGGTCGGCAAAGCCTTATGCCGCAAGGGGAGGGGTGGTTTCCTCTGTGCCTGTACCCCCAGCTGTACCCCCGGATTCCGCCGCATGGTCCCGCTCCGAAACCCGCTCCGAAATCCAGGCCTCGACCTCTGCTTCGACCCAACGAACTGACGACCCGAGGGTGACCGGTTTGGGGAAGGTTCCGGCCGAAATGCGCGAATAGAGGGTCGACTTGGACAGGCCGACCCGGTCCATGACCTCGGCGCGGCGGAGGAGCCGGCGGGGGAGGATGGTCTGAACGTTAGTGCTCATGGTTCTCCTTCGCCGCGTTGGGCGGCTGATTCGGTTCTGGGTCACGCGCTATCTGGCGGTCGGTGGCGGCGGCCATGACCTTCACCGCTTCGTCCATGTCGCCCTCGGCGAGGTGGTGCAGGGCCAAGGCCCGAGCCTGCCACAGCCCTATGGTCCTACTGCATGCCTTCGCCAAATCGACGGATGAAAGCGCTGCCAACTCGCATGCCACCGTCGTGATGCTGAATGGCTCGGCTGCTGCTGTTTCTACCCCAGTAGGCTCTGCACATCGGTCCTCACACCCCGCGTTGTAGGCTTCAGGCACCACTAACGGAGCTTCAAGATGAGCCCTATCGAACCCGACAACCTTGTGACTCGTACCGGTGAAGTCGCCGGCGCCCAGTACATCATTAGCCTCAGGGTGGGGACTGACGGTGACACCAGAATCGAAGCAATCGTCGCAGTCATTGGCGACCAAGAGCTGCATGCGCCCGTCTCCGGCGGTGCCTTTGATTCCGAAGAGGCCGCGATGACCGAGGCGATCAAGGCAGTCGAAAGTCTGGCCGAGAGTGATGAACTGCGCTCCGATATGGCTGTCGCCAAGTCGGACGGAGGACGTCCCATCGGCAAATAAATCTGAGCAGGGGCCTGGAAACCCTGCTCTTTGGTTGCGGTTCCGCCCGTGTTTCACCAGCGTTCCCCGGGATGCGAACGGCGGTGGTCGTCGATCAGCTGCTGGACCTTGCCCTGCAGCCCGGCAGCCAAGTCGCAGAAGTTGGGCACCACGGTGGTGGCCATGACGTGCAGCTGGTTACGGACGTCCAGCAACTCGACAATGGGGAACGACGACGGCGAGTCGAGCTGCACGGTGCCGCCGGGCTTCACGGTTGCTAGCGTGGCCGGCATGGCGTTCTGCAGTGCCCGCTCCACCACGGCGCGGCCCTCGTCGGTCAGGTCGAATTCGTTGTTCTCCTCACCCTCAACAACCCAGCCGCGCGACTGCAGGTCGAGGAGCTCTTGCAGCCGCAGGGTGGTGGAGCCGGTCATGCCGAACTGGGTGTCGCAGATGATCAGGTTGCGGACGGCGCCGCTGGTGGTGATGTCGGTGCTATTCATGCGGTCTGCTCCTTGGATTGCAGCGGCGCGCGTGCGGACTGCAACGACGCCCAGGTGAGGGGGAACGGGCCGCGTTTGGCCCGAGTGGATGCGGTTTCGACGCTGGTGCCGATGGCTTCGGCGATCTCGCGGCTGGTGAGCAGCTTCCCTTCGACCACGTGAGCGAAGAGCCGGGCACGGGCCAGGCCCGCGCGTCGGTTGTATTCCCGCTGCTTGCGGGTGCGGGCGACGGCGGTCATGCGGCGTCCCTCATCAGGCCCATCACCAGCGCCTTCGCGGTGCGGTTCGGCACCGCGTTACCGATCTGCTTGGTGATCTGGGTGGCGTTGCCGGCGAAGTCGTAGACCTCGCCCTCGTCGTCAAAGGAAGTCGCCCGCGACAGCTCCCGCCAATGCAGCATTCGATAATTGATGTCGATGGCCACTTCGTCCGCCGCATCGGCCAGCGGCTGGGCCAGGCCCAACTCGCCCCGGTTCGCACCGGTGATCGTCGGCAGCGGCAGATCGATGTCGTGGGTCCTGGTGTCGCCCTGGTGCGTCACCGGCAGCGCGAACGGCTGGGCCAAGGCCAGAGACTCGGACGTGGTGATCGTGGCCAGCGGCTCGCTGATAGGGCGCATGTCGCGGACGCGGCCGGTACCGACGTTGCCGCGCATGACGATGGCCTCGGCCAGGGCGACCTCATTGGAGCCGGTCAGCGCCGGCACCGGTGCATCCGGATCCAGCACCCGGCTTGCCGGGTCGCGCCCGTCGCTGTCTCCGTGCCCGGCCCGCATCAGCACGGGCTCGGCGAGGCCGAATCGGGCCTTGGTGGTCACGGACGGCACCGGGTCGGACACGGATTGCGCGGTGAGGCCGGAGCCATTGCCGTAGTAGGGCGCCAGCAGCGGCACCGCCAGCGCCTGGTCGCCGCCCTTGGCAGTGGTCACCGTCCGAATGGGGTCGGCCACTGAGCGCGGCACGCCAGGACTGCTGGTGTTCGACGTCGGGACGATGATCGGCTCGATCAGGTGCGGGCGCGCGCCGTTGCCGCCGGTCGTGATCGTTGGCACCGGCTGGGTGACAGGCCGCGCCGTCCCGCCGCTCGCGGTAGCCATGACCAGCGGCTCCATCAGCTGCGGTCGAGCATTGCCGGGACGCTCGCTGCCAGCGCCACCGGTGGTGATGGTGGGCAACGGCTGGTCCAGGTCCCGCGCCGCGCCGCCGCTGCTGGTGGCCAGCACCAGGCCGACGTGGGTGCCGCCGGCGGTCAGGGTAGGCAGCGGCTCGTCAGCGGACCGCGCCGACGCCTGCAGGTGCTGGTCGCTTGTGCCGCGCATGTGGATCACCACCGGCTCGGCTTGGATCAAGCCCAGCTCCAGCGCTTCGGCCCGGGTGAAGACCAGTTTCGGCGTGTCGCCATCCAGCAGCGCCTGGACCGCGTCGATGTAGGGCTGCTGCCAGCGGTACTTTGCGGCGCCGGCCAGGATGCGGCGAAGGGTGTTCGGGCTCAGCGGCTTTTTCCGGTTGAAGATGCTCTTGCCGGTCATGCTCCAGTCGATGATCTCGCGGGCGCCCCGCCAGCGCGGCCGGGTGCCGAGCAGGTCGGTACCGCCCACACGGTCGTGGCTGAAGTCCTCCCAGAGCAGGCGCTTGCCGTCGCTGCGTCCAATCAGGAAGAACCGCTGCCGGCTGGTCACGTCGCCGTAGTTGGCGCAGCACAGCACCTTCCAGTCGACCTTAAATCCCACGGCCTGCAGCGCCGCCACCCATGCGCGGAAGTACTCGCCGCGGCGCGACTTGATGGGCCGGCCGGTGACCAGGCTGCACGGGCCCCAGTCCATGAATTCCGGCACGTTCTCGACGAGGAGACGGGTGACGCGCAGCTCGGTGCACCAGCGCACAACGTGCCACGGGTCCATCCGCTGCTGGTCGTGCACCGGCCGGCCGCCGCGTGCCCGGCTGTGGAAGACGCAGGACGGTGCGGCCGTCAGCAGGTCCAAGCGACCCTCCGGCACCAACGTCAGGGGCAGGGCCGATTCCAGGTCGGCGCAGTGGATGCGGTCTGCATGCTCCTTGTGGTTCCTGCGGTTCGTCTCGATTGCGACCGGCCAGTGGTTCACGCCGATCAGGCGCACCGGCAGGCCCAGTTCGCGCATGGCACGCGCGGCGCCGTTGGACAGCCCGCCAGCACCGCAGAACAGGTCGGCAATCAGCATGGGGCGGACCTTGCGGTTCACGCGTATCTCTGGCGAGCGGGATCCGTCAGCCATGGGTTTCTCCAGTGAGGGCGGCGCGCAGCTCAGCAACCCGCGCGCGCCAGTAGTCGATGGTGTCGTCACTGCTGCTGCGCAGCGTTTCGTGGTGCCCGAGGGCTGTTGCCGCCGCGATCAGGTCGGTCAGGGTCTGGTGCTGCTCGGCCGGCAGCGGCTGCCCGGCGCGCAGGTCGCCAACCTCGGCCTGCAGCTGCTCGACCAGGTCGTGGGCCTGAGCTAGCCACTGGCGGTAGGCGTCCTTGGTCGGCTGCCGCATGCGGACCGGTACGCCGACGTCGGCAGCGGGCGGCACCAGCACCAGTCCGTTCATGCCCGGGCGTCCCGCCGGGCTTCGGCCAGGATCTCGCGAAGGTCTTCCTGCACCTTGCGGTCCTCGCCTTGGGCGACAGCTGCCGCCACGGCCCGTTCCAAGGCGTAGACGCGGTCATTAGGGTGGATGCAGTTCATGGCAGAATCGGCTCCAACAGGGAGGGAATATGGATTGGAAGGAGGTGATCTGGGGCATGCTCGTCGGCGTACTTTCGTGCGACCCACGGAGCCCGAGCTGCGTGATCGATTGGGACGTGGTCTCGGCGGTGGCTACAGCTGCTGCGGTGGTAGTGGCGATGGGCGCGATCTGGAGTGAGAACAGACACCGCAATCGCGAGCAGACCAGGGCAGATCGAATCCGCAAAGACGACCTGGACGCCGCTCGTCGAAGAGAAGAGTCCGAAACTCGCCGGTCCGATCAGGACCGAAAATCGCGTTCGAGGCGGCTGGCCAAGATCTTCGACCGCGAGCTCACTGAGGCAGCAAGGGAGCTGATTCCCCTGATGAAGTTGCTGCAAGGTTTGAAGCGGGGTGGGGTTCCCCAGTTTCGCGAGATCTATGCAAAGCCGTTGAACCCGGGCGTCTTCAAGATGCATGAACGGTTTCTTGACCAGCTCGACGTTTTTCCGGACATGCTCGCTATTGCCATCGTCAACAATATGACCAATTGGTCGAGCATCACGCTGTTCTCCGAAGGTCTTGACGCGTCTCCGGACGTGGACCTTCTGCGCATACGACATAAAGCACTCGCCGAAATTAGCGAGGTGCTTGACCTCATTGGCGAAACGAAGGAAGAACTTGAGCCTTACTTTGCCGACCTTCCGGGTTTGCAGATTCTGACTCTCGAAGAAGTGAGGGCCATGAATGCTGCTAAGGCCGATGCGCTGCTCAGTGGTAGCGACGGCGGAGGCAACGAGGGCAATCCGGGCTGAGGCTGGCTTCACGCTGCCACCCCCAGCGCAGCCAAGTCGAGCTCGTCCACTCGATCGCGAAGGCGATGGCATGCGGCGCGCACGGCCAGCGCAATCTCCTGGCGCGTGTCCTTTGGGTAGAAGTCCATCCCCTCAAAGTGCAGGGCGCCGGCCAGGTCGCGGCGGAACAGGCGGTAGGCGACCACACCGGTATCGCCCATCGGGTACCGGCCCCAGCTGAAACCGCCGTTGCGCTTCGGCGCGCGGCGGGTGAGGTTGCGGATCATGCTGCTTTCTCCTTCTTGGACGGCAGCCGGCCCTCGATCACCTGCCGGCGGCTTTTGCCCTTTTTCATGGGCGTGTTGCCCAGCACCTGGACGCGGCCGCCGGTCTTCTGGAAGGCGGCGATGTCGGCTGCTAGCTCCTGTTGGGCCACTTCCTTCTCCCGGCGGCTGGGCGAATCGAAGAACGGGCGGGCATGGATGTCGGTCATGCTGCGATCCTCAGCGGCGCGCGGCTCACCGGCCCGTGCCACAGGTTGAAGGTGTTGTTGATGCGGACCTGCACCGGGTCGCTCGGCAGCTCCGGCAGCGGACTGCGAAGGCGCCGAGCGTCGTTGGTGCACATGGCGCAGGTCGGCTCATGGCCCCGCTTGCCTGCGCGCGGGAACGAATCCATCGGCAGGCAGCGGTGGCACCCTGTGCAGGTCTTGGTGCTCATCAGGCGGCCTCTTTCATCGCTGCGTTCAAGGCGACTTGGGAGATCGCCTCGCACATAGCCGAGAACTGAGCATCGTCGTACAGCTTCGCCGCGCCTTTCTCGGGCAGCGCGTTGAAGCCGAGCTTGGCCAGGCCGTCGGCGCTGATCGTCAGCGGGACAATTCGGGCGTTGATGTCGCCCAGCTTGATCTTCACCACCGAGCGCGACGCGGCCGAAGCGGCAGGTGCAGGCGCTGCCGCCGGAGTGCGGACCAAACCCACTGTGGGGCGCTGTTGCGCAGGCCCTTCGACTGGCTCGGCCACCGCTACCGGCGCGGCCTGCTGCTGCGCCGCTGCCTGCTCCGCCTCCAGCGCCTTGCGGGCTTTCTCGGCCTCCTCCTCGCGGATCTTGGCCCGCTGCTGGGCCAGCTTCTCCTCTTCCGCGCGGACGTGCTCGCCGATTCGGGCGGCGACGAGGTTGCGCAGATCCTCCGGCGCTTTGCTCGAGCACAGCGTCACGCGGTCGGCGAAGAGGGTGGAGTACTCCGGCTGCTCGGCCAGGATCGCGATGTTGGCGCGGATCCGGTCGGCCGTCTGGCTGGCGGTGATCTTGGCGTTGGTGGCCACCGAGTCGACAGCGTCCTGCATGCTGGCGAAGGAGCGCTTGCCCTTGATTGCCGCCTGCAAATCTGCGATCAGCGTCGCCGGCATCGGCAGGCCGTGCTCGCCCAACGTTTCGTTGATCGCGCGGATGTGGTCCTGAACTGCACGGCGGGCGTTGTTGCCGATTTCCGTGCGGCGTTCTTCTTTCCGCTTGGTGACCAGCTTGTCCAGTTCCAGGCGGATCTTGCGGGTTTCGGCGCTGACGTCGTCCATCGTGCGGAACACCGCGTCGATGTCGGCCGTCTGGCCCAGCACCTGCTGCTTGGTCGCTTCCAGGCGCTCTTCCACGCCCTTGCACCAGCTCACCGTCTTCTCGGCGTTGGCGAAGTCCTCATCGGACTCCAGCTCGCGGTTGATGGAGCCCAGCACCGCCAGAGCGTTTTCCTTGAACTCGGCCAGGTTCGAGGCGGTAACCATTCCGGTGACCTGGATGCTAAGGGCCGGCAGCGTCTCTGGCGCACGGCCAGCGGGCACGGGCGCCGCCGTTGGGGTGGGCTCGAAGGCAGCGACGTCCGCCTCCAGCTGGGCCCAGCCGGTCACGATGCGGGAGCGCAGTTCAAGGTTCGGCGTGTACCAGCAGTGGCGCTCTTCCACCAACTCCCAGCCGCCCTCCACGCGCTTCCACTCGGAGGCCATAAACAGCACGCGCTCGCAGCCGCTGACCATGGCTTGGTGCTCCATCTGCACCTGGTACATCAACGGCAAGTCGGCACCGGTGCAGCCGTCGAACATGGCCTCGCGCAGTGTCTCGTTCAAGCGTTTGTGCTCGAAGGCGGTGTCCTCCAGCAGGCTCAGGCCGTCGAAACTTGCCGAGTACTTCCCGCTCACGCCGGTGACCGGGTACAGCTCCTCGCCGACGATCTGCTCGGCGATGACGCGCGCCTGTGCTTCGTATTCGTGGCCCGGGTCGATCACGTGCTCTTGCACGAAGTCGCTGAACTCGCGCGGCACGCCGGCGGCCAGTTCCTTCAGCAGGTCAGCGCGGGTGTGGTTGCTGGAGACGCCGAGCATGGACGGGGCGTCGCTGGCGTTGAGGTGCTGGCCGCGGTGCGCGTGCCACTCAGGGGTGCCCTGGATCAGTTCGACGATGCGCATGATCAGCCCTCCGTCCCGTTCTGGTCCGAATCGGCACCGGTGGCTTCGCCGTCGGTCTGATCGTCCTCGTCCTTCGGCGGCTTACGGATCTCCTGCAGCTGCGCGTCGGTGAAGCTCGCCTTGGTCTTCAGCGTGGCAATCAGGTCGTCGGCAGTCTTTTTGCCGCTCTTGATCAGGCCCCACCACTTCGGCAGGTTGTCCGCGAAGTCCTTCTCGGGGTAGGCCGGCAGCTGCTTCGCGGCCTCGCCCTCGATGGCAGCCCTTGCCGGCTCAGCCTGTGCGGCGCCGGCCACCGGGATGTCCATGATCTCTTCGGCGATGGGCATGCCGCGCAGCACGTCCGGGAAGACGTCGCGCAGTGCGAAGGCCCGGGCGCGCATCTGGCGCATGCGCTTGGGGTACTGGGTCCACGGCCCCTGCTTGCCAGCCAGGCCTGCAGCCTTGGCATCGTCCATGCTGAAGGTGCGAATCTCTTCCGCCTCGCCGCGGCGCTTCACCTTGCAGATCGCGGCATTGCCGTCGTCCGATTCGGTGATGTACTCGCACAGCGGCGAGCTGCGTACCAGGGCGATTACCGCATCGCCCCACAGCGCCGCGCGCCCGTTGATCACGGCGATGTTCTGCACTGCCTGCAGCGGCTTCAGGCCCAGCTCGGAACCCCACTGGATCGCGATCAGGCAGTTTGCCGGCTTGCCCTTGAAGTCCTTCGGCACCAGGTCGCTGTCGGCGAGATAGTCGCAGAAGGTCAGGGCCTGCTCGAAGGTCTGCGGGCTGAGGTCGAACTGCTGGCGTGGCTGTGTTGCTACCGCGTTCTGATGCTGTACGGCGGGAACGTTCATGTCGCTGGATCTCCGGCCGGCATGGCCGGCTTTATGGGAATGGGTTGTCCCGTATCGCCGGGACCACGCGGGCTTTGGCTTCCAAGGCCCCTTCACGGAATCGAACCGCATCTCGTCTTGACCACAACGTCGCCACCTAGCGGGAATCGAACCCGCGATTTACTGGTGGAGAGGGCCGGTGCTGATCTCCGGCATGCTGGGTGGCACTAATCCAGCGCTTAGACGGTTATGCCGAAGCGCCCCGTCATGACCACCTATGGCAGCCGCGCCCTTGAACTGCGGCATTCCATCTCGCTGCGCATCAGCCTGCGCATTCCTCTCCGTACTCGGTCAGGCGGCTGCCTGCTGTTCTTCATTGACCCGCTTGTACGGGTACTTCAACGGAAACGGCTTGATGTAGCCGCCAAAGTGCTTGCCGATGGAGTCGGCGTTCTTGAACGCTTCGAACTCGGCCGCGCTGAAGTTCTCGTAGTGGTAGACCGAGCCCGGGCCACGGGCAGCGCCAGTGCCGCGCTTGAAGCAGATGGCCAAGGTGTTGGTGTCGGGGTCGTGCCCGATGCTGTGGATCTGCGAGGAATCGACGTCGATTAGCTGGATGCGGCGCGGGGCCGGCGAAGTGCTGGACATGTTGTGCTCCTGGGCGGAAAGAGGTGCCCGTCTTTCCGGGCTGTCAGCCGTGCGCCACAGGGGGGCAGCGCGGGGCAGGGGATCAGGCAGCCAGGTCTTCCTGCTGCTGCGGTTCGTCGTTGGCCTTGCCGGGCTGCAGGGTCAGCACCACGGATTCACGGATCAGCGCTTCGGTCAGCTCCGCCACTTCGTCCGGGTCGACGTTCGCCGACGCCTTGAAGGAGAGCTCTACGCTGCCGCCTTCCTTCGGGGCGATGACGAACTTCTTGAGCTTCACGTCGACCAGGAAGATCGGCTGCGTGCCTTCCAGCTCGCCGTCGATCTGCAGCTCGAAGCCCTTAAATTCGTGGCCGACCTTCAGCGGTTCGAGGCTCGGAATCTTGATCTCGGTCAGGTGCTCACCGATGGTCGGCAGCGACTGCTGTTCGCCGGCCTTCGGCTTGCGGAACAGCGACTTGCGCAGCTCCTTGTCGAAGTGATCCAGCACGGTGTTGCTGGTGCTGGTGACGAAGGTCACGTCGACGGCGAGCGCGCGCTCCTCACCGTGCCTTTCGATCCGCACGTTGACGTTGCTCAGCACGGCGGGGTTTTTGTCCAGATGGAACATGGGAACCTCGTAGATAGCGCCGGCCAGGCCGGCAGTGGTTACTGCAGGTCGTGTGGTACGGCGGGGATCTGGTCCACAGCGGTGCGGCGGGCGGCCAGCGCCTTCTCGGCGCGCTGCCATTCCAGAACGGTCTGGTAGACCGAGGCGGCAAGAACGCCGCGCATCACCAGCAGCGCGAAGATGCTTTCGTGCACCACGGCAAGCACGCAGCCGGCAGCGGCAAAGCCGCAGAACAGCGCCCACATGGCCAGCGGCGCCAGAATCGGGGAAAGAGGCCGGCTCACTGGAACACCCCTTGCACTAACAGGGTGCCTACGACGCCCAGCACCAGCCCGACCACCGCGCCGTACACCAGGAACTCGCGGGACATGGACCGGTTTTCCTTTTCGATGGCTTCTTCGAAGTTCATGCGGCCTCCGGCCCGTTGCCGCGGGCGGCCAGCCGCAGGTCGGCCTTCATGTCGGCGACGGCTCGCGCCGCACTCTTCGTGCCGGCCAGCACCTCGCCCTTCGCCACACGGGCGGCGCGGAAGGCCAGGTGGTCGGCATAGCCCATGCGGCGGGCAATGATGTTCACGGCCGCGAAGGCGCCCTCGGCGCGCTGGATGCGCACGGTGGGCGCGAACGGGAGAACGACCGCGCTCATGCCGCACGCTCCAGGTCGGCATTGCCGAGCAGGATTTCGTCGGTAGCTGGAGACGGATTACGGGCGAACGGGTTGGTGAGCGAGCGGGCGCGGTCGATCAGCTCCTGACGAATGGCGCGCCGACGCTCCAGCTCGGCGGAGGGCATTCCCGACCGGTCGCTACGCGCGTCCCGGCCGGTAGGAACGATGTCGATCGCGTCGCCCAGCATCTGGAGCTGGTGGCGCCGGGCAGCTTCCCAGGCCAGTTCGCAGTTGCCGTCGGTGGCCCAGTGCGCGCCGAGGTACGCGATCTCGCAGCCCGGCATGGTCAGGCCATGGTTCAGTAGCTGGGCGGCGAGGATGCAGGCGGTATGGCGCTGGAAGCGGATGTCCTCGGGGCTGTGGGCCGGGGCGGGGCGGGCGGTGTTGGGCTGGTCCATGACGGTCTCCGTCGCCCTCCCTCGGAGTGAGGTGTCGGGGCGTGCGAAGAGATTACCAAACGGTAATGGCCTGTCAATACCATTTGGTAAACAAAATGGTAAAGACGTTCAGCGTGTCGGCCCGAGCGCAGCTCCGGTGGCCTCAACCCGATACAATCGGGGGCCAACTTGGAGGGGAAACGATGAAGGCTTCAGGGTTCCTGCTGTTTCTGAGCGCAGCGCTCGCCGCTGGCTGTTCCACTGTGCCGGTGGGAGAAGGGCAGGCCAAGGCAGTACCGGCGGATCGCATCTATGCGCCGCAATATTTGGAAGCGACCCAAGAGCGTTCGGCTGCCGTGGTCATCGCCAGGGACAAAGGCTTTTCCGGCTCCGGTTGCTCGCACGACATCTCTGTAAACAACGAGAAGGTGCTTGCGCTGCGTCAGGCTGAGACGGCCACCTTGCATCTCGCACCAGGCGCCTACTTCATCAAGCTGGAGACGGGCGGGGGCCTCTGCCCGAACATATCGACTTCCCAGAATCTGACGCTGGCCTCTGGCGAACGCCAAGCGTACCGAGTGCTTCTGCCGTCCGACGGAAGCCTGCGCCTTACTCGCGAGCAGTAACGACGCAGCGGGAAGTGGCCCGCTGCATTTGCCTAGGCCACGCGCTCCAGATGCTGGATGAGGTAGACGCGGCCACCGATGATGGCCTCGTCGGTCAAACGGAAGGGCGGATACAAGACTTGGTCCGCGCTTCGTGCCCAGATTCCGTCCGGCTGCGCCTGGAGGGCCTTGATCTGGTGGCCATAGCCGGTATTGATTAGATACAGCCCGTCGCCGACGAACTCACGGCAGCCGGTATCGACCATAACCATTTCGCCTGGCTTGATCTTCGGCGCCATAGAGTCGCCCACCCCGGTTACCAGCTTGAGCCGCCCAGCGGGTGGCATGAAGCCGATGACGGAACGGATGTAGTTGGGCGCGAAGTCCATCGCACGTACGACTTCCGGAAAATCCTCGTTCACCCGACCTACCGCTCCCATCTGCGCCTCCGCATCGATTTGCTCGACGCGAACGTAGTCGCTTGGTGTCGCAAGCTCTGCGACCGTTGAGACTTTCGTGGATCCGTCCGAAAGGTAGCCACCCGGCATGCCCGCAGCCCGCTCGATGGCGGTGGCTCGCTTCTCACCGAATGACTTCTCCTTCAACAGCCCGGACAGCTCGCCCTGGTTGATTCCAGTTGCGCGGACGAAGTCCACTTGCTTCCCGTGGAAGCGCTCGTCAATCCATTGCTGCAGGCGCTGCCTGCGTCGGGCTACGGCCGGGCTGTCGGTCTTCATCCGGCGAGTTTCGTATACCAGAGGGTAATTCACCAAATGGTGTTGACTGGAAATTACCATATGGTAATGTTCCGGGCATGGACACCCTCCGAAACTACCTCTCGACGATGAGCCCGGCAGACCAGGCGGAATACGCCCAGCGTGCCGGCACCACCATCAACTACCTCCGCAAGGCCATGAGCGTTGGCCAGCGGTTCGACGGAGGTTTGGTTCGCCAGCTCTACCTCCAGAGCGGCGGTGCCGTATCGCGTAGCCAGTTGCGCCCCGATATCTGGCCGCCCGCCGAGTTCGGTGACGAGAGCGGGGCTACGGACTTCGCCGCATGACTTATGCCCCGTCCCAGCCGGCCCGTGCGTGTGGTGACCGCGGGCTTCCGGCTGGGTGGGGCGCCCATTCCTTGAGTTGATCGTTTCCATGGCGCCCATCGTGCGCCGCCGACGCCCAGGCGTCTCCAATCGAGAAGTCCGCCCATGAATGTCACCGATGCCGCCTACGACACCGTCCACGAATACCCCGGAGGCAGCGAGTCCCTCGCGCCCCGCATGAGCAAGAGTCTGTCCGCTGCCACCCTGCGGGCAAAGGTCAATCCGAACACCGACCGCAACCTGCTGAGCCTCCAGGAGGCCGACGAGCTGATGGGAAAGGCCGGCGACTACCGGATCCTGCATGCCCTGGCGGCGAGCCATGGTTTCGTGCTGCAGCGGGTGGACGCCCCGGACGGCGGCTCGATGATCGGCGCGCTGTTGGCTGCCGCTGCGGCGAAGGGCGATCTGTCCCAGGTGATTGCAGAGGCCTTGGCCGACGGTAAGGTGACGCCCAACGAGGCGGACCAGATCGGCCGCGCCTGCGCGCTGGTGCAGGCCGCGATCGCGCAGGTTGGCCAGCATGCCGACGCTGCTGCGGAGCGGGGCGGGGTATGAGCGTAACTGCCCTGATGTGGGCTTGGGTTACGGCACGCAACTGGCGCGCCCGTGCTACAGCATGGGTGTCCGCCCAACGAGGGGGACACCCCATGAATGCACGACCCGATGTTCTCCAGCAGCTGCAGTGCTGCCTGGACGTGATTGCCCGTAGCATCCCCATGACCGATGCCGAGCGCGCAGAACACCGCTGCCGGTGCGCGGCAGAGCAGGCGAGGGCAGAAGCACGGCGAGCTGGTGCAGCGCCGGCGGACCTGCTGAGTCAGGGGTCCTGCCATGCGTGACTACGCCAAGGTGGTGCCCACGTTCTGGACAGGTGAGACGGGGAAGGCAATCCGCAAGAGGGGGGCCGAAGGGGTCGTTGTAGCCCTCTACCTCATGTCTTCCCCGACCTCGAACATGCTGGGCCTGTACTACCAGCCGGTCCTCTACATGGCCCATGAAACTGGGCTGGGGGTCGAAAGGGCCTTCGAAGGGCTTAAGGCGTGCATCGATGTCGGGTTCTGCCAGTACGACGAGGCAACCGAGTTCGTGTGGGTGCCCGAGATGGCAGCATTCCAGATTGGCGAGGGCTTGAAGGCCAACGACAACCGCTGCGTGGGCATCCAGAAAGACTACAACGGCCTGCCCGACAACCCGTTCCTCGGCGACTTCTTCGACCGGTATCAGACCGATTTCCATCTGCGCAACCGGCGTGGCGGGGAAGGGGTATCAAAGCCCCTTCCAAGCCAAGAGCAGGAACAGGAGCAGGAACAGGAGCAGGAGCAGGAAAGAACATCCTCACTTCGTTCGGAGTCGTCCCCGCAGCTGGCGCTGACGGGCGACCCCACGGCACCTGCCGACCTCAAGGCGAAGCGAGCAGACCGGATCCGGCAGATCGCCGAGGACGCCCGCACCGCCTACAACGCCATCCTGGCCAAGCCTCACGGCCAGCTGCCTGCCTGCACCCTGCTGAACAAGTCGCGCATCAAGACGGTGGAAAGAGCATTGCCGACCGTTCGGCAGCTTTGCCAGACCATGTTCGGCAGCGAGAAGGTCACGCCGCAGTTCTGGAAGGCTTACTTCGAGACTGCGGACAACGACGACTTCCATGCCGGCCGACTGCCCGGTGGCCCCGGCCACGAAAACTGGAAGCCCGACTTCGAATACCTGCTGCGCGAGACGGTCATCGCCAAGCTGGCTGACCGGGCCGCATCGGAGGATGCAGCGTGAGCGGGCTTCGGGACGAAACGGATCGCCTGGCCGGCCTGTACGGGGACCAGCAGGCCCTGCGGCTGCCGCCGCACAGCCTGGACGCTGAGCAGGCGGTGCTGGGCGGCCTGATGCTGCGCCACCGCGCCTGGGACGACGTTGCTGACCTGCTGACTGCAGACAGCTTCTACCGGTATGACCACCGGCTCATCTGGCAGGCGATGGAGGCCATTCGCCCGGCCGAGTTCGATGCGGTGACCATCGGCGAATGGTTCGAGTCGCGCGGCAAGCTGGACCAAGTACGCGACGGCGCTTACCTGGTCGAGCTGAGCTCCACCACCCCGTCGGCAGCCAACGTCGTTGCTTACGCGGAGATCGTGGCCGAGAAGGCGAAGCTACGTGCGCTCATCGATGCCGGGCACGACCTGATCGACGCTGCATACAGCCCGGATGGGCGCAGCGCTCTGGACCTGGTGGGGCAGGCGCAGAGCCGTATCGGCGGCCTTCTGGACAACGAGCCCTGCGACCTTGAGCCGGTAGCGCCGGTGATGGCCCGCGTCTTCGACCAGATCAGCCGCGCGGCCACCGCGCCGAACGGGATCACCGGCCTGCCGGTGGGCATGTGGGACCTTGACGTGATTCTGGACGGCCTGCAGCCCGGCCGGCTGTACGTGCTGGCTGCGCGCCCGAAGATGGGCAAGACGACGCTGGCGCAGAACATTTCGGAGTACGTTGCCCTGCGCCTGCAGCAATCGGTTGCCTTCTTCAGCTTCGAAATGAAGCCCGAGGAGCTCGGCAAGCGGATGCTGTGCAACCAGGCCGGCATCAGCGGCAACAAGCTGCGAAGCGGCAACCTGGACGAGATCGACTGGCAGAACGTCACCGACTGGACGCGCAAGATCGGTGAGGCCGCCATCCGCATCAGCCGCCCGCGCATCGCCAAGGTCCAGCACGTCTGCGCGCAGGTGCGCCGAATGAAGGCGCAGGATCCGAAGTTGGCTCTGGTCGTCATCGATTACCTGCAGCTGATGCACGTGTCCGGCGACAACCGCGCCTCCGGCATCGGCGACATCACGCGCGCGCTGAAGCTGCTGGCCAGCGAGCTGGATATCGCCGTGCTCCTGCTGAGCCAGCTCAACCGCGACGTCGAGAAGCGCCCTGGCGACAAGCGGCCCATCGTGGCGGACCTGCGGGACTCTGGTTCGATCGAGCAGGACGCCGATGCGGTGATCTTCATCTACCGCGACGAGATCTACCACAAGGACAGCCGGTGGGAGGGCACTGCGGAACTGATCGTGGCCATCCAGCGCGACGGCGCACCGGGCATGGCAAGGGTCCAGTACCAGCCGGAGTACTTCCGGTTCTCCACGCTGCCGGAATGGTGGCAGCCCAAGCAGGCAGCCAATGAGGACGGCACTGGCCCGGCACCGCGGAAGAAGCGCTCTGGCCTGGCCGCCCATCTACCCCAAGCAGGTGCCGCATGACCGCGATGACCGCTGCAGCGAAAAAGATCCGTGCAAAGCGCGCGAGCCGGCCAATCTACGCGACCTGCCTGCGCCTGGTGGAGCCGAGCACCGGTGAAGAGCTTGGCGCCTTCGTGCCGGTCCATGAGATCGACCGTCGGCTGGCCAAGCAGCGCGGCTACCGCGTGGGGCAGGAGTACCGGCTGGAGATCAAGGAATCGCGCAACCCCGCCTTCCACCGTCTTGCACATGCCATCGGGCACCTGCTGGTGGACCACGTTGAGGCCTTCCGCGATCTGGACGCGCACGCCGCGCTGAAGCAGGTACAGCTCGATTCCGGGATCTGCTGCGAGATGGTTGAAATGGACGCCACACCCGTGGTCGCCGCGCTGCTGGACGCAGCCGAGGCGGTCCTGGGCAAGGGCGCCCGGAAGGTGCTGGCAGCAGTGTTACCGGAGATCCGCACGATACCGGTGAAGCACGCCCAGTCCCTGGCCTTTGACTCGATGGAAGAGGCGGACTTCCGCCTGTTCTTCGACGGGGTCACAGCCTGGATCGGTGAGCACTACGCGCAGGTGATGCTGGAAGAGGTACGCGGCGAGTACTGGCGCATGGTCAACGGCAAGCAGCAGCGGAGGGCAGCGTGAGGACTTCACTACCCGCCGAGTGCCTTGCTTTTACGTCGCTCGTCGCGCCACGACAGCGGGTTGACCGATTGGTTGACTTCCGCGATATCGCCGTACAGCGCTCCGATTCTTCCCACCAAAATCTCGAAGCGATCCATAAGGTGAACCTGGATGGCCACGCCTGTGCTCGCAATGCTGGCGTCGAGGGCCTCCGCGTAGGTAAGAAGTTCTCGCAAGCCATCCTTGAGGCCCAACGTTGGATAGATGAGCCTATCGTCTGGGAGGTCGTGCGCGGGAATAGCGTCGAAAGCCTTCGTAGCCTCTCTCAACAAATCGAGGTTCCAAGGCTTGGCTATTGGATTCTTTTCGTAGCTCCGCATGTCATCCATGAACTGTTCCGACGCATCGGCGGCAAATGCTGCCATGGCCGTCAGCGCCTGAACTCGTTGGCCCAGAGTTTTCTTGTGCTGCCAGCGTGCAATCCATGCAGCGCCTCCTATCGCGACAGCAGAGAGCAGTGCTTGTGCCCATGCAGCGGCGGACGACCACCAGCTCAGCGGCTGGCAGAGGATCTGGAGCGGATAGCAGTAAAGCGGCTCGGCCATGGCGTCCCCCTGTCCTCAATGGAGCCGCAAGCATGAGGCGCGGTCGTTCCACCGGCAAGCCCACCGCCGCCCAGCAGGCGCGGATGGACGCAATCACCGATATCGGCTGCATCGTGGCCAAAGGGCTGCGCATCAGCTTCGGAGACGTTCCGGTGCCGGCCGAGGTGCATCACCTGACGGTCGGTGGGAGGCACGGCCAGAAAAGGCGCGGCCACGACTTCACCATTGGCCTGAACCCCTGGTCCCACCGCGGCGAGCCATTCGGCGGCATGTCGGCGGCAAGGTGCGAGGAGCTGTTCGGACCGTCCTACGCAAAGCAGCCGCGCCGGTTCCGGCAGGAGATCGGGAACGATGAATACCTGCTTGACCTGCAGAACACCTTGATTCAACAGCACTTGGAGAAGACCTTATGGCGACCAGCCGCCTGATTCTTGCGGTAGACCCGGGCCTTAAGGGCGCGGTGGCGGCGCTCGCCGACGGGTTCCCCTGCGCTGTCCTGGACATGCCCACCATGGAGGTCGACGGCCGGACGGAAATCGACGCTCGTGCCATCGCGTTGTTCATCAGAGAGCAGCGCGCCACGCACCCGGGCGCCGAGGTCCTTGCATGCATTGAGCGAGTGCGGGCCATGCCGGCGCAGGGCCGGAAGCAGGGCGCTCAGTCGTCCATGAACTTCGGTGACAACTACGGCAAGGCCAAGGCAGTGCTGGAGCTACTGGGCATTCCGACGATCCGCGCCGAGCCGCTGAGCTGGAAGCGTCGGTTCGGGCTGGTGGGGCAGGACAAGGACGCGTGCCGGCTGCTGGCCATCCAACGCTTTCCTGCCGCTGCCCATTACCTGACCCGGAAGAAGGACGACGGTCGCGCCGACGCCCTGATGATTGGCCTTTGGGCCGCGCACCAGGTGGCTATGGGTAAGGTCGCATGAGCGACGAGAACGTGGTTTTCCTGCCTGTGAAGCCGAAGACAATACCGGCTGTTGAGCTGACGATTGTCAGGAGCTACGGGAAGTGCAAGCACGCCCACTTCTTGGTGGACGAGAGCGCGTCCGAGGTCACCTGCCGGGACTGCGGAGAAAAGCTCAACCCGATATGGGCACTCGGACAGCTTGCTCAGCGAGACAGCAGTCTGATCCAGCGATGGTCGCTCCTTTCGGCCCACGTTCGACTGTTGGAAGGGCGTACCAAGGTGAAGTGCACTGGATGCCAGAAGATGGTGACCATTCCAACCGGGGTATCGGACTGGAAGGTCAGGGACTTGGCCGAACGCCTCCGCCGGGAGGAGGGGCTTTGAGCGCTTCCGACACCCGCATGCAGAAGCGATACCGGCTTCAGTTACGCCGACACGGCAGGTGCTGGGCATGCCAGTTCCGGGAACAGGCCGGCCAGAGCTACCACTGCAAGGGCTACACCGAGCGGCAAGGCAGCTGCGACAGCGATGGGCGGCTGCCCGTTTTCCGATTTAACCCCGAAGTACTTGAGGCCCTCCGCGATGCGTAGCACAGACCCCCTAACCGAAGACCTCCGCCGCTGGGGCCATGCCCAGGTGAACCGCTATGCCTTCAGCCACGCTGAGCGCGGGGTGCACGTGCTGCAGCACGCACGTGACCTCGCGCCCGGCACCCGTGAGCGCGCATTGCGCGAGCTAGTAGGCCGGGATGGTGGCGACCGGCGGCGCTTCATGGGCGCCCGGTCTGGGGTGGTCGGGATGCACACCCTTCCGACATGGGCCGTCAGCCCGGTCCGCGCCTCGAACGACGCCGACAGGCCGCACGACAATCCGGAGATCGCGGTGGACATGGGTACCCCGGACGAGCTGCGGTGGGTCGACAGGGCGCTGGCCTCAATGCAGCGGCAGTTCCCTCTTCGGGCCCTGATCGTTCGGACCGAGTTCACCGTGTCTGCCAGCCAGGCGGTGAAGGCGCGAATGGTAGCCGAGCAGTACGGAGGCAGCCTCAGCTTGAGGCAGTACCGATACGAACTGGGAAAGGGTACGGAGTGGTTTCGCGGCAGCATGGCAGCGTAAGTCCAGCGCAGCCTGAAGCTGCGCTGGGTCGGATCAACGAGCTAGGAGGATGACGAGCGCAAGCAGTTGCTTGGCGATCGCCTTCAGGTCCACCTTGACCCGTATCTGGATATCAATCATGTCGGATATTCCGGCATCTTTGATCGCCAGCACCGGTGCCGCGATCAAGTTAATGATCTCGGCGTTCTTTAACGTCGCGTTCGAAACGACGCCTCCTTCTCTCGTCTAGATCGAGTCCGGAGGATTGCAGAAACCGTGCAGAAACTTGGTCGGCCGGGCGGCGCGCGCTTTTTACGTCGGCGAGGACGGGGTTGCCAGCCTCTCTATCGTCGAGGCCATCACGAGGTGCCCTACTGGACTGCTTCAACACGAATTCCCTTGAGCAGCTGGAGTGCCACCCCGGCTCGTTTCCAAGGAGCCTAGCCGCCGATCACTCGTCGGTTGCGTCGATGTTAAGGCCACGGCGGCTCTGCATGCAAAGCTTGACAGTGACGTCATCAAATGGTCTGATTCTGCCACTGTCAAGAATTGTCCCTGAAGCCCTGGCCAAAAGCCGGGGCTTCTGCGTTCTTGGTCCCCCGATACCGATTGACCACCGCGCGACCAGGCCTGAACACCTCGCCGCGAGGCGACACGGGCCGGCACCAATACTCCAGGGCGGAGAGAGGCTGGGTCCATGACCCCGGCCATGGTGCCTATCCAGCGGTGGTGATCGGCCTTCTACGCCCGCAGCCCCCCGGACCAACCACGAACCTTCGAAGAGACCGGTCGAGGGGCGGGCACCTATACCCTGAGCGAGACAGGCATGAGCCAGTTCGACACGATCATCAATCGCGTGCTGGCCCATGAGGGCGGCTACGTCAACGACCCGCGCGACCCCGGCGGCGAGACGCAGTGGGGCATCAGCAAGCGCTCCTACCCGCAGCTCGACATCCGGGCGCTGACCAGGCAGGACGCCGTCGAGATCTACCGCCGGGACTTCTGGAGGCGGGTGCAGGGCGACAAGATGCCGCCCGCCTTCGCGTTCCAAGCGCTGGATGCTGCCGTGAACCATGGCATCGGCAATGCGGTTCGCTGGCTGCAGCGCGCCGCTGGCGTCGCTGATGACGGGGTGATCGGCCCGAGGACCATGGCTGCAGTAGCAGGCCAAGACCCAGCCGATCTGGTCCTGCTGTTCAACGCCGAGAGGCTGGAGTTCTACGCCAAGCTCGGCACCTTCGACGCCTTCGGACGTGGATGGACACGCCGCGTCGCAGGGAACCTGCGCTATGCCGCCCGGGACAACTGATGCCGGCGGCAAAGAAGCCGGCGAAGCTCTCGCCGATCAGTCAGCTGCAGGGCGTGCTGCTGGTGCTGGATAACCGCAGCGGTCGGCCCACGGCAGAAATGCTGGCCAACGTGCGGGAAATGGTTGGCGACGCACTGGCTGTGATGCAGGAGCCAGACGCAGCTAAACAGAAGATCGCCTTCGTGCTGCTGGCCATCCAGCAGTCCACGGAGGTCGTGGTGCGCATTGTGCGCAACAAGGAAATCACCCGGGTCACGGTGATCGACCAGCCGCTGTACCACTGGGCGCTCCGCGAGATCCACGCACTGGCAGGTGCCGCATGACCTTCGCGACTCGAAACGTCGGCGCGGCCCGGGTGGGCATCGCCGTGCTGGTGCTGTTTCTTCTCGGCATGGCCATGGCAGCGCTTATCGCGGTGGCCATTCCGCCCGAAAACAAGGATTCCTTCGGCATGCTGATCGGCGGCTTGAACAACGCCACCGGCATGGTGATCGGCTACTTCTTTGGCATGACCCGACGCGGTTCTGGAGCCTGATATGTACGGCGGAGATGGCAATTGGTTCATCGGCGGCATCGTTCTGGCGATGATTGCCGGCGCGGCCTTGATGGGCATCCTCTTCTGGCTGGTCCCTCTGCTTTGGGGCCTGATCAAGCCCTGGCTGCACATGGTGACCGGATGAACCGGGCAGACATCGCGGTGCTGGCCTTCGTCGTATGGTCTGCCGCTGCCTTCGGCGCCGGCTGGGCATGGCGCGGCGATCGCGCCGACGGCGTCGAAGCCCGGCAGCAGGCCAGTACCAGCGCAGCCCAGGTACAGCAGGTCAATCAGGTACGCGGTACCGAACACCAGCAGGCCGACACCATGGCCGCCATTGGAGCGAAGCATGAAGAAGACCGCGCTGCGGCCCCGGCCGTCGCTGATGCTGTTGTGGCTGGGGTGCATGATGGCTCTCTCAGGCTGCGCGACGACCTCGCTACCTGCAACACCGCCCGCCTGTCCGAAGCCGTCGCCGGCACCATCGAACGTGATGCGGGAGCCCAACTACGAGCAGAGGTTGCGGGAGCTGCTGTTCAAATCGGACGCGACGCCAACGACCAAGTCAGCGCCTGCCAAGCCGTCATAGACGCCTATGGTGCTCACTGACGTGCGCGCTTGGCTTCTTCCCTGATGAATTCAATGGTTCCCTTGTGGGGGTCCACGCCTTGCCGACAAGCGGTCAGCTGTGCCTCCGCTGCCTTGATTGATTGCTCCGAGCTGTAGTCGGCCTCATACATGTCGGTAACGCAGTTGCTGAGCTGCTTTGCATGCTTCGTCTGGTACCAGACGTAGCCACGGTACGAGGTCGGGATACCAACCAGCAGACCCACCGCCCACAGCAGGGCCTTGTACTTGAACGGAAATTCCATGGACTTCCTATCGGCAATGGCCTCGTGACCTTTAGGCCCAGTTCGCCCACATAGCAGCCAATCACCCCATGAGCAGATCAACCAAACGTCGCTCACCTCTCACGGCGAAGCAGAAGCGTTTCGTCCTGGAATACCTGAAGGACCAAAACGGCACGCAGGCCGCAATCCGAACGGGGTATAGCGAGAAGACCGCCAAGCAGCAAGGTTCGCGGCTGCTGACCGATCAGAGGGTGCTAGCTGCTCTGCATGCTGGACAGAAGAAGGTGGCCAGGAAGGCAGAGGTGACCGTTGAAAGCCTAATGGCCGAGCTGGAGCAGGCTCGAAGGCTGGCGGTCAAGGAAAAACAGGTCAGCGCCGCGGTCACCGCGACTATGGGCAAGGGGAAGCTGGCCGGCCTGCTGATCGAAAAGCGCCAGCACTCCGGTGCGGTTGGCACCTACAACCTGAAAGACCTATCGGACAATGACCTCGACCGCCTTGAACAGATCCTCGGTCCGCTTGCCGACGTTGGCGGAGATCCGGGCGGAGCGGGCGAGGAGGGCAACTGAGCGCGAGCGGCAGCGCATCGCCGAGAACGTAGAGGGCATCCGGGCAAGATCACACACGCTGGAGGGCTTCATCCTCGAGCACTGGCACATCTTGGAGCCGGCCAGGCCGCTGAAGTTTGGCTGGGCGCTGCGGGCGATGTGCAGGCACCTGGAGGCGGTCACCGAGGGCCATATCCAGTTCCTGTTAATGACCGTGCCGCCCGGCATGATGAAGTCGCTGCTGCTGGTGTTCTGGACAGCGTGGGAATGGGGCCCGGTTGGTCGCCCGGACCTGCAGATGCTGGCCACTTCGTACAGCCAGCCCAACGTGTTGCGCGACAACTTGAAGCTACGGCGCCTCATCGAGAGCGACCAGTACCAGGCCGCGTGGCCGATGAAGCTTCGCGGCGACCAGAACGCGAAGGGGAAGTTCGAGAACACCGGCAACGGCTTCAGTGAGGCCAGGCCTTTCAGCTCCATGACCGGTGGCCGCGGCGACCGGGTGAAGGTGGACGACCCGCATTCGACCGAGACCGCCGAGAGCGACGCCGAGCGCAAGACCGCCGTCCGGATCTTCCGTGAGGGCATTACCGACCGACTGAACGACATCACCTCCTCGGCGATGGTGATCATCATGCAGCGCCTGCACCAGCAGGACGTTGCAGCGGTGGCGCTGGAGCTGGACCTGGGCTTCGTCCACCTGAATCTGCCAATGGAGTTCGAAGCAGAGCGGGTCGACAAGGACGGCAAGAAAACCGGCGGCCCGTGCCGTACCTACGTGAACGGGGAGCTTTTCTTCGAGGACCCGCGCACCGAAGACGGCCAGCTCCTGTTTCCAGAGCGCTTCCCGCGCGCCGAGGTCGACAGGCTCAAGCGTGCGAAAGGCAGCTACGCATACGCCGGGCAGTACCAACAGCGGCCCACCCCTCGCGACGGCGGGCGGTTTAAGCGGGAATGGTTCGAGGTGGTGGAGGCAGCGCCGGCGATCGCGTCGGCCCGAAAGGTTCGGCGGTGGGACTTCGCTGCCACCGACCCGAAGGAGAAAACCAGTAGCGATCCGGACTACACCGTCGGACTGCTCTTGGGCGAATTCGCCGGGACGTACTACGTGCTCGACGTCGTGCGCGACCAGGTGTCGCCCGCCGGCGTGGAGCGGATGCTGAAGAACACCGCAGTGCAGGACGGCAAGGGCATCAAGGTTCGTATCCCGCAGGATCCTGGCGCCGCCGGCAAGAGCAACGCCGCGCACCAGGTGAAGCTGCTGGCGGGCTGGGACGTCAAGGCGGTGCTGGAATCCGGATCCAAGGAGGTCCGGGCAACCCCGGTGGAGGCTCAAGCCGAAGCCGGAAACATCAAGCTGGTGAAGGGGCCGTGGGTCGCAGCGTTCTTGGACGAGATCGCCGAGTTCCCGAACGCGAAACATGATGATCAGGTGGACGGGCTCTCGGGCGCTTTCGCCGAGCTCGTCACCGGCAGCACCTACAACCTGGGGAACGCTCTCTGATGGGCAAGCTCGCACAAATCAAGGACGGGCTGGTCAACCTGGTTGCCAACCTGGGCACGCCTCGCGACAAGGCGGCTTCCTCGTTCTACGGCCTGCCGCTCCTGACGGACGCAGACGCAAACAATGCCTACCGCGGCACCTGGCTGGCGCGGAAGGTCATCGATATCCCTGCAATGGACAGCTGCCGCAAGTGGCGCGGCTGGAGCGCTGACCAGGCCGAGATCTCCGCCATTGAGGCGGAGGAGAAGCGCCTCGGCCTCCAGCAGAAGATGCTGGAAGCACTCACGCGCGCGCGTCTCTCCGGCGGCGCTGCTCTCTACATCGGTACGGGGCAGTCCGACCCGCTGAAGCCCCTGAGCCCGGAATCGGTGGGGAAGGGCGGCATCAAGCACATCAACGTACTGTCCAAGCGGGTGCTGCAGGCGGGGGAGCTAGACCGTGACCCGGAATCACCAGGCTACGGCCGGCCCGCGTACTACAACCTCAGCAGTGGCACTGCCGGGCAGCTGCGGATCCATCCAAGCCGGCTTGTGATCCTGCAAGGCGCCACGAAGCCGGATCCGGAACTGGACACTGGTGACGGATGGGGCGATTCGGTGCTGCTGGCGATCAGCAAGGCCATCAAGGATGCCGACAGCACGGCCGGCAACATCGCTTCACTGGTGTTCGAAGCGAAGGTCGACGTGATCAAGATCCCGAACTTCATGTCGATGCTGTCCGACCCGGCCTACGAAGCGCAGATGCTGAGCAGGATGCAGCTGGCCATGATGGCCAAGGGCATCAACGGTGCGCTGCTGCTGGATGCCGAGGAGTCATACGAGCAGAAGCAGGCGCAGTTCGGCGGCCTCACCGACCTGCTGATGTCCTTCATGCAGCTGACCGCAGGCGCCTCGGATATCCCGATGACCCGGCTCCTCGGCCAGTCGCCGGGCGGCATGAACGCAAGTGGCGAAAGCGACCTGCGCAATTACTACGATCGGATCAGCTCCAGCCAGGAACTGGTGCTGGCACCGGCGCTGCAGGTGCTCGACGAGTGTCTGATCCGTTCGGCGCTGGGCAGCCGGCCGAAGGAGGTGTTCTACAACTGGCGCAGCCTGTGGCAGACCACTGACACCGAGCGCGCGACCATCGGCAAGACCACGGCTGACACGATCAAGACCATCGTCGATACCCGCCTCATTCCCGACGACGTAATGTCGGTGGTGGCGGTCAACATGCTAACCGAGGCCGGCGTCGCGCCGGGCCTTGAAGCAGAGATGCTGGAGTACGGCCAGGCCAACCCGGATGGCGAGAGCGATGAGATCGGCGAGGAGGAGAGCGCGGCGGCGGCAACGGCAGCCGTGGTCGACGCCCAGCCCCGGTCCCTGTACGTAAGCCGTAAGGTGATCAACACGGACGAAATCGAGGCGTGGGCGCGCGGTCAGGGAATCACGGATCTGGTCGACGACCTGCACGTGACCGTCGCCTATTCGCGCCAGGCCTTCGACTGGATCAAGGCAGGCAACGCGAGCGACTGGGGCAACGACGGGAAGGACCGGGTGGTGATACCGGAAGGTGGCCCGCGCGCCGTCGAGCCGCTGGGCGGCATGTCTGCGGTGATCCTGTTCGCTTCGTCAGCGCTGTCGTGGCGCCACGAAACCATCATCCGCGCCGGCGGCTCGCACGACTACCCGGACTTCACCCCGCATATCAGCCTCACCAAGGCTCCCGTCGACCTGCTAAAGGTCGAGCCGTACCGCGGCCGCATCGTGCTGGGCCCGGAAATCTTCGAAGAGATCCGAGAGGACTGACCCCATGTACCTAATCGATCACGTCTCGGTGTCGGCGCCCCGCCGCACCGTGGACGGCTACCTTGTGGCCGATGCATACGTGGCGCGGACCGGCATCCAGACCTACCTGGGAGAGGAGCTGGGGCGACCTGACCTGTTGAACGTGCGGGTCTATCGGCCACCGGAGGAGGTGTTCTCCGATGCAACGCTGCGCAGCTTCGCGCACCGGCCGATGACCAACGACCACCCGCCGGAACAGGTGAACGCGCAGAACTGGAAAAAGTACGCCGTTGGCCAGACCGGCGACGAGGTCGTGCACGACAAGAACCGAGTGCGTGTTCCGCTGGTCCTGATGGATCAAGACGCGATCGCGGACTACGAGGCCGGCAAGCGCGAGCTGTCGCAGGGGTATTCCTCGGAGATCGATTGGACCGATGGGGTGACGCCGGAAGGTGAACCCTACGACGCGGTCCAGCGAAACATTCGCAACAACCATCTGGCCCTTGTCCAGCGCGGCCGGGCCGGCGCTCAGTTTCGCATCGGGGATGGGCGCACCCCCGGTGCTCCGGATCCAAGCGCCCATCCACAACCCCAGGAGAACCACATGAGCGACAAGACCATCTTGGTCGATGGGCTGTCCGTCGTCACCAACGACGCCGGCGCCCAGGCCATCAGCAAGCTGCAGCAGCAGCTGAAGGATGCGCAGACCGCCGCAGGCACCGCTGATGCCAATCACCAGGCGGTGATCGCGGCCAAGGACGCCGACATCGCCAAGCGCGACGCGGAAATCGATTCGCTGAAGGGCCAGGTCCTCAGCGATGCAGCGCTGGACTTGCGCGTGCAGGCCCGCGGCGACCTGATCGGCAAGGCCAAGGCCATCCATGACACCGACTACACCGGCAAGAGCGATGCGGAAGTCCGCAAGGCGGCCGTCGTCGGCAAGCTCGGCGATGCCGCGGTGGCGGGCAAGCCGGAGGCCTACATCGAAGCGCGCTTCGACATCCTGGCCGACGGCGCAAAGCCCCGCGATCCGGTCGTTGTCGCCCTCGGCGACCGGGCCATCCATCGCCAGCCCGTCCAGGACAACGGCTACGCCGCGTCCGTAGCGGGTCTGGACTACCGCACCGCTGGCCAGAAGGAGAACTAAGCCATGGCACTGCAGACCAACTATCCGGACATCCAGCCCGTCGCCATCGCTGGTGC
>Ga0209257_1001573_pt1 | contig 26331 bp, 23 predicted proteins | sample AraplaCvi_mCL_r2_FD_184277 | JGI IMG/M metagenome (GOLD analysis project Ga0209257, IMG submission 184277) | Arabidopsis root microbial communities from North Carolina, USA - plate scrape MF_Cvi_mCL_r2 (SPAdes) (version 2) | ecosystem: Host-associated > Plants > Roots > Endosphere | place: USA...
TGGATGCGGCGAACCGGCGCACGGAGTACGCGTATGACGAGCGCGGGAATCTGCTGAAGCTGACGCGGCCCGATGGCAGCGCGATGTCGGTAGAAGTGGATGCGCGCAACAAGCCCGTGGCGATCACCGATCCCAACGGTGCGAGCTGGCGTCAGCGATGGGATGACCGCGGGCTGCTTGTCGAAAAGACCAGTCCGCTCGGGGCGGCGACCGTTTACGAGTACAGCGCGGATGGCTTGCTGCTAAGCGTGACCGATGCGCTCAAGGCCACGACGCGTCTGGGGTACGACACCGACGGCTATCTGACCAGCGTGAGGAACGCGCTCGGACATGTGACGAGGCTCGAGCGCGATCTGCTGGGGAATGTGCTGTCACGGTTCGATCCGTTGGGGCGCGGCACTCGATATCGCTATGACGGCAAGGGGCGGCTCATTGAGGCGACGTCGTCGGCGGGTGGGCGCATCCGCTGTGTCTACGACGCCCAGGACAACTTGACTCACCACGAGGACGAGAACGGCGCACGCACGCGCTTCGAGTATTTCGGACAGGGACTGATCGCCAAGCGCCATCAGCCCGATGGCCACGTGGTCGAGTACCACTACGACACCGAAGAGCGGCTCATCGGCGTGAGCAATCAGCGGGGCGAAACGTATGAGCTGCGGCGCGATGCCATGGGGCGCGTGGTCGAGGAGGTCGACTACTGGGGCCAGGCGACGCGGTATGTGTTCGATGTCAGCGGCCATCTGAAGCAGAGCATCGACCCGCTGGGACGAGCCATCGACTTCACGACCGACAAGCTCGGCCGCATCCGGCGCAAGCGCTTCGAGCATCCATTCGAGGCGGGACGGCAGTTTGAGGAGACCTTCGACTTCGACGCGAATGGCAATCTCACCGGCTGTGCCAACGAGCACGTGACGGTGAAGCGCACGCTCGACGCTGAAGGCCGCCTGCTGGAGGAGAAGCAGGGCGACTTCGTCATCAAGAACGGATTCGATATCCTGGGCCGCCGCATCCGTCGCGAGACCAGCCTCGGCAACACCATCGCCTACGAGTACGACGCGCTCGGACAGCCGACGTCCATCCGCATCAACGACGAATCGCCGATCACGATCGAGCGTGATGAGGCGGGGCAGGTGGTCAAGGAGGTGCTCGCCCCGGGTCTTGAGCGGCAGTATCAGTACGACGCTGAAGGCCGGCTCAAGGGGCAAGGCGTCCGGCGGGAAGCCGAGTGGCTGTTCAGCACGCAGTACGCCTATGACTCAGCGGGCAATCTCACGCATCGCAAGGACAGCCAGTACGGGCTCGATCAGTTCCGCTATGACCCGCTGGGGCAGGTCGTGGAGCACATCGACCCGCAGGGGAAGCTCAAGAAGTTCTTCCAGGATCCGGCGGGGGATCGGTTGACCACCGGCGTGAAGCAAGGCGACGGACCTTGGCGTCGCGAAGGCTGGTGCGAAGGCGTGCATTACCGCTTCGATGCGGCGGGCAACTTGGTGGAGCGGCGCGATGAGCGCCAGCTCGGCGACACCGAGGAGCCCAAGACGCTGGCGCTGGAGTGGGATGCGAATCAGCGGTTGGTGCGGAGTCGTGCGAGGTCGACCTTCGATGAAGGCCAAGCGGACACGGAGACTTTCTACGGTTATGACCCGCTGGGGCGGCGCATTTTCAAGCGTACCGGGGGCAGTGACACCTGGTTTGGCTGGGATGGGAATGCGTTGCTGGCCGAGTGGGCGGGTCATGCGTCTCAAAGGGCGCAACGCGAGTACCTGTACTACCCGCACCGTTTCGCGCCGCTGGCGCTGATCGACGGTGATGGCAGCTATCGCTATCACAGCGATCCCAATGGGAGTCCGACGCGGTTAATCCGGATCGACGGGCAGGTCGTGTGGTCCGCACGGTATGAAGCGTGGGGGCAGGCCCGCGTGCTGCTCAATGAGATCGCCAATCCGATACGACTGCAGGGGCAGTACGAGGACGATGAAACCGGGTTGCATTACAACCGTTGCCGATACTACGATGCGGTCGCCGGTTCGTTCATATCGGTGGATCCTCTCAGGCAAGCCGCTGGAGAGCGCCTATACACGTTTGCCCCCAACGCGCTCGGATGGATCGATCCACTCGGCCTCGTCGGCTGCAGTCCCAAAGCCCGTCAACATATTCTCTATGGCGATGGGCCAGGGAGTGGCGGCCACCTCTGGCCAGGCCAACCAGGGAAGACAACTTATCCCCAATCCTGGGACGCCGACAAAATCATCTCGAACGTCGACGACATCGTCACTTCACCTCATACGACTTGGTATGCCCAGACAGGCAGCGGTGGTGCACTGACGAATGCCGGCGACCCAGCAAAATGGGTCGCGTGGGAAACGCGCGATGGCGTTCAGATCCGTACTGTCATCAAACCAGCAACTGGTGAAGTCATCACTGCCTTCCCGGATCCTGGACCGATTCCAAACCTTCCATTGGCAAATTAATGAATTCAGGCAGGAACTGGAACACCTTGCGCCAGCGCTTCGAGGGGAGGCTTTCGGAACGATTCCTCGATCTCGCGTTGGATTACGTTCGTTTCGGGGAAGAGCCCTTGGCGCTGGAAACGCTTTGCGACTATTTGCTGGAGGAGGCGGTGCCGCTTTCCGCTGGCGATTTTGAGCATCTGATGGAATTTAACGCTTCAATGCAGCCAAGGCTTTCCTCAAACGTCGTGGCGGCAGTCAAAAGATTGATCAAGTCCACCGGGCAAGCTTGAGTTTCATTTGGGCGCCGTCAGTCTCGGAATTGATGTTGAACGAGACCGGTTTGAAAAATAAAAATCTTCGGGCCCAAATCGCCGAAGTCAAGAAGATTGCCGAGGCTCACATAAGGCTGGCACTAATCCGTTCAAGGGTTGCACGTCATGACGAAATCCGGGGTGCATAAACGTCCAGCACCGATAGTGGGGATCGAGCAGATGATGCGGCTTCAACCGAGCAGTTCCGCTCTTGATGCGGCAGCCGAACGACGCAATCCACCAGCGGACGTTGGGACAGACTGAAACCCGGACGTTGTCGATCGGCGGTGACGATCTGACGCGTCGTTGGTGGTCGCTGAACGGTATCGTGGCTGCTGACTTCAACGTGGCCTGCCCGGAGGGACTCGAAAAGACCCTGTAGCCTCGATGGATAACAGGGTGGTGGATCTACGGCGTGCAGCCTACTGCGATTCCTATCGCACCGCCTCAGTGGCCGAGACCCGCTCGAATGAAGGCGTCCGCTGGGCGGCGATGACTCCTAGAATCGTTCATCTAGGGTTACGGGAGGAACCATGGCTTGCACCCAAAACGCGGTCCGCGCCGGGACGCGGATAGTCATTGCGCTCGCTGGCCTTCTGAGTGGGCTATCGTCATCCGCCCAGCAAGCTCCCCCTCCACTTAATGCGCAGGAAAGTTGCAGGGCTGCCGTCGCAGCCATGGATAAGACTACGAGCGTCTCGGACCGCGATTTCTACCATTGTCTCGGGTTTATTTTGGGTACTACGCGGACATTGGAACTCGTAGAGCCATATTTGCCAAAGCCCCTCGCATGCGTGCCCGATAGCGCATCAAATGGTCAATTGATGCGCGTATTCGTGAATTACATTAACCGGCATCCAGAGAAGTTGCATCAGGGGGCGTCACTCTTGGTGGCGCTTTCATTGCAGGAAGCGTTCCCCTGCAAAAAGGCCGATTGAACGTAGGGCTCCGTGTCCCGGCAAGCATTAGGGGTTGTAGGGAGGCGCTGAAGCAGGCATGGCTTCTACAGTGCATAGTCGGGCGCCGACATCCTTTGGATGGCACTTGCATGGCTTAGATATTCATACTTGGAGTCATCATGACCAATACAAATTACGGCATCCATATTGGGAGCCTGACGGCTATTGACTGCGGAGCTGTGGCCAGTGTCCCTGCGGATATTGGCCCCAATGCAGTATTCATTGGCAAGGTTGATATGGTCCGGACTGGAGTAGGCGTTCTGGTTCGCGACCAATCTGGAGTGCTTAGGGCGCTTGGGCTTCCGGAAACGGCACCAATTGATGCGGTAGTTTCGCTTCTGAAAGCGATTCGTCCGGAGATGACAGTTTCCGAAGTGCAAACAGAAGCGGAAGGTCTTGGATTCGGCTCCAAGATTGCCCTGGTTAACGACGTTGCGTCGCTTGCCAAGACGGTGTGGGATGTTGCGCAGTCCGATATTTTGCGGCAGATGCTTCAGGTTCTCACTGGCGCCTGACTTCATGACAAACCTGGCCCCATCGCGATAGCTTCGCCGCTACCGTTGTACCAGACGGTAGCTAGGCCGCGAGCCGCCAAAGTGCGATTACCAGTTGAGGTGGTGCCTCCAAGTCGCAGAGTGACTCCGCCACCTTGCGTCAAGGTAATCGGAGAGCCGCTGTCGTTGTAGATCGAAAAGATATTCCCGGTGGCTCCGGTATTGACGGTCACACCGACAGAAGTTGCGAAGCATTTCCCTCGCTCCAAACCGCCGGTAACGCGTGGGACATCGCGGTACCCAATCTCCAGTCCGCCATAGGTGAAGGTCCCAGCACTATCGATGCGCGCGCGGGTTTGTGCCGTTGCATCCCCGGTTCCCTTGGTCGCCAACTCAAGGGCTCCGGCTGGAGTGCCGGAGGTGTGGCCCGTATCAGTCACGCCGCCCACGTGGGCCACACGCGCCGTGCCACCGGTGCCGGCAGCAGTGGTGGCAAAGCTCAAGGTGCCGAGCGCTGAAACTCCGCTTCCGGTAAACGCGGACGAGACGATGAGCTGGCCTTGGCTGTTGACGGCAGTTCCGGAGTTATTGACCTGGAAGATTCGATTCGTACCGCCATGGCCGAAGGTCGAGATGGTCTGGGTCCCCAGGCCCGCATTGCCGCTGGTGTCCCACCGCTGCGTGGGTGCGCTGTTCACGTAGAGGTCGATCGGCACATTGCTGCCCGTGCCGAAAACAGACACTGTCGAAGTACCGCCACCGAAGAATGAAAGCGATCCGCCGTTCGATATGGAGAGCTGCGCGGAGCCGCTCGGACCGATCAGGGATAGCACGGAGAAGGCATCGTTCGGCGACGTGCCGCCCATAATCACCTGACCGTTGCTGGCGAAGCGCACGCGCTGGTTGAACGCGTTGCTGATGCCGTTTTGACCCGTGGAGAAGTCGAGGTAGCCATCGGACCCAATGCCCACGCCGGAAGGGCGAACCGACAGATAGCCCGTGCTGTTCGCGCTGTCGGTCCAGTTCAAGAAAGAATTGGTGCTGACCGCCCCCAGCCGCGTGATGGTGGCCTGACCGTTCATTCCAGTCGTGCCGGTCACAACGAGATTGCCGCCTACGCCCGCATTGGCCGTCACCGTGAGCGACGCCAGCGTCGATGCGCCGGCCGTGAGCGCGCCGGTGATGGAGCCGGTTGCGCCGCTCAAGCTACCAGTCGAAGAGATGTTTCCGCCGGCAGAGATGTCGTTGACGGTCGTCAACCCGCCGAAGACGTTGACGCCGGCGCTGGAGATGCGGGCGCGCTCCGTCCCCGCAATAGAGACCCCGATATTGCCTGGGCCGACGCGATACAGGCCGGATGTGGCCTCGCCATTGAACGCGAGCGCAGGCGCGGCCACGGTGCCGTCGATGAGCTTGAGCGGCGCGAGCATGCTGCCGCGTCCGAACCGGTCCAGCGAATCGGTAAGCGCGGTTCCGAGATCGGCCATGGTCGGGTTTGCCCACGCCGTTTCGATCAGCGTGTTGGGCGCGACGGGGTTGCCCGCCGGCAAGGCGTACGTTCCAGAGCTGTTGCGTGGCATGGTTCTTTCTCCTAATTGCTCAGTCGGCTCAGCGAATCCAGCGTTGCCGACAGCTCCGCTTTCGTCGCGTCGAGCTTGCGCATCTGCGCGTTGGCTTCAGCGGCAAGGTCGTCCGCGCGGCGCTGGAAAAGGATGCGTTGGGCCTCGGTGTTCTCTTGGCCGGCGCGCTTGTCTTGGCGAGCAAGGATCTCCATCCGCTCATCGTCGATTGCAGCGAGATCGGCGTTTTGCTTCTTGGCCCTTTCATCGGCCCAAGCCCTTCGCTGATCCTCTTCGAGGCGCGTGCGCCGTTCAGCAGCCTGTTCCTCGTGGATCGCGCGTTCTTTCTCTTCGAGCGTGCGCAGGCGTAGTTCGTCGGGGTCCATGTTCATGCGGGTCATCGTGCGCTTTCTGCTGCCGCTGCCTGTCCGGCAGCGAGTTGAGACTGCGTTGCAGCCTGCCGCAGCAGACGTTGACGCGTCGATTCGGGGAGTGAGGCGAACGCCTTGCCGAGTGCCTGCGGGTCCATCAGCAGCCGAGCCAACTCCGTTTCGGTCGCTTCCTGGTTCAGTTTTCCGAACTGCGTCTGCGCGACGCGTTTGGCCGTGCCGATGATGGGAACCGCGTCGAGCGCCCAGTCGAGCGACTTCCCGAGCAACTGATCCGAGTTCGTGATGGAACCGCCGCCCTGCGTCGCTGCGAGCTTGCGGGTGCGCCCGGGCGCTTCGCCGCGTCGCAGGATATCGACGAGTTCATCGGTCGCGGCTTGCACTTCTGGGGTCAGGCGTGAACCGAACTTCCCCGAAGCCGACTTGTTCAACGCCGCTTGCAGCCCTGTTGCCGTGACCTGCGGCGTCGCGCCCAGCAAGCCCTTCTGCTCGATTCGGTCGGCGACATCGCGCATGGCCCGGCCCGAGTTGATCGGTGCCGACCGTTCGGCGTATTCGGACAAATAGGGCTTCCATTGGCCGCTGCTGCTGGCTTCGAGCGAGTCGTCGATCGCCTGGATGAGTCCACGCGTCTCGCGTTCAGCCCCCTTGGCCGCCGCGCTCAGCTCGTCCCCGATGGCGGATGGTCCTGAGAGCTTGGATGCCAACACCTTTCGGACCTCGTAGAGGCGTGCAGGGTCTGATCCCTCATCAAGCACGCTGCGCGTGTAGTTGGCGATCCGCTGGACGGCCGGATTTGCGCCGGAAGCGCCCGCGAGCAGGTCTTGCGCATGAGCCAGCACCGGCGCGGAGACCTGTCCAGCTTGAGCCGCCTCGGAGAGAGCCCGATCGCGCATCGGGCCCGTGGCGAGATCGCGGGCCAGCTTCAGGCGTTCCATGCGCAGCTCGGAGGGCGTGAGCGCGGCCAGATCGTCGAAGACAGCTGCATTGCGCGACTCGTCGAAACGGGCCCAGCCGGGTTGCGTCGAGGGCTTCGAGCGGGATGCAGCTTCGAGCTGAGCCAGCTCTGCCGATCCGGTGCGTTGGGCGGCCGATTCGGGTACACCGCGCCGGCCTTGCTCCATGAGGCGCTGCACAAGTGCGGCTCGCTGCGCTTCAGGCACAAAGTCGGAGATCGTCTGCAATGCGCGCTGTGTCGCACCCGACTGCGTGAGCGCTTGGGCGCCCTTGCGCAGACCTGCACCAACGGCGGTGCCCGCGACGGGGATCATGGCGCCGAGCATGGCCCCACCGGCCATGTTTGCACCACGAGATTCGTCCGAGGTCACAGGGGCGAGGGCGGCGTTGGCCGCGCCGCTGATAGCACCCGTACCGAGGAGGGCGGTCGTCGGCCCAATCGCTCCGGCCCGGACTGAGCCTGCGAGCAAGCCGCCTGGAGCGACCATGGTCGGTGCTACCTCACCGACCAACTGCCAGCCGCGATCGCCCCAGCCGTCAACCAGCGCTTCATCCCGAGCACGTTTATCACGGATCTCAGCATCCGTTGGCGCGTCAGCGAGTCCGATCTTGGAGGCGAGCTGTCGGACGCCCAGGCCGAGGTTGCTCATGCCTGCGCCGATATTGGCGAGGCGCCTTTCTCCAGGCGTCAGCTCCGCCGCGGCGTCGCGATACGCCTGCGCCGAAGACTGAGCTTGACGTTGATCGCGCGCCTGTGCGACGCGCTGGCGCAAGACGTCGGAGTCGCGCGCGATCTCGTCCGGGATGTTGTCGATGACGATGCCGTCACGGGTCTCGATCGAGTAAGGCATGAGGCCCCCTTAGAAGTCGACGACGTAGCGCGCCTGTTGGCTGGGCGCATTGCTCTGCTGGCCCCCCAGCGTCTTCGGGAAGTTCCTCCCCGGCGCGGCACTCGTCCCGCTTGAAGAGGGGTGGAGGTTGGAAGGCAGGGCGCGGCCCGCACGAAGCTTCAGGCTCTCGATGTAGTTCTGAGCGCTCTTGAACTTCGCCATCGTCACGTCCGGCGCCTCGCCGTAGCGCGGCGTCAGCTCGTTGACCTTCTGCTTGGCCTCGTACTCGTTCATGCCCGCGCCCGTGGCGGCCCGCAGCAGTGCTTCGCTGAAAGAGCTGGCCGCCGTGCTGAACTGCTGGCGCTCCGGCGACATAGCGGCGTACGCAGCGTCTGGACTGATCCTGGTCAACGCCAGCTCTTGCGCGTTCGGCTTTGCCGCTGCGGGGCTCTTCCCGTAGATGGTCATCATCTGACCGTAGGCGTTGGTGGCCTGTTGCAGCCAGCCCGCCGCCTTGCGCTCGTCCTCGCTCGGGTTGCCGCCGCCGGTTGGCGCCGGTCGCATGCCCACCGCCTGCGAGCGGGGCACGAAGACGGGCTGCCCGTTGGCATCCAGGGCTTGCACCAGCGGCTGACCTTGACCAGCCTGGATGACGGCGCGCAGTTCACGTTGATCCTGGGACCGCTGGCGCTGCTCGTCGGCCCGCTCCACCGCACGCTGCCGTGCTTCCATGTACTGTGCTTCGGTCTGAGCGCGGCGCGATTCGAGTCCCGCCAGCGTTTGCTCGTCCTTCTCCCGCAGGTAGTCGGGGGAGTAGCTGAAGCGTCCCGAGATCGGATCGGCGACACCGAGCTCCGTCACGCGAGGCGTGCGAGCGGCAAGCGCGTTGGCAAAAACCTGCTGGCCGAGGCCGCGAAGGTCTTCATCACCGCTGAGCAGCCCCAGCAGGCCAAGGGAGTAGCGCTGGGAGTTTTCGTCCTGGCGCTGCTGGACCTGCTCGGGCGAGTACATCGGCGTCTGCGGCTGTGCCATTTGTTGGCGGAACGCCGCGATCTGCGCGTCGTAGGGGTTGATCCACTGCGGGGCATTCAGCGCCAGGGATCGATTCAGGGCGGATTCAATCGACGGAGTCGCCATGATTGGCCTCCTGTGGAATTGGTTCGGTCGCGACGGCTGCCGCCTCAGGTTGTGCGGAGCCCGGCAGCATTGCGTCCTCAATGGTGAAGCGCAGTTCGCGCGCGACCATGACGTCATTGAGCGTCACGCCAAAGCGGGCCAACGCGGTTTCGAGAGCGGCACGCTCACGTTCTTCCTGCTCCCGTTCGGCGCGGAACCTGGCGAGAGCATTCGGCAGCACGGAACGTGATCCCTCGGGCTCCTTGTCGCTCGGATTCGATGCGGCAGGTTGCATTGCGATCTGCGATTCGGGCATCAAGGCTCGCGCGACAGCCGCACTCAGGTCTTGGGACAGTTGCATACGAATTCCTTTCAGCCGAGGTCGGACGCGCGGATGAGCGATTCATCCTCGAGCGGATCGGCAGCGGATTCCCAGTGCTCGGCCAGGTCGAACGCTTGGGAAAGTGATTCGCGCAAACCGACTCCGCCCTGGGAGCGCAGTCGGTCGATGTGAGCGTTGCCGGTGCTGTCGATCTCCTGTTGCGCGTACCGCAGCCCACCGAAGGGGCCCGACTCCGAGCCGTGCTTCCAGGTCGCAGCATGGACCGCGCTTCGCAGGTCGCGACGGTCATCGGCTTCGCGCCGCAGTTCCGGGCGAGACGGTGCAGCCGCCGGCGATTCGTACCGCTCGCGGCGAGTGTCTGCACGATCCATGCGTCCAGTCAGTCCCTGCGTCAACGCCGTCTGCCGCATCTGCCGAGCCATGGTGACGATGCGCTCAGGACTGACGAACTGCGGGCTGTTGCGGCTGTCGTTGCTCATGCGCTCAGCTTCGCGATGCAGGGCCTCGTCCGAGTTCATGCGATCGACCAGTTCGTCGGCGCCCTTGGCGAAGCTAGCCTCGTCCTTGATGTAGATGCCGACATGACCGAGCACCGAGCGCAAAACGGCATCTCGGCCGGCCTGCGTCGACTGGTGCCCCAGCGTCTGCATAACCATCGCAGCGGCCTGCGCGGACGTCAGGCCACTCGCTGCCTCGGAGGCACGCGCGTTCGGATGTGAAGCCAAAGCGGCGAGGATGGTGGAGTAGGTCACTTTCATTGCGAATCCCCAGGTCAGAAGGGCCACCGAGCGCCGCACATGGCGCCTTGAATCTCGGCGATGAAGGCGGCTTTGGTCTTTCGGACAGCGTCGGCGTGCCGCGCGCTCATCGGCGTCCATGCCGCATCGCGACCGAATGCGTCCGGCACCACGCACCAGCCGGGCGCCCGCAGATGCAGCGGCGCGGCAAGGATCGATTGCTGGGGCCACACGCCCAGCGGATCGAAGCTCGGGCGCCGGACCAACTCGTCGCGTAGGGTCGCCAATCCTTCCAGGCGTGCCGCTGCGTCGGCCACCATGTCGGCGGCGGCCTGATGCTCGCGCGCGGCCTTCGCGATCTCGCCATCCAGCACGCGGAGCACTCCCACGCGCAGACGCGGGCGGCGATCGGCGTGCTTGTCTTGAAGGGCCTGCCATGCGGGCACCATGGCATCGCGCTCCGGCATCGGCAGGCACACAACATGCGCGTCGTGCGCGGCCTGTTCGGCCTCCACCTCCGCAACCGCCAGCGCAGCCGCGCGAACTTCCTCCAAACCGGAGAGCGCAGGCGCAGCCGGGCACTCTTGCGGCTCTTCGGAACGGACGTCGAGCTTGTGCACGCGGCGAGAGGCGGCGAGTTGCTCTGCGAAGGCGGTCGGGGCGAGGACGGCGCTCATGCGGGCTCCTGAAAATTGAAGTCGCTGGCACGGAGGAGGGACCACAATTTCAGGCTGCCCCCGGCCTCCGGTTTGCACCCCCCCGGGGGGTCAAAATGTTGACTCGGCCGGCTTGCGCCGTGGGGGCGGGTGCTCTCAATCCGCGAGAGGAAACGCGATAGGAATTGCGTCATCGCCTCGAAGTGCCGATGAATGCTGGTGCTTCGAGTTCTTGTATGGAGGCCGTGCGTGTTCATGGCGTCTCCGCAGTGATGATCGAGCCGTCTGCGTCGAGCAGTTCGGAGGCGATCGGCGCAGGTTGTGGAACGGCTTCCAACAGCGGTGAGCTGATCACGCCGTTCGCGGGAGTCGTCGGGTGGCCGAGGTGCTGCACGACGATCGTCACGCCTTCCAGCGCGTTCGTTGGAGCCTTCGGTGCGTCACCCCAGCCGCGCTGCAACACGAGGGCTGCCGCCTGCATCTGAAGGGCCTGCGGAGCCTTCGGGTCACGCAACACGCGTCCGATGACTTCGAGAGCTTCGCCGGTCAGTGCGCGCGCCAGCTCGGGAAGGGTCTTGCCCTTGTAAATCCGCTCGCCGGCTCTGCCCTTCGGGTTTCCGGACTGGCCCGGCATCCAGCCCCTACCGGTCGTACCGCCGAGCTGCTTGCCGCCTTCCGCCTGAACAGTTGAATTCAACGTCATGCAGTCACTATCGGGGCGCGTGGCGTCTGTCCAAAGATCGTTCGACCGATCCGTGCACGGCAGTGCAGCGACGTGCAGGGCCCGAAGGTGGAAGGTAGGTCTTTATGGGGAATGCACGGCGTCGTCTGCTTGGAGCGCGACCGCCGTTGATTGCCATTTCCGTACTGGGTTGTTCCTGGCTCCGCCAGCTTGCCAGCTTATCCGGCTCCCTATAGGGAGCCGGAAAGCCGGAAAGCCGGCGAAGGCACTGCCAGTTCTTCGATGCGAGAGCCGGCGAAAGCCGGCAAGAGCTGGCGAAGCCGGCGAGGATGATCAGGCCGTAGCTGGACGATTGCTCGCCACGAACTCGCGTCCCTTTTCCGTGATCGTCCAGACGGTGGAAGACTTCCCGCCGCTCCGCATCGACGGAGTCTCGATGAGGTAGCCAGCGGTCTTGGCGGCGTCCAGCAGGGAATGCACTTCTTTCGGTTGCAGATTCGGCATTCCTGGGCGGCGCTTGAGTCGCGAAGACGCGCTGTATTGACCGGTGGTTGCGGTAGACGACACCGGTGTCAGCTCCATCTCGTCCATCAACAGCCGCAAGACCGTCCGCATGTTGTTGGCCCGTTCAATGCTGGCCGCCAGCAGCTCCGTGGCGGTCGGGACTTCGATGAATCCGTCGAGGTCGCGGGTCAGCTCGATTTCCGGGACGAGCGGACCATAGTTGCTCTTCTCGTGCTGGAGCTTCAACTTCTGGTTGTCGGCGAATAGCGTCATGCGCGAGCGGACCGAGTTGTGCCACTGTGTGCTACCGCTGTAGTTCTCCCCGTTCGCCGCCTTCTCGCCATTGATCGCAACGTTTTTGTTGACGTGAGCGAGCAGCAGAACGGCGCGGCGCGGGTTCGTCAGGCTCTTCAGCTCTCCGATGAACCGCCGGACATGCTGGCGATGGTTCTCCGGGCCGTCATAGGTTTCGGAGGCGTTATCGACGATGACCAGCCCGCAGGGATGTTCCGAGAGAGTGTCCATGAGGCGCCAGTAAGCCGTCGTGTGGCCGCCCGGCTTGGACGAGTCCTCATGCTCGCAGTACAACGTTGACGCTTCTTCGGAGACGTCCACCACGTGCAGCCATTGGCACAGCTCGGCCCAATCGACCGACCAATGTTGCGCAATGGTCCGCAGGCGGCGCTTCACCACAGGCAGCTTGTCTTCCGCGCTGAAGAACAGGACTTCCGTGCGGACAGTGGAATGGCGGAATAGTGGAAGCCCAATTGCGACGGCGACCGCCAGCTCCAATGCCAAGAACGATTTTCCCGCACCACCGTGACCGGACAGCAGCGTCACTTCGTCATTCGGAATCAGGTTGCGCCAAACCCAGGTCGTCTCGGGAATTGGATCGTCCACGCTGCCCAGGTCTGAGAGAGGGAAGGGGATGCGTTCCGCATCGTCGTTACGCTTCGTCGGCTGGTCGACCGGCTGTTGCCCGTAAGCCTTGGCGATCCTGTCGTATTGCGGCGTGATCTGTGCGTCGAGTGCGGCGAGTTCTTCAAAGACCTCGCGCTTCATGCGCTCGAACTCTTCGTATTCGTCGTCACTCATGGCGGCCTCCGCGTTTCGCACGCAGTGCTGCACCTTTGGAGGAGGCTGCGGCGTCGACGCCTTCGCGAGCACGCAGCCAAGCGGTTTCATCCGCTGCCAGAACGACGACGCGATTGACGCCGCCAGGGCGGTGCACCCGGAGCGCGCCCTGTTCGATCGCATTCCAAACGGAGCGGACCGACAGGCCGGCACGATGCGCGACTTCGGCGACGCTGAAGGCCGTGCGTGGGGAGAGGCGATGCGCCAGGTCTTGCGCCAATTTGCGCGCAGTCACGTCGGCGTCAAGTTTGGGCTTGCTCGCCGCATTCATCGCACGGGGAGCCCGGCCAAAGAGGTCGGCTGCTCGACTTGCATCGAGGCTCCCGTCGGCGTCATCATTTGCGCGCGTCTTGTCCTTAGGGGCGGGGTCGGCGGCAACCGGCCCTGCGCCCGCCTTGTGGCGGTCCATGGTGCTCCCCTCACGTGCCGAGGCGATCGACCCAGGCGGCGACGTCGACAGCACGCCAGCGCTTTGCCCGGTTGCCCAGGGCCACGGGGGCGGGGAACTCCCCGCACTTGGCGAAGCGCTCGATGCTCTTCTCGCTCATGCCCAGCAGTTCCGACAACTCACGGCGCGGCCACAGGACGCGTTCGAACAGTTTGGCGGTGACCGGGTCGAGCGAGGATTGGGTGCGGGGCAGGGTTGCGATGTCGGACATGAAGGTCTCCGGGTTGGGTCTTGTCGCGATCATTCGCGTCCTGCCGCCCCGGGGGCAGGGACAAGATCACTCAGCGGATTTGTCCCCATCCAATGACTTTGCGATCAGGCGAGTCGTTCGACGCGCACGGCGTTGCGCCTTCGGCGTCACGGCGCGAGCGTCTAGCCGTTCCGCGATAACCTGCGCGATAGCTTCCACGCCCGCAGGACTGCGGCGGATCCGTTTGAGGGCTGTTTTGTCCAAGTCCAAGCCATCCGCACTCTTCTGCATGCCGATGCCGGAAGCTTGATTCTTCGCGTCGGCGATGGCCTTCTCGCTGTTGTCGCGGCGCGCCTTACGCTTGACGCCAAATGCGCCGTCGAGCGTTTTACACCCGGCCTTTCCATCGAGAAAGCCGCGAAGCTGCTCCGCAATCCATGCGGCATCCGACTTGTTGGCGAACTGGTCACCGTGGCGAATTAACGCTTCAAGCTGTTCGACTCCTTGAGCGAGTCGAGCACGGGGATCACGCGGCTTCACGTTCCGTCTCCTGGCCATTGACCGCCTTGGCGCGGAGTTGATCGAGGTAATCAGCCCAACGCTGCATCATGGCGACGCGCTGGTCGCGGAATTCGGCGCGGTCGTAGGTGCTGCCCAGTTCTTCGGTCTTCGCGTGCGCGAGTTGCGCTTCGATGATGTCGGCCTCGATATCCAGGTCTTGCCGGATCAACGTTCGGGCCATCGCGCGGAATCCGTGAGCCGACATTTCCTCGCGTCCCCAGCCCAGCAGCATCAGCGCCTTCCCCATGGTTGCGTCGCTCATGGGGCGTGTCTTCCCCATGATCGAAGGGAAGACATACCCAGTCGGACCAGTCAGCGGCTTGATTGCCCGCAGCACTTCCACGGCCTGTCTGGATAGTGGGACGTAATGCGGCGCGCCATAGAGCTTTTCGTGCTGGCGGCGCTTCATCTTGATTGCGGGAATCGTCCAGAGTGCGCGTTCGAGGTCGATTTCCTCCCATTCCATCATCCGGACATTGCCGGGACGCTGGAACGTGAAGGCGATCAGTTTCAATGCGGCTCGGGTCAGCTCGCTCGAATATACGTAGATGCTCGCCATCAGGACGCCGACTTGAGTTGCATCGATGATGGCCGACATGCTGCGTTTGCGCGGCGGCGGCACGGCCTTGGTCAAATCATTCGCGGGATTTCGCTTTGCGCGGCCGCGAGGCACGAGCCAATCGTAGACCTGCCCGATCATTTGCCGAGCGGTATGGGCGATTTCGAGTTTGCCGGCCTCGATCAACCGATCGAGCACCAGATTCATGATCGTCGGCGGCTCGATATCGTCCGGTCTCATCCCGCCGAGGTGGGGGAACACGTGCAGTTCCATTCGCCCGATCCATTTGTCCGCGTAGGTTGTGCTCCAGCCGGGCGCTTTGATCCGATGGTATTCACGCGCCTCGGCCTCGAACGTGCCGGGGAGGGGATCGCCGTTGGCGATGGCCTTTTTGATCGCGTGCAGCGCGACTTTTTCCGCCCGCGCTTCTTTGCGCTTGGCGACCGGATCGATACCTGCCGCGACCTTCTCGCGGACGTCGGCAGCGGCTTGCCGCGCCGCGGCGATACCGACGTCGGGGTACGTGCCGAGGCTCATCGTGCGGCGCCGTCCGTCGAGCGTGTAGTCGAAGCGCCAGCCGTGCGAGCCGCCATCGGCGAAGAGCAGGAGGTACAGGCCGGGCCCGTCGCTCAAGCGCGCTTTCGGCGCGTCGGCCGCGCGCGGCAAAGGCTTGCCGTCTTCACCGAGCGGACGGCTGTCTTCATAGGCGCGGAACGCCTTCGCGGCGCGGTCGATGAACTGCGGATTGGTGATCTTGTCGCGGGCCATGATGCGATAGGAAATGCAGAGGAGGTGCAGAAATTCTGCGCCTATCGCGTTTCCTATTGCAATGTGCAGTCCCGAATAGTCCTGTTGGAGCGACTGAGGACGCCAAAAGTCGCCAGACGTTTTGGCGGTAAATCGTTGATTCTTAAGGGAATTCGACGTCTATTGGCGACTCTTGGTGCCCACGGTAGACCATGCGTGGCCTGCCCGGAGGGACTCGAACCCCCGACCTGCTGCTTAGAAGGCAGCTGCTCTATCCAGTTGAGCTACGGGCAGACTGATGTCGGTAGACCGACGGGCCCGTGCGTCCAGATGAACTTCGGGCCCTTGGAGCGCGTTCCCACGCCTCCGAAGGGCCCGAATTGTGCCATGCGTTGCGCCGTCAACAGCGCCGATCAGGCAGTTCGATTTCGACCAGCATCCGGTCGACTGTCGACGATCTGAAATTCAGATCAGCACGTTCACGATCGCGTTGCCGATACCCATCAGCGCCGCGCCCGAGATCAGGCCCGCGCACACCGGCTCGCACCCGTCCACCCAGCGCTTCCAGCCCGCCGTGCCCGGCGTCTTGTGCACCTTCGCCATCACGAAGAACATCATCGCCCCGACCCACATCGCGAAGGTCGACTCCGGCGGCAGCACCACGCCCAGACCGATCGCCACCGACGACAGCGGGAACTTGCCCTTCGTCGCCATCTTGATCAGCTCGATCCCCACCGCGCACACCGCCGCCACCGCCATCGTGATCAGCGCCGACGCCGGCAGGCTGTGCAGCCCGTTGGCGATGATCTCCGCCACGCCGCGCCATTGCACCGCCGCCGGCATCGAGAACTGCTCCGAAATGATCGTCGAGGTGCTGCGCACCCCCTCCGCGTTCTTCGGCACGAACAGCAGGAAGAACAGCGGCACGCAGAACAGCACCCCCGCCACCACCCCGATCACGTGACCGATCGCCTGGTGCCGCGGCTTGCCGCCCAGCATGTAGCCCGGCTTGATGTCGCTCAGCAGGTTGGCCGCGTTGGACGAGATCTCCGAGGTCATGCCCGCCGGAATCAGGTTGGACGCCGGATTGGCCCGGTCGATCGCGCCCATCGTGAACTGGGTGATCTTGGACAGCGCACCGGTCGGCGTCCACGAGGTCAGCGCCATCGAATTCGTGCAGATCACCGTCAGCACGAAGATCAGCGGCAGCGAGATCAGCGCCATCACGAAGGGCACGCCGAAGAACACATGCGCCACGTACGACGACAGCACCCCCAGCACCGGCACCCCCACGAAGGAGATCCACAGCGGCACCTCGATGTGCTTGAGCAGGTCGCTGCCCGCGTCCGCGCCGCCCGGCTTGCGGCGCAGCGACTTGAACACCGCGATGAACAGGTCCGGCTTGGCCAGCAGCGTCGTCAGCGAGCCCGCCACCATCATCGCCACGCCCCACCACATCGACCACTGGTTGACGATCTCCGCGCGCGAGATCGGGATCGGCGCGCCCGTGGCGCTCACGCGCTGAACGATGTCGCCCGCCTGGATCATGATCGGCGCCAGCACCACGAAGTTCACGAAGGCGCCCAGCAGGCAGCTCGTCGCCACCGCGATGCCCATCAGCCCGCCCACGCCGAGCATCGCCACGTCCAGCGTCAGCCGCAGACCCAGCGCGCGGATGTCGGTGCCCAGGATCTTGGGGATCCAGATCTCGGCCTTGGCCGCCAGCCCGTAGTAGTACTGGTCCAGCCGCTCGTGGAAGGTCCAGGGCTCGGTCATGCCGGCCCACTTGTCCATGCGCAGGATCTTGAACTGCAGCAGCTTCATCCAGCCGTCGCTGATGACTGCCTGGTACAGCGCCGCGCCGCCCGCCACCTTGGCCAGCAGCTTGGCCTTGTAGATGCCCTCGCCCCCCTCGCCGGTGTAGAGCGAGTCCAGCACCACGCCGCAGGCGCGCCCCTCAGGGAAGGGCAGCTGGTCCTCATTGATGAAGCGCCGCTTCATCGGGAAGGCCACCAGCACGCCCAGCACCGCGATCAGGATCATCCAGATCGTCATCTGCCACCACGGCACGATGCGGTCCACGAAGAGCATGTACGCCGCCAGCGACGAGAACAGCGGCGACACCACGTAGCCCGCCGCCGTCGCGATCGACTGCGTGCAGTTGTTCTCCAGGATCGTGTAGTCCTGGGCCCAGCCCAGCGTCGCGAAGATGCGGAAGATCGCGAAGGCCAGGATCACCGACGTCAGGCCCACCCCGACGCTGATGCCGGTCTTGCCGCCGATGTACAGCGAGGTCGCCGCCAGGATGCCGCCCAGCATGAAGCCGGTGAAGCCCGAACGCAGCGAGAGCTGCGCCATGTCGCCGCGGAAGACGTTCTTGAACCACCACTCGTCCTTCTGCGCGCGCGTCCAGGTCTGCACCTGTTCGTCGGTCAAATGCTGAAGCGCCATGCTCTGCTCGATCTTTCCGGGCCAACCCGTTGGCGCGCCGGTCCCGGCTCGTGACCGGGAGGCGCAGTTCTGAAACAAAAAAACAGCGCGCATTGTCCCCGGCTGACACGGTGCTGACATCACGAGGGCGATGGGGTTTCCCCCTACGGGCGCTCGCCGGTGCGCCCTTACGCATTTCTCCCGGCGGTGTCCTCACGGCGTGTGAACTTGCCGCCTTTGCGCGTCTCGTCCCCCCGTGAACCGGTGTCGCGCGCCCCTGCGGCGGCCTTCAGCGCCTAGCATCGAACCCTCTTTCGCGGCTTCCGGAGCCCTCCTGATGTTGATGTGGGTCTTGCTCGGCGTCCTGTTGGGCGCGGCGCTGGCGCTGCTTCCGCTCTCGGCGGTCCAGCAGCGCTGGAAGCGCGCGCGCCGCCGCCGCCAGTGCGACCCGCTGACCGGCCTGCCGCTGTCACGCCGCTTCGAGGACGACTTCACCGCCGCGCTCGAATCGCTCGCGCGCCGTGGCGGCGAGGGGTGTCTGCTCTACATCGGCCTGGACGGCTTCCGCCTCGTCAACGACGAGCATGGCAAGGAGAACGGCGATCAACTGCTGATCCACACCGCGGCCCGGCTGCGGCAGCTCGCCGGCGAGCGCGCGCTCATCGGGCGGCTGGGCGGCGACGAGTTCGCCGTCTGGAGCGAGATTCCCGCGGCGCAGACCGACCGGCTGGTGAAGCAGACGCTGGAGACCCTGTGCGAGCCGGTCGTCAACGGCGGGACGGCGCTGCGGGCCGGCCTGTCGGTTGGCGTGGCGATGTCGCCGGAGCATGGCGGCTCGATCCGCCTGATCCGGCGTGCCCAGACCGCGATGCGTTCGGTCAAGCGCCTGGGCGGCAATGGACACGCCTTCTTCGACGCGGTGCAGGAAGAAGTGATGCGCGAGGAAATGGCGCTGGCACGCGAGCTGCGCGAGGCGATCAAGCGTCAGCAGCTCGAGCTCGTCTACCAGCCCAAGGTCAATGCCGCCACGCTGCAGGTCACGTCCGTCGAAGCGCTGCTGCGCTGGCGGCATCCGACCCTGGGCATGGTCAGCCCCGCGCGCTTCATCTCTGTGGCCGAGCGCTACGGGCTCATCGACGCCATCGGCGACTGGGTCGCCGACACCGCGCTGGCCCAGGCGGCGCATTGGCGCGAACTCGGCCTGCGCATGCGCGTGGCCATCAACGTGTCGGGCTATCAGATGCGATCGGACGACTTCATCGCCAGGCTGGAAAAGGGCTTGAGGCTGCATCGCCTGCGCCCCGAGCGCTTCACCTGCGAGATCACCGAGTCCGTCGCGATGGAGCACGCCTCCGTCACCGAACGCGCCTTCAAGCGCCTGGGCGCGCTGGGCGTGCATGTGTCGATCGACGATTTCGGCACCGGCTACTCGAGCCTCGCGGCGCTGCGCCAGCTGCCCGCGCAGGAGTTGAAGATCGACCGCGCCTTCGTCGGCGATGTCGCCGGCAGCGTCGAGGCGCAGGCCATCGTCCGGGCGGTGGTCGAGATGGCTCGCGCGCTGCAGATGAAGGTGGTGGCGGAGGGCGTCGAGACGGTGGCCCAGCGTGACCAGTTGGTCGCCATGGGCTGCGATGAGCTGCAGGGCTACCTGTTCGCCAAGCCGATGTCGGCGCGCGCGATCGAGGTGCTGGCCTCTGATGCGCGTCCCGGCGCGGGCGGTGGTCCCGAAGCCTTCCGGCCGTCGATCTTCGTGGAGACGGCGGCAGTGCCGCTGGACGCGCGGAGCTGAACCGGCGCCGCCGCGCGAGCGCGCCAGACCCCCTCATGTGAAGGGGGTGAGCGGGCCTGAAGCGTTGGATCGCCGTCGTCATCGGGGTTTTCGTCCACGTACCGCACGGGGCCACGGGGTCAGGTTATGACAGGGCGGGACGGTGGCGCACACAATGCGCGCCGATCCAAAAACCGCGTCCGCCCGTCCATGCAAGTCGCCCTTCTTGACGACGATCACCACCAGCTCGATGTCCTGACCCGGGCGGTGGAAACGCTCGGTTACACGGGGCATCGCTTCGCCACCGGCGGCGCCCTGCTGCAGGCGCTGCAGCGCGCCACCTTCGACCTGATGCTGGTCGACTGGGAACTGCCCGACATGCCGGGACTGGACGTGCTGCGCACGCTGCGCTCGCGGCATGGCGTGCGCACGCCGGTGATCTTCGTGACGCATCGCGACGACGAGCGCGACGTGGTGCAGGCGCTGACCGCCGGCGCCGACGACTACGTGATCAAGCCGGTGCGCGGCGCCGAGCTCAAGGCCCGCATGCTGGCGCTGCTGCGCCGCAGCTATCCCGGCGACGACGCGGGCCTGCGCCATGGCGGCTTCCTGCTGCAGCCGGCCACCGGCACGGCCTTCTTCGAGGGCGAGCCGATCGAGCTCAAGCAGCGCGAGTTCGACCTGGCGCTGTGCCTGTTCCGGCAACTGGGCCAGGTCTTGTCCCGCGCCTACCTGATGCAGACCGTGTGGGGCCGCGGCGAGGACCTGCCCACCCGCACGCTGGACACGCACATCTCGGCGGTGCGCAGCAAGCTGGGCCTGCGGCCCGAGCGGGGCTACCGCCTCAGCGCGGTGTATGGCCACGGCTATCGGCTCGAGGTCATCGCACCCGGCATGTCCGCCGCGGAGACACGCGAATGAAGCGCTCGGCGATGGCGATGGCCGCCGCGCTGGCGGCCCTGCCGGTGCTGGCCGGATGGAGCGGCGCCGCGCGGGCCGAGGAGCTCTTCCCCTATGAGGTGCAGCGTGGCGACTCGCTCTACACGGTCGCGGGGCGTCTGCTGGAGGACCCGCGCCGCTGGCCCGAGGTCGCGAAGCTGAACCGGCTGGCGCAGCCCTCGCGGCTGCGGCCCGGGCAGCGGCTGATGCTGCCGGCCTCGCTGCTCAAGGGCACGGCGCGCCCGGCTCGCGCGGAGTACGTGCGCGGCCCCGTGCGCGTCGGCGGCCAGGCGCTGCGCATCGGTGACGAGGTGACCGAGGGCGCGGTGCTGGAGGTCGGCGCGCAGGGCTTCGTCAGCCTGCGGCTGCATGACGGCTCGCTGCTGCAGCTGCAGGCCAACAGCCGCTCGAAGCTGCTGCGCCTGCGCGACCTGCCGGTGGGCCAGCGCCGCAACACGCTGATCGAGCTCGACGGCGGACGCGTCGATGCGACCGTCGCGCCGCAGCCTGGCGGCTCGCGCTTCGAAGTGAAGACGCCGCTGGCGACGGCCGGCGTGCGCGGCACGCGCTTCGGCGTCACCGTGCCGGCGGCGGGCGCGCTTGCCACCGCCGACGTGGTGGAGGGCCGCGTCGAGGTGCAGGCGCAAGGCCAGGCGCAGCGCGCCGGCGAGTCCGTCGCGCTCGCGGCGGGGCAGGGCGCGGTGGTGCGCCGCGGCGCCGCGCCGCTGCTCAAGCCGCTGCTGCCGGCGCCGGCGCTGCCCGGCGGCACGATCCGGCTGGAGCGCTTGCCCGGCGAGATCCCCTTGCCCGCGGTGCCCGGCGCGTCGCGCTACCGCGTGGAGGTCGCCGACGACGCGGCCTTCACCCGCGTGCTGTGGTCGGGCGAAGGGCCTTTGCCGCTGGTGGTCGAGGGCCTCGACGATGGCCGCTATCCGCTGCGTGCGCGGGCCATCGACGCCGATGGCCTGCTTGGCGCCGAGCGCGCCGGCGAGTTGTGGGTGCGCACGCGGCCGGTGGCGCCGCTGGCGCAGTCTCCCCGGCCGGACGAGATCGTCGCCCCCGATGCGGTGACCATTGATTGCACCTCGGTGCCCGGCGCGGCCGCCTATCGGCTCGAGGTCTCGGCCAGCGCCGGTTTCGAATCGCCGCTGCAGCGCGCCGAGTCCCGCGATCGCTGCCACTTCGCGCTCCCGGCGTTGCCGGCGGGCGAGTTGTATTGGCGCGTCGCCTCGGTGGCGCCGATGGCCGATGGCCGGCTCGAACGCGGCCCCTTCAGCGATCCGGGCCGCTTCATCGTGGTCCCGTATCCGGCCGCGCCCGCGGCGGCCGACATTGGCATCGACGGCCAGCGCCTGCATTGGAAGGCGTTGCCGGGCTACCGCTATCGCGTGCAGATCGGCACGGACACGGCGTTCGCCACGGTGGTGCAGGACGAGGTTGTCGAGGCCGGCGAGCTGCGCCTGTCGCTGCCGCCGGGCTGCACGCCCTATGCGGTGCGCCTGCGGGCGGCCGACGCGAACGGCCGCTGGAGCGCGTTCTCGCCGCCGCGCGTGATCGAGGCCGAGGCCTCCGTCTGCAGCGGCGATGGCGCGCCCGTGCGGTCGGACGGCGGTCCGGTGCGGACGGCGCGCTGATGGCCCGCTGGCGCGGCAGGACCGGCGCCTGGCGCCTGGGCGTCGCGCATCGCTCGGGCCTGGCGCTGCTGCTGTTCGCCGCGGTCGCCGGCGCGCTGGGCAGCCTCAATGGCCTGGGCCGCGTCGACGCGCTGATCGCCGATCGCCTGATGGCCTGGAGCGGCCGCGCGGTGCCGACGGACATCGTCATCGTCGGCATCGACGACGCGAGCCTGGCCGCGCTCGGCCGCTGGCCGTGGCGGCGGGAGACGCATGCGCGGCTGCTGGACGCGCTCAGCGCCGCGGGGCCGCGCGCGATCGGCCTGGACCTGATGTTTTCCGAGCCCGAGCCGGCGGGCGACGCGGTGCTTGCCGCGGCGATGCGCCGCAATGGCCGCGTGGTGCTGCCGGTGCGGATGGCACCGCTGCAGTCGGGCGACGCGATGGTGTCGCTGCCAGTGCCCGCGCTGGCCGCGCAGGCCGCGGCGCTGGGGCATCTGCATCTGGAACTGGATGACGACGGCGTCGTGCGCACGATCTTCCTGCGCGAGGGCTTTGGCGCCGTGCTGTGGGACCACTTCACGCTGGCGCTGCTGCGCGCGGCGGGCGAGGCGCTCCCCGCGCCGCCGGCCGCGCCGCCGGCGGGACGTCCCGGCTGGTGGCACCGGGAGCAGGCCTTCCGCATTCCCTATGCCGGACCGCCGGGGCATGTGCGGCGCGTGTCCTACCTCGACGTGGTCGAAGGCCGCGTCGCGCCCGAGGCGCTGCGCGGCGCCATCGTGCTGGTCGGGGCCACGGCGCCCGGCCTGACCGATGCCTATCCCGCGCCGGTTGCGAGCCAGGACACGCTGATGCCGGGCGTGGAGATCTCCGCCCAGGTGCTGGCGGCGCTGCGCTCGGGGCGCTCGCTGCGCGACGCGTCGCCGGGCGAGGCGGCGCTGCTCACGCTGGCGGCGCTCGCGCTGGCCGTGCTCGCCTTGCGCTTCGTGCGGCCGCGCTGGGCGGCGGCCACCGTCATCGCGCTGTTGCCGCTGACCGTGCTGGCGGCCTGGGCGCTGCTGCAGGCCGGCGTGCAGTGGCAGCCCGGCGCGGCGTTGCTCGGTCTGCTGCTGCTCTATCCGCTGTGGGCCTGGCGGCGGCTGGACGTGGTGCTGGCCTACCTCGCGCGCGAGTTCGACCGCATCCGGCAACAACTGCCCCCGCATGAACGTCCGCGCCCGGCCCGCTCCGGCGGCGACCTGCTGGACCGCCGCATGGCCGAGCTCTCCGCCGCGGCGCTGCACGTGCGCGCGCTGGAGCGGCAGCGGCGCGAGGCGCTGGACTTCCTGTCGCATGACCTGCGCGCGCCGCTGTCGGCGACGCTGGCGCTGATCGAGCTGCAGGGCGAGGCCTCGCAGGCGGCGCCGCTGCCGGCGATCCAGGCGCAGATGCGGCGCGCGCTCGCACTGGCCGATGGCTTCGTGCAGCTGGCGCGGGCCGAGTCCGCGCAGGGCTATCGCGACGAGCCGCTGGACCTGCGCGACGTGCTCGTCGAAGCGGTCGATGGCTGCTGGGCGCAGGCGCAGCGGCAGGGCCAGCGGCTCGACGGCGTGGCGCCCGCCCAGGAGTGCCTGATCCGCGGCGACCACGGGATGCTGGTGCGCGCGCTGACGAACCTGATCGACAACGCGCTCAAGCACGGCGGCGGGGGCGCGGTCCGGTGCCGCTTGACGAGCGGCGCGCCGGGCGCCGGCCGCGCCGCGGATTGGCGGCTGGAGGTGATCGATGGCGGCACGCCGCTGTCCGCGGAGGTCGCGGCCCGCCTGTTCGAGCGCTTCCAACGCGGCGCCAGCGGCGCGCCCGGCACCGGCCTGGGCCTGGCCTTCGTGCAGGCGGTCGCCCGGCATCACGGCGGCCAGGCCGGATGGCGCCTTGCGGAGCCGGCCGAGGCGCAGCACGCGGCGCCCGGCAACGCGTTCTTCATCGACCTGCCGCGCGGCTGACGCCGGCGATTGTCAACAAAGGTCAACGGCTCTCCCCAAGCGCGCGGTGGCGCCGGATCATGCCGCCGGTTTGCAATGAGGGGGATTCATGAAGAAAGCTCTTGCCGCCGAGTTCATCGGCACGTTCTGGCTCGTTCTGGGCGGTTGCGGCAGCGCCGTGCTGGCCGCGGCCTTTCCGCAACTGGGCATCGGCCTGCTCGGCGTGTCGCTGGCCTTCGGCCTGACGGTGCTGACGATGGCCTATGCGGTGGGGCCGCTGTCGGGCGGCCACTTCAATCCCGCGGTGTCGATCGGCCTGTGGGCCGGTGGACGCTTTCCCGGCTCGCGCCTGCTGCCCTACGTCGCCGTGCAGGTGCTGGGCGCGATCGCCGCGGGCGGCGTGCTCGCGCTGATCGCCACCGGCAAGCCCGGCTTCGACCTGGCCGCCAGCGGCTTCGCGGCCAACGGTTATGGCGAGCACTCGCCGGGCGGCTACTCGATGGCGGCGGCGGCGCTGACCGAGGCCGTGCTCACGGCCGGCTTCCTGCTGGTGATCCTGGGCGCGACCTCGCGCCAGGCCGCGCCCGGCTTCGCGCCGCTGGCCATCGGCATGGCGCTCACGCTCATCCACCTGATCAGCATCCCGGTCACCAACACCTCGGTGAATCCCGCGCGCAGCGCCGGCGTGGCGCTGTTCGCCGGCGACTGGGCGCTCGGTCAGCTCTGGCTGTTCTGGCTCGCGCCGATCGGCGGCGCCGTGATCGGCGCACTGGCCGGACGGGTGCTCTTCGACGCGCCGCCGCTGGCCGCCACCGAGGACGCGCGGTGACGAATGTGTCGCGCGGGCGCCTCATGAAGCGGCCGTGACAAGCGCATTAAGGCGCCCGCTCTACGCCGGTGATGAACGTGTGAAGACTCGCCGCGGCTGATCCGCGACCTTACGCCCCTCGCTTGAGGTGCTCGCGCCTGCTGCGGTCCGCAGGAGGCCGGGACCGGTGGACGTTCGTCCCGGTCCCGCCGCACCGCGCTCGCGAATTCCATCCCTTTCCGATCTTCCTGTCTCAGCACGGGTGGCTTGCCGCTGCCCGGAGAACGACGATGACGTTTGACCGACTGTTGAATCTCCTCGCGCTCGCGCCCGCTCTGGGCCGGGCCGCGCTCCGGCGGGCCGCGCTCGTCGCTGGCCTGGGCCTCGGCCTGGCCGGCGCCGCGCACGCGCAGCTCGTGATCACCGGCATCCCGGACAGCCCGGACCCGGTGGCCGCCGGCGGCACCGTGACCTACACCGTGGGCATCGGCGACGCGACCGGCCTGGCGAGGAGCAACGTCACGCTGAACTTCGACGTGCCGGCCGGCGGCCGCTATGCCGGCACCGGCACGCTGCCCGCCGGCGCGAGCTGCGGCGGCATGGCCCTGAACCAGGCGGGTCCCGGCACGCTGACCTGCACCGGCATCAACGTGCCCGCGCAGGCCACCGTGCAGTTGCCGATCAAAGTGCGCACCATCGCGGCCGGCACGCTGACGGTGACCGGCACCGTCGTCGGAGGCAGCTCGCAGAGCGAGACCACCACCGTCGACAACGGCGCGGATCTGCAGGTGGCCATCTCGGCACCGGCCTCGGCCGCGGCCGGCAGCACGCAGAACGTGCGCTTCACGGTGAGCAACAACGGTCCCGACGCCTCGCCCGCGTCCACGCTGACCTACAACGTGCCGCCGGGCTTCGCGCTGACGGGCACGCCGGGCGGCTGCTCGCTGTCGGGCAGCACGCTGACCTGCGCGGTGGGCGCGATCGCCAATGGCGGCAGCAGCGTCATCACCGTGAGCGGCGTGATCGGTGCCGGCGGCAGCTCGACGCTGACGCATGCGGCGGACGTCGCCAGCAGCGGCGGCGTCGGCGATGGCGACAACAGCAACAACGTGGCCAGCGCCAACACGGCGGTCACGGCCGGCACCAGCCTGTCGGTGACCAAGACCAAGTCGGTGGCCGA
>Ga0209257_1001575_pt1 | contig 26306 bp, 22 predicted proteins | sample AraplaCvi_mCL_r2_FD_184277 | JGI IMG/M metagenome (GOLD analysis project Ga0209257, IMG submission 184277) | Arabidopsis root microbial communities from North Carolina, USA - plate scrape MF_Cvi_mCL_r2 (SPAdes) (version 2) | ecosystem: Host-associated > Plants > Roots > Endosphere | place: USA...
GTTCGGAAGCGATAACCGCTGAAAGCATCTAAGCGGGAAGCGCGCCTCAAGATGAGATCTCCCGGGGCACAAGCCCCCTAAAGGAACGATGAAGACTACGTCGTTGATAGGTCAGGTGTGTAAGTGCAGTAATGCATTGAGCTAACTGATACTAATGATCCGTGCGGCTTGACCATATAACCTCAAGTTGCTTTAGTCTCGACACACGTCGATTGAAAAACCAAATAGCAAACTACTTCCCAAGACCTTATGAGAGACAGGCGCCACTCCTCCTTTATAGGTGTGTGCGACGCTCCAACCGTCTCCCTGGTGAAATTAGCGCTGTGGAACCACCCGATCCCATCCCGAACTCGGAAGTGAAACGCAGCTGCGCCGATGGTAGTGTGGCTTAAGCCATGCAAGAGTAGGTCATCGCCAGGGTCTTACCCCAAACGCCGGATCGAAAGATCCGGCGTTTTCTTTTGTGCGGCCGGCAGGTCCGCAGCCGCCGCAGATTCTTGTGTCCAAGCGCTGCCCCGAAAGGGGCAGCGCTTCTTTTTTCTGATTCCGCAGAAATGCAGCCCCTTGGCTCTGTTCCACATTCGCCCTGCCGACCCACGGATTGGTAACATCGACGGAAATAGGGAGCGGTCAATGAATGCGAAATGGTGGGGTTTGGCCTTGATGGCGTGCGTACTGGCCGCGCATGCGGAAGAATCGCTCCCAACGAAGGCGCGGCAGCTGCATGAAAACGTAATCGTCCTGGACACCCACCTGGACACGCCGGCCAATTTCTCCCGACCGGGTTGGAACATTCTGGCCAACCACTCCGACGATCGGGATCTTTCGCAGGTGGACCTGCCTCGAATGATCGAAGGCGGATTGGATGGCGGCTTCTGGGCCATCTACACCGAGCAGGGGGCGCGTGATACCGACGGTAACCGCCAGGCGCGCGATCACGGTCTGATGCGGATGACCGAGATCCACAGCATGCTGGCGGCCAATCCGGATACTTTCGAACTGGCTTTGACCGCCGAAGACGCCGAACGCATCGCAAAGACCGGCAAGCGCATCGTATTCATCAGCATGGAAAACGCTTCCCCACTTGCCAGCGATCCGAGTCTGCTCACGGCGTATTACAAGCTGGGATTGCGAATGCTGGGTATCGCGCATTTCGCCAACAACGATTTCGGCGATTCCGCCACCGATCCCGCGGGCCCGGAATGGCATGGTCTGAGTCCCAAAGGACGCGATCTGGTAGCCGCGGCCAATAGTCTGGGCATGATTCTGGATGCTTCGCACTCCAGCGACGATGTGCTGGACCAGCTGTTGCAGCTGTCCACCGCACCCATCGTTCTATCGCATAGCGGCGCCAGGGCGCTTTATGACCATCCACGCAACGTTGACGATGTGCGCATCCGCAAAGTGGCGCAGAAAGGCGGCGTTATCCATGTGAACGCCTACGGCGGCTACTTGATCGAAATTCCAAAAATCCCGGCGCGCGAAAAGGCGCTGGAAGCGTTGGCGGAGAAGTACGGTCCAGAGAACCAGCGGGATGAAGCGCGGATCCTGGCGTTCTTGACCGAGCGCGATGCAATCGATCGCCAGTATCCGGTTGTCCACGCCGATCTAGATGACTACATGCGACACCTGTTGCACATCTTGAAGGTAGCAGGGCCCGAGCACGTAGGCATCGGCGCGGACTGGGATGGCGGCGGCGGAGTGAGCGGGCTTCAGGATGTTTCCGCGCTGCCCCGCATTACCGAACGCCTGCTGGCGGCGGGCTACACGGAGAGCGACATCAGGAACATCTGGGGCGGGAACCTGCTTCGCGTGCTCCGCGAAGTACGCGCGAAGGCTGATGTCGCGCAGGAGCCCTGAGTTCTCTCATCCACGGAAACGCCGACACTGCAGGTGACCTGTGCTCTGCGAAGCCGGGCGGGGATGTCCGGCGGATGATTCATCGCTGCAGCAAGAGCGACAGTTCGAATTCCTGCGGCGTGACACTGGCTAGTCCGCGTTGCGCGGCGAGAAAGGATAGGCGGCATCAAGGGCGTACTGGGTGCCTGCCGTAGCGACCGGGAAGCGGATGCGCACATTGGTTCCCACCGCGGGGAGCGTCCAGGTTTCTGCGACGCCGGCGAAGGGTTTCACCAACGATTTGATCGCAGCGAACTGCTTGTCGAATCCGCTGAGCATGGGGGAGTCGGGGTTCGCGGGACGGCACAGGAACATGATGTCTACGTAGTCGGTGCCTGCCAGGCTGGTGCCGTACTCGCGCGGTGCGCTGCGCACGCCGATCATCGACCAGCCGGTGGTTTCACAGGAACGCAACGCATAAGTGAGCAGCGTAAGAAGGATGACACGCATCGCCTTGATGTCGAAGAAGATGTCGACTGGATGCGGCGGTACAAGACAGGACAGGTCCAGCAGGTTGAGAAGTATCTCATTTGTCTTGTAGGCCCACTCCCGGACTACGGCACAGACATCGAATGTCTTCAGCTCGTGCTCCGGCATGGTCAGAATATCCATGACGTTGCGCGAGTAGAGCAGTCCGCAGGAAGAGACGGCATTGATCTTGTCCAGCATTTCGTCACGTGCCTGGAAGCCGGGCGCCTCAACCGCCCGCTCGGTGTACTCGGACATCGTGCTCCAGAGACGTTCGAACTCCAGGCCCAGGGTGCGAACAAGCTGCTCGAAGGCCCTGTCCGCTTCGGGTGAAAACGTTATCGGCCGTGGCGTATCGCCATCTCTTACTGCAAGCATGAAGGACTCCTTGTAAGCGAAATGGATCATCCATGTTGCTCGCCGCCGGAAGCGGTGAAACACGCGGCCAATGATGTTGGAATGCAACCGCACGCGCTATATCAAATTCTTTCGTCCGCACGGCAGGCGGCGCTGAAATAAATTGATACATATAGAAATTTCCCGATCTTGTTTGGCACCCAACCGCCGTGTTGAGATCCAGGTGCGGGCCAGCGCGGTCGAATGAACCAGCTTGACGGTGGCGCGGCCTGAGTTGGCATAGACTCAGGTCGCCCATAGTCCTTAATCAAGGGAAAGCACATGAAAACTTCGAAGACGATTGTCGCTTCGCTGCTGCTGGCTTTCGCTGCTGCGGCGTCTGCGCAGCAAACCGCGCAGCCGGGACGACCGCCCGCGCAGGCACCGCAAGCGGCGCAACAGCTGACTCCTGCGCAACAGGCTTTGGTAGCGCGCCAGGATGCCGAAATGGCCAAGGCCGCCGCATGGGTAGTGCAGAACGTGGACAAGAACAACGCCGCCGAAGTGTGGCGGGGCGCTTCGGCCGTGGCCAAGAATGTGGTGACCGAACAAGCCTTCGTCGCCCAGATCACCCAGGACCGCCAGAACCTGGGCGCCGTCCAACAGCGCCAGCAGATGTCGATCTCCCGCTCGGTGTATCCGGCCGGTGGTCAGATTCCTGCAGGCAACTACGTCAACGTGGCCTACGCCACCAAGTTCGCAAACGCGGCGCAACCGGTGCGCGAACTGGTGTCGTTCCACCTGGACGACGACAAGACCTGGCGCGTGTCGGGTTATAGCGTGCGTTGAAGCGGGTCTGCGCCAGACGCGTAGGGCGGGCACTGCTCGCCGCTCTTGGCCCAAGGGCCGGCGGGCAGTGCCAGTGCCCGCCCTACAGCAAGCTTTGGGGCCAAACCGGTGTTCCGCCGCTCCAGACTGAATGACGACATGACGGCTCGGGGCAGCCGTCTCCAAGCCGACCTGCCCTCACAGGCCCGGGTGGTTCTGTAATCAATTGATTTTGTTGTGAATATTCTTGCGTGCCGAGTGCGGGGCGGGATTTCCACGCACCTGCCCGCCGTCTCCGGTCGTTCCACCGGCGAAACGATGGAACTCTTTTGCTGTTTAGCAGTCCAACCCCGCGACTGCTAAAATGACTGCCATGAACAACCAGACCTCTGCAGCCACCGCCATGGTGGCAAACAATCTGCCCATCCCCAGCGCGCTTGGCTCGCTCGATGCCTATATAGGCGCCGTGCACCAGATTCCGGTGCTTACGGTCGAGGAAGAACAGAGTCTTGCCCGCCGGTTCCGCGACGGCGAGGACCTCGACGCCGCGCGCGAGTTGGTGCATTCGCACCTGCGCTTCGTGGTGCACGTGGCCCGCGGCTACAACGGCTACGGCCTGCAGCTGGGCGACCTGATCCAGGAAGGCAATATCGGCCTGATGAAAGCGGTCAAGCGCTTCGACCCGGAAATGGGTGTGCGCCTGGTCAGCTTCGCCGTGCACTGGATCCGTGCGGAGATGCATGAGTTCATCCTCAAGAACTGGCGCATCGTCAAGGTCGCCACGACCAAGGCGCAGCGCAAGCTGTTCTTCAACCTGCGCAAGTCCAAGACGCGCCTGGGTTGGATGAACGATGCCGAAGTCACCGCCGTGGCCGCCGACCTCAACGTGTCCAAGCGCGAAGTGCTGGAAATGGAATCGCGTCTTTCCGGCCGCGACATCGGTTTCGATGCGCCGTCGGACGAAGACGACGACCACGCGCCGCCGTCGCCGGGCGCCTACCTGATGACCCAGGATGAAGACCCGTCGCAGGCCTACGAGCGCGCCGACAGCGAAGACAACCAGATGGAGCTGCTACGCGAAGGCATGGCCGGCCTGGACAAGCGTTCGCGCGACATCGTCATGCGCCGCTGGCTGGACGACGACAACAAGGTCACGCTGCAGGAACTGGCCGATGAGTACGGCGTGTCCGCCGAACGCATCCGCCAGATCGAGGCCAATGCGCTGAAGAAGATGAAGGCACTGTTCGCCGCATAAGCGGACACTGCCTTGAAGATGGAACGGTCCCGGAAACGGGGCCGTTTTTGTTTGCGCAAGAATCGGATATCGCGCGGATTGCGCTGCGCCCATGCTGTGGCCACCAACAACAGGAGTGGATCATGGCTTACCGCATTTCAGGCTTGGACCCGAAAGAATTCAAGGAGCTGTTCGCAGCCAGCGAAGCGCAACTGGCCGCGCTGGATATCCGCAGGGTGACCGCCCATGCCTCGCATGGCTATCCATGCCGGGTGTCGCTGCAGGATGCCGAGCAAGGCGAAACGTTATTGCTGCTCCCGTACGACCATCACCCGGTCGCCGGCCCATACCGGGCCAGCGGGCCGATCTATGTGCGCGAAAACGCCGATGCCACAGCTGTGTTCGAAGACGCGATACCGCCTTCGCTGGGCCACCGCCTGTTGTCGGTGCGTGCCTACGATGCCGACGGTTGGATGCACGCGGCCGAAGTGGTGGAAGGCAGCGCGTTGGAAGCCTGCATCGCCGACCAGTTCGCTTTGGCGCGCATCGACTACCTGCATATCCACAATGCGCGCCGGGGTTGCTATTCCTGCCGGGTCGACCGCTGCTGAACTTCCTGGTCGCGTCCCAGGATGATGCGCGCGCCGCGCTGGTAGCTCCAATACGCCCAAGCCCAGTTGAGCAGCACCACCAGCCGGTTGCGGAAGCCGATCAGGAAGAACACGTGCGCGGCCAGCCAGAACCACCAGGCCAGCAGACCCGAGAGCTTCAGTTTTCCGAAATGCACGATGGCCGCCATGCGGCCGATGGTGGCCAGGTTGCCGAAGTCCTTGTAACGGAACGCCGGTGTTGGTTTGTTGTCCAGCCGCGCACGGACCGCGTGGGCCACATGCCGGCCCATCTGCTTGGCGGCAGGCGCCACGCCCGGCACCGGCTTGCCGTCCTGCTGCACCGCCGCCAGGTCGCCGGCGACGAAAATGTCCGCATGGCCCGGCACGCTCAGATCCGCCTGCACCTGCACGCGACCGGCGCGGTCCAGCGGCGCGCCCAGGGATCTGGCCAGCGGCGAAGCAGCCACGCCTGCCGCCCAGACCACGGTGCGCGCGGCGACGGATTCCTCGCCCAAGCGATAACCGGTCTGGTCTATGTGCGTTACCGGCGTGCCGGTGGAAACTTCCACGCCGAGCTTCTGCAGCTGCTTGCGCGCCTTGTCCGACAGATCTTCCGGAAACGAAGACAGCACCCGCGGCCCAGCTTCGATCAGGCGCACGCGCGCGTCGGAAGGATTGATGTTGCGGAACTCGTTGGTCAGCGTGTGGCGTGCGATCTCTGCCAGCGTGCCGGCTAGCTCAACGCCGGTCGGTCCGCCGCCGACGATGGCGAAATTCAGCCACGCTGCGTGCTTCTCCGGATCCGGCTCGGCCTCGGCGCGTTCGAACGCCAGCAACAGATGGCGGCGCAGCTGCAAGGCGTCGTCCAGCGTCTTCAAGCCCGGCGCATGCGGTGCCCATTCGTCGTGGCCGAAGTAGGCGTGGGTAGCGCCGCTGGACAGCAGCAGGTAGTCGAATTCGAGCGCGCTGCCGTCGTCCAGGGCAATGCGCTTGCCGGGCGCGTCGATGTCGTCGACTTGCGCCAGCCGCACTTCCACGTTGCGTTGCTTGCGCAGGATGTGGCGCAAGGGAGCGGCGATATCCGGTGAGGACAAGCCGGCAGTGGCCACCTGGTAGAGCAGCGGCTGGAACAGATGGTGGTTGCAGCGATCCACCAGGGTGATGCGCACCGGCGCGCTGGCCAGCGCGCGCGTTGCCCACAAACCGGCGAAGCCGCCGCCGATGACGACGACGTGGGGAAGCGGGGCGTTCAAGCGGGTTCCTCCTTGTGGTCCAGATCGATACGCGAATGGTGCTTGGTGTCGCGCATGCACGCGTACACCACCAGCGAGCAGGCGATGCAGGCGGTGACGTACCAATAGTAGAAAGATTCGTGGCCGATGTTCTTGAACCAGAGCGCCAGGTACTCGGCGGTGCCGCCGAACAGCGAGACCGTCAGCGCATAGGGCAGGCCGACACCCAGTGCGCGGATGTGGGCGGGGAAGAGTTCGGCCTTCACCACCGCATTGATCGCGGTATAGCCGCTGACGATGAGCAGGCCCGACATCACCCAGCCGAACGCCGCCATCGGCGTGCCGGCCTGGGCGATGCCGGACATGATCGGGACGGTGAAGAGGGTTCCCAGCACTCCGAAGGCGATCAGCACCGGCCGCCGTCCGGTACGGTCGGACAGCGCGCCGACCACCGGTTGCAGCAACATGAAAACCAACAGCGAGACTGCCGAAATCAGCGTGGCGTCGGCCTTGCTGAAACCGGCGGTATTGGCCAGGAATTTCTGGGTGTAGGTCGTGTAGGTATAGAACGCCAGGGTGCCGCCCATGGTCAAGCCGATGACCGTGGCCACCTCGCGCGGGTGCTCCATCAGCACGCGCAGACTGCTACGCGGCTTGTCCTTGCGTTGCAGGCTGGCGCGCTCGAACGACTCGGTCTCGCGCATTCCCCGCCGCAGGTACAGCGCAGTGACCGCGCATGCGGCGCCGATCGCGAACGGAATACGCCATCCCCAATCGTGCAGCTGCTGTTCGCTCAACACGAAACGTTGCAGCACGATCAACACCGCAAGGGCCAGCAACTGACCCATCACCAACGTCACGTACTGGAAGCTGGACCAGAAACCACGGTGTTGCGCGTGGGCCATTTCGCTCAAGTACGTTGCCGAAGTGCCGTACTCGCCGCCCACGCTCAGCCCCTGTAGCAGGCGCGCCGTAAGCAGAAGCGCAGGGGCTGCGTAGCCGATCTGGTCGAAACCGGGCGTCAGCGCGATCATCAGCGACCCGGCGCACATCAACAGCACCGAGACCATCAAGGCCGCCTTGCGGCCCTTCCGGTCCGCATACAGGCCCATCAGCCAACCGCCGACCGGGCGCATGAGGAAACCCACGGCGAAAATCGCTGCGGTATTGAGCAGCTTGGCGGTGTCGTCGCCCTTGGGGAAAAACACGTGGGCGAAATACAGCGAGAACGCCGAGTAGACGTACCAGTCGTACCATTCGACCAGATTGCCGACCGAGCCGCTGAAGATGCTGCGTAGGCGTTGGCCTGGGGAAAGCGCTCGCGAGGTTTCCATGTGGCTATTGTTTCATGGACAGTGCCCGGATGAATGGCCGACGGCGACGCTGGAATCCAATAGGCGTAGATGGGATCTTCCAGCCGTTTAAGCCATGGCAGCGGATGAGCTTGTGGACAGTGGGCACATGGAGGTAAACGCTTCGCTCCTGCCCGTAACCGCGCCGCCGCCGAACCGTTGGCGCTCCCTGTGTTTCCATGCCAAAACATTGGTGCTGCGTCTGCTTAGGGCCGGCCGTAACTTTGTCCGCCCGGTGGCAAGGCATGGCACGGCCGACGACGTGGCGGTACTGAATGAGTCGCGCAGCTTCCTCTTGCCCCGGCACGAGAGCGCCTGGCCGCTGGCAGAGGGCAAGGTCCGCAACTTGCGCGTGGCGACACGTGCGTCCGACGGTATCGTGGTGCCAGCCGGCGCTAAGCTCAGCTTCCGGAAACTACTGGGCCGCGCCACAACTAATGTGTACCCCTCTTTCGGCCTTGTGTCATATCCTCGCGCAACATCGTTTCGCCTACGCGGGCTAGCTGGAAGAACAGCAGGATGTTGCCGATAACGACGAACGGTACGCCATATTTCTTGGATGCAAAGAAAACTGTAGCCATGAACACCGCCCCTCCAATGGCGATTCGGCGCAATCCATCCCTGAAAGTGACTTTCCTGAATCTGATTCTGTCCGCACATCTTCGCGCGGTTTTTTCTTGCCGCTAGATAGCCGAGAAGAAAAGAAACGACCGCCGGAAGAAACATTCTGTTCTTGAGGCTTCTAGCATTGATGGAGTGATAGGGCCATATCGCCGCGTAGATGTCATCAATGGGGTAGACCCACTTATCCGCCAGCAAGTAGACGGACAGCAAGGAAAGGCAAAACCATGCTGCCAGGCAACAGGTGGCATTGAACTTTCTCTGCTCGAAATTCGAATCTCCGAGCAATGTCAGCGCGACGTAGACCTTGTCCAGCATGACATTGATCTTTGCTACGAACTTCATTTTGACCCAAGCTCCATACGCCGCACCAACTCCTTCGCGTCGAAGATTTCTTCAGCCTGCTCGCGCGCGTACTCTGGGTGTTCTTTCATCATACGGCGAATGCCGTACTCACAGTTGTCTATGGCTGTCGCCCGCATCGCACGCCAACCATTGAATTCATCAGTACCGAACTCCGTCGCAAAGGCCGGGGTGTAATGGTACATCTGCGCGGACGTGTCAACCGCAAACCACAATACAGCGGGACGGCGTCTGCGCCGGTCAATTTTCCGGGCCTTGCGCCATGTCTTCGATCAGCATCTTTTCGCCTACGCTGGCCAACTGGAAAAATAGCCAGATATTGCCGATGATGACGAAAGGGACACCATATTTTTCTTTTCCAAAGAACATTGATCCCATTAGCACCACCCACCATATCGCACCACGTCGCCAGCCTTCTCTATAGGTAACAGGACGAAAGCTAATTCTTTCGGAACACCTTCGCGCCGCATTCTTGGCTATAAAGAATGAGGCGATAGCAAATAGAGCGATCAGCCAAAAGTTCATGCTACTCAGACTTCTTGCTCGACTCGTATGAAACGGCCATATAGCTCTATAGACATCGTCAATCGGATAAACCCAGTCGTCGACAAATCCGTAAAAGACCAGAGAAAAAAGGGCCAGCCATACAGTTAGGCATGCAAGCCCATTGAACTTCCTCCGTTCGACATTGGAATCCCCGAGCAAGGTCAGCGCGACGTAGACCTTGTCCAACGCGTCATTCATCTTTGCTGCAAGCTTCATTTGGACCCAAGCTCCATCCTGCGCACCAGTTCCTTGGCGTCAAATATTTCTTCAGCGTACTCGCGCGCGTACTCGGGGTGCTCTTTCATCGTACGGCGAATGCCGTACTCGCGATTGTCGATGGCTGTTGCCCGCATCGCGCGCCAGCCATTGATTTCTTTCGTGCCGTATTCCGTCGCAAAGACAGGAATGTAGTGGTACATCTGTGTAGGGGTATCAACCGCAAACCACAGAAGCGCCGGCACAGTGCCTACGCCCGTCATGCCAACACCAGCCATGACGGTATTTGCTCCAACGTGCCCCCAGTCGCCCGCGTTGCTTTTTTCATTCTTGAACGTGAGACCTGCATCAACGACTACTCCAACCCAAGGTAGCGTTCTCCCCGCCGCATTCGCTGCCGGCACCGCCTTGCTCCAGTTCATGCTCGATCCGATCACATTCGCCGCAGCGGGCACTACTTCCTTGGTGACATAGAACTCAACTCCAGGGTTGAGAATCAGCGCCTTCCCACCCGTGGCCACGTGGTACTGGCCGGCCAGCGTAGGCACATCGGTGAACCGCAAACCGTACCCGAGTCTGCCTGCTTCACCCACCTTCTGCACGCCGTCTGCCGCCCAGGAGGCAGCCTCAATCCCGATGGCAACCTGATCGGCAGTTTCGAGATGGCGGTTTGGCCTGACGCTCATGCCAGCCCAATTGATCTCCTTGAGCTGCTGCAGCGATTCAGGATTGCGCGTGGTTGAAGGAATGCAGTAGCTGTTCCAAAGTGTGGGCTCGCATATCGTATCCGGCTGGACCAGCACCACCGGTTGCAATGGCACGTCGAGGTTGATCTGACCGGCGAGCTCCGGTGCATACATACGGGCTAGGCCGCGCAGTTCGGCATCACTAATGTTGGGTTCCAAAGGCTGGTCAAATAAAGGGTTTAACCCGGCTATCAGCTCGGCGCGTGCATCCCGCTGCGGAGCCTGTAGTTGCTCCAACGCCCCGATAGGGGCGTGAGCGTAGAGCTCGGGATGCACGGGTGTGGCTGCATTGCCCATCCATTCATTCGATGCCAACGCATTCGGGTATCTCTCTAGAAAATCATTGGTCGCTGCTTCTGGAGAATGTTTAACCTGATCTAGATAGGGCTCGGCAGACATTGCGGGGCCGTACCGGGTTCCCAATGCGGGTCCTGCAATCACTAAGTTGGGTTCATCGCCCGAGTAGGCGTGGCCGGCAGGCTCCGTGTAGCTCCTCCGACTGCTACGCCCCCCAAACGCCGAGAACGGACTGAAGTTCCCCAACACCCCATTGAAGAACTGCGCCGCCATCGGCGGGACGCTGAGGATCAGCATGGTCAGGACCAACCCCACGCAGCCTTGTTGCATGGCCAGGCTGGTGAGACCATCGACGTTGCCCGTCAGCGCGCCGGTGGTCCAGAACGCGGCCCCCACTCTCAGCAACATGTCCAGGGCAATGCTGACTACTGCGCTCAGCACCGCCATCGAAAACATCGTGCCGATGCCGTAGTACAACCATTTGCCGAACAGCCCTTTGGTCTGCTCGAACAGCAGACTCAGCACGAACAGCGGCCCCAGGCCGATGAACAGGGCCAGGGCAATCTGGTTTATCAGCAACATTCCGCCAGCGCTCATCGCTGGCCCGGCCGTGCCGATACCGGTGAACCACAGGGCCCGCTCCTTGGCGCTATCGAGGGTGGTATCGCCCATGACGTCCAGGGCATCGATGCTGCCCAAGGCGACCTGCATTACCGCCAGACTGCGGTCGATCTGTTCGTTGATCGGCGCCGCGTCGCCAGTCACCACATGGGAAATCTCGTTGGGCAGGTCGCTACCCAGGAATTCGTAGATCGTGGACCCACCCAACGCCATGCCGCAGGCGAAGCCGAGGATCAGCGAAGCGCGCAAGGCGTCGGTGACCAGGCCCATCATCGGTTGATGCGACTGGCCGGTGACGATGCGATAGCCGCGGATCAGAATCCAGAGGGTCAGCACGCTCAAGGCGGCGGCGCTGACCAAGGCCATGGTGCGGGCCAGCAGGTCGATCGCGAACTTGTCGATTTCGCTATGTATGAAATCGTAGATGACGCGAAAGAATACGAAGTTGCTCAGCTCTTCCATGTGGCCGCCTGCACTTAGCCTTCTTGGCTTGAGCAGCAGCGTAGCGCCGCCTAGTTGTGTGAATCAATGAACAGATTTACAGCCGACTGTCGACATCCAGAAGCGTCAATACAGATCAAGCGGATCCACATCTAGCGACCAGCGCGTCTTGCGCGCTTCGGGCAGTTCATAGATAGCAGGCATCGCGGCATCCAGCAGCATATGCAGCTTGCGGCGGCTGAGTGAGGACAGCAGCAGCTGCGCACGGTGCATGCCGGCGCGCCGTGACATGGGAGCAGGGATAGGCCCTTGGATTTCTATGCTCTGAGTCCCTGTGTCGGCGAGAGAGGGAAATGCAGCCATCAGCACCGACTTGGCCGCATGCAGGAACGCGTTCGCAGCATCGACATGCTTGGCTTCCGCACGCAACAACGCCAAATACGAGAACGGCGGGAAATTTGCGGCCTCGCGTTGCTGGAGCTCGGCGTGGGCGAACGCGTGATAGCCGCCGTTGATCAGCGTGTTGAGCAGGGGATGGTCCGGGTGGTGCGTCTGCAGCCATACCTGGCCGGGTTTTTGCGCGCGGCCCGCGCGCCCGGCCACCTGGATCAGCTGCTGGGCGAGTTTTTCGCCAGCGCGGAAGTCGGCCGAAAACAAACCCTCGTCGACGCCCACCACCACCACCAGGGTGAGGTGCGGAAGGTCGTGGCCTTTGGCCAGGATCTGCGTGCCGATCAGGATGCCGGGTTGCTCGCCGAGTTTCTGCAGATGGCCAGCCAGGGCGTCGCGGCGCTGGGTGGTGCTGCGATCGATGCGCAGCACCGGCACGCCGGCGAACTTCTCGCCCAACAGCTCTTCGATGCGTTCGGTGCCGATGCCTTGCGGCTGCAATGCCAAGCCGCCGCAATCCGGGCAGGCCGGGGGAACGGACTGGCGTGCGCCGCAGTGATGGCACTGCAGGCGGCGGCCTGCGCCATGCACGGTCATCGGCGAGCCTTTGCTGGCGGTGCTGCAGCGTTTGCATTGGGCGCTCCAGCCGCAGTCGTGGCACATGAGTACGGGCGCATAGCCGCGACGGTTCTTGAACACCAGCACCTGGCCGCCGGCTTTCAACGCGGCGGAAATCGCAGCCAGGGTGTCGGCCGACAAACCGGCTTCCAGCGGCCGCTTGCGCAGATCCTGCACGCGCACCGAAGGCGGTTTGGCATCGCCCGCGCGTCGGCTCAGGCGCACATGCGCGTAGCGCCCGGCCTGCGCGTTGTGCAGCGACTCCAGCGACGGCGTGGCGCTGCCCAGGATCACCGGCACGTCCAGCGCCTTGCCGCGCACCAGCGCGAAGTCGCGCGCGTGGTAGCGCATGCCGTCCTGTTGTTTGTAGCTGCCGTCGTGTTCTTCATCGACGATGATCAGGCCCGCGTCGGGCAACGGCGTGAACACCGCCGAGCGCGTGCCTACCGCCACTCTTGCTTCACCACGCGCGAAGGCAGCCCAGCCGCGCGCACGCGCGGTGTCGTTCAAGCCCGAATGCAGTGCGACCACCGGAACGCCAAGGCGCTGCCGGAAGCGCGCCAGGGTTTGCGGCGTCAGCCCGATCTCCGGCACCAGCACCAGGGCCTGTTTGCCGCGCCGCAGACAGTCGGCGATTGCATGCAGATAGACCTCGGTCTTGCCGCTGCCGGTCACGCCGTCGAGCAGGATCGGCGCGAATCCTGTCGTCGCCAGAATCGCTTCCACCGCGGCTTGCTGTTCCGGGTGCAGTTCGGGGCCGACCTGTGGGGTAGGCGCCAGCGCAGAAGCGGGTATGGCCACGCGTTCGACCAGCTGGCGCTTGGACAAGGCCCGTGCCGCGCTGCGCCAGTCGTCCATGGACAGATCCAGGGCGTCCTCGTCGCGTTGTGGCAACGAGTCGGCTTCGCGCGCGCCTTCGTGCAAAAGCTCGGCGAACTGGCGCGTGCGCGTGCCTTGGCGCAGCCTTTGCCTGGCTTGCATGCCACGTTCGGTCAGGCGCCAGGCCCAGGCATGGGTATCGGGCATCGGCTCGCCCTGGCGGAGCAGGGTAGGCAACGCGGTACCCAGCACCTCGCCCAGGGGCGCATGCGTATAGCGCGCCAGCCAGCGCAGGGAAGCCAGTAGTTCGCCGTGCAGCAATGGGGCCGTGTCCAGCAGGTCCAGGGTCTGGCGCAATTCCGGCCCCTCCCCGGTCGCCGCGCCGATGCCGACCACCACGCCGATCATCTGCCGCGTACCTAACGGCACCCGCACGCGTTTGCCTATGTCATCGGCGCTGGGCGAATGGCCCGGTGGCGGCAGATAGTCGAACCACTGCGGCAACGGCAGCGGCAAGACGATCTGGAAGGTGGCATCGGTGTGCTGCATCGCATCCAGTTTACCGACCGCTGCAACCCCCTCACCGCGGGTGCTGCAGTTGCACGTCATTGCTACCTGGGAAGTGACGAAAATCACGCAAGTCGCGGTTGCGCCTGGAGATTCTGCTTTATCCACATGGTCTGTGGATAAAACTGTGCATCAAAGCCTTGCTCCACGCTTCCGGAGGCTTACAGCAAGCTTCGGCGTGAAGTTGGCTAAAAAAACGCCAACGTCATTAATTACATAAATATCAATAAGTTGGCCGTGAAACAGGATTGTAATGCGGGTGCCGGCCCTGTTTCCGGACAGGCATGTGACATTCGAGTGACGGCTGTGCACAACGTGTTTTGGCGCAAAGCCTTATGGCGCTTGGGAGAGCAGGTTTTGGGAATCTGTCAAGGGACATTTCGTGCTCTGGAAATAGCCCCGCGCGGCTATGATGCGGCGACGAATCCCCCGGTTCCCTGATGTCCAGCAATTTGAACGACGCCGCGTCCGTGCCGGCCGCGCTCTCCGCTTTCCTGCGTGGCGTCGAACGCCGGGGCGCACTGTTCGCCGAACTCCAGTGCGGCGATCGCGATGCGGGCGACGACGCGCTGGCGGCCGCCATGCGCGCTTTCCGCAATCACGCCGGGGGGGTGGCTATGGCCGAATGGCCCCGCCGCTTCTGGACCCTGTTGGCGGCCACCCCCCAGTTGCGCCAGTCCTCGAGCACGGCGCGGTGGCCAGCGGGCGTCCAAGCGTTGGCCGGCTTGCAGCCGCTGTCCCGGCAGGCGCTGCTGCTGCGCCTGGTCGCGGGTCTGCCGGAGGAAGAGGCCACAGCAGTGCTGGGCATCACCCCGGAAGCCCATCAGCAAGCACTCGCTTCGGCATGCCCGCGCGATACCGGCGGACAACCCGATGCTTCGGCCTGGCGCACGCTGGCCGAAGCGATCCAGTCGCTGCTGCGCGATCTGCCGCCGCAACGCTTGGCGCGTCTGGCGCGTTTGCGCGAAGCGGCCATCCTGGGCACGCGGCTCGAGCGCCCTGTGGCTGCGACTTTTACCGCGGCGCCGCCGGTCGAGGCGCGGCCGGGGCGCCGCCGCTGGCCGTGGGTGGTGCTGGTGCTGCTGCTATGCGCGGCCGCGTTGGCGGCGACCTGGTGGTGGCCGCAATGGCAGGCATCGCACGGCATCGGCGCCGATCCGGAGCCGGGTGTCCAGCGCCTGCAGGACAAAGTGGAAATCGCCAGCGAGGATCTGCCCGCACAGCCTCCCGCGGCCAAGTTCGATGCCGCTACCGCGCTGCTCACGCATCCGGATTTCGAACTGTTGCTCGAGCCGCAGGACGAAGCGATCGCGCGCGATGCCGATTTCCTGGCCTGGTACGCGGCCGGCGCCAGCGCCGCGCCGGCGGAGGCTCCTGAAGGAAAAGCCGAGGAAGAGGTTCCGTCGAAGGCCACGGGAACGGAGACCACCGATGCGCAGTTCTGATCGACCGTCCGCGAATAGAGGATCGGGTACAGGCCGCATCCTCGTGATCTTCGCCGCATCGCTGAGCGCGCTATCGATGCATGCCGCGCCCGCCTCCGCAGCCGGAACGGACGGCGCGATGACCCGAATCGAACGGCAAGCGCGTCTGCAGGCGATGACGCCCGAACAACTCGCGCAGTTCGGGCAGCGCCTCGCCGCCTGGAATGCGTTGCCGCTCAACGAACGCGAAGAACGCCGCGCTCGCTACCAGGCATGGCTGGAACTGCAGGCCGGCGAACGCGACAGCCTGCGCACGCTTGCGGCCCAGGTGGATGCGTTTGCGCCCGAACGCAAGCAGGCGCTGCGCGCGCAATTCGATGCGCTGGACGACGTGCAACGGCGTGGTTGGAGACTGGGGCCGGTATTGGGGCACGACTACCCTTCGCTGCATCCGTTGCTGGCCTACGTTTCCGCGTCGCAGCGCCTGCCGCTGCTGGCCAAGCTGCGGAGCATGGATGCGCGACAGCGCGCCGGCATTGCCGTGCTGGCGCAACGTACGCCGCCGCAGGACCGGCAGGCGCTGCGCAATGAACTGTTGTCCGTGCCGTCGGCGCAAATGGCTGCATGGTTGCAGGCGAAGCTGAGTCAGTAGCGATCCAGATCACGCAGTACGCGGCGCGAAGAGCGGAACCTGTCGCCAAAACGACTGATGCCGTCGGCACGCATGCGGGCCGAATGCACGCGCAGGTATTCGTCCAGCGCGGCCTGGTCGATGAGTTCGTATTGGGTGCAGAAGATCGTTTCGGCGGCGTCGGCCTGGTCCGGCACGGTTTCCATGAGGCGCGCGCCGGTGAAGCCGGGCAGTTCGAGCATTTCATGCACGTGCGCGATCAGCCAGTCGCGGTATTCGCTGGCGATTTCGCGGTCGACAGCCAGATTGACTTCATAAATGACGGACATGCCCTAGACTAACCGGCCCCTCGACCCGGTGCCAGCGCGTCCGCGCGGCCGCAGTCGTAAAGACCGTTTCCATGACGCCCCAGACTTCCCAACTCCCGCGCTTCGGCAGCGAAGTGCGCGCCACCGCCACGCTCGCGTTGCCGTTGGTGCTTGGCCATGTGTCCACCGGTCTGATCGGATTCGTCGACAACGTCATCGCCGGCCACCACAGCACCCAGACCCTGGCCGCGGTCACCATCGGCACCGCGCTGTTGTGGCTGCCGATGATGGTGCCGATCGGCACGCTGATCTCGCTCACCGCCTCGGTGTCGCAACTGAACGGCGCCGGGCGCCAGAAGGAGATCGGTCCGCTGTTCCGGCAGGCGCTGTGGCTGGCCTTGGCCCTTGGCCTGTTGATGTTCGCATTCCTCAGCCTGGTCCCGTACGCGCTGGCGCCGTTCGGCATCGCGCCGGAAATCGTTCCCGGCGCGCGCGGGTTCCTGCACGGCATCCGTTGGGGAGCGCCTGCGCTGACGCTGTTCTTCTGCATGCGCTATCTGAGCGAGGGCATGCACTGGACGCTGCCGACGATGCTGATCGGGTTCGGCGGATTGGCGGTGCTCGCACCGTTGGGCTATGCCTTCACCTTCGGCCGCTTCGGAGTGCCGGAAATGGGCGCGGCAGGCCTGGGCGTGGCCTCGGCCATCATGATGTGGTCGCAGGCACTGGCCTTCGCTCTCTATCTGTGGAACGCCAAACGCTTCTCCCATCTGCAACTGTTCGCGCGTTTCGACGGGCCGCATGCCAAGCCGATCGCTCAGCTGCTGCGCACCGGATTGCCGATCGGCGTCACCGTGTTGATGGAAGGCGGCCTGTTCATCGCCACCGCGCTGCTGATCGCGCGCCTGGGCGCGGTGCCGGCGGCAGCGCATCAGATCGCGATCAACGTCTCTGCGCTTTGTTTCATGGTGCCGATGGGCGTGGCCGAAGCCACCACGGTGCGGGTGGGTCATGCCTTGGGTTCGGGCGATGCCTTGGGAATCCGCCGCGCGGCCCATGCCGGCTATGTGATCGTGCTGGTCACCCAGGCGTTGTCGGCCACGGCGCTGCTGCTGGGCCACGATGCGGTGGTGGCGCTGTACACGCGCGATCTGGCCGTGGCCGGGTTGGCCGGCAGCCTGTTGCTGTACGCCGCCGCGTTCCAGTTCCCGGACGGCATCCAGGTGTTGTCCGCCGGCGCGTTGCGCGGGCTCAAGGACACGCGCGTGCCCATGTGGCTTGCGGTGCTGTCCTACTGGGGCCTGGGCATGCCGCTGGGCGCAGGGCTGGGCCTGGGGCTTGGCTGGGGGCCGCAGGGCATGTGGCTGGGGCTGATCCTGGGTCTTACCGCCGCGGCGGTGCTCATGGCCACGCGTTTCCAGCGCAGCAGCAAGCGTCTGCTGGGGCTTCCGGTCTCACAAATGCCGGGCAGTGACTTACGGGGCATGTAAGCGGGGCAAGCAACCGGTAAGCTGCTCGCGTATTTCCGGAGCTTTGCCATGAATCAAGTCGTCCATCGCGGTCCCATCGCCGCCTTTTTCGTCGGCCTGTGGAACGTGATGAATTTCACCCGCAGGCTGATCCTCAATTTCCTCTTCTTCGGGTTGTTGTTCCTGTTCCTGATCATCTTCGTGGCGGCGGTAGGACGCGGCAACGGCGTGCAGCCGCTGCTGGAGCGCACCACCCTGGTGATCGCGCCCGAAGGCAAGCTGGTGGAACAGTACAGCGCAGATCCGGCCACGCGCGCGCTTGCCAAGGCTTTCGGCGACAAGAACGCAGAAGAGATCCAGCTACGCGACCTGGTCCGCGCCATCGACGCAGCCAAGGACGACAAGAACATCGAACGCGTGCTGCTGCGCGTGGACCAGTTGCAGCCCAGCGGTTACGCCTCGATGCGCGAAGTGGCCGCCGCGCTGGCGCGCCTGCGCGCTTCGGGCAAGCAGATCGTTTCCTTCGGCGAGAACCTGGACCAGGCGCAGTACCTGCTGGCCGCGCAAGCCAACGAGGTCTACATCGATCCGATGGGCAGCATGCTGCTGGAAGGCCTCGGCCGCTACCGCCAGTACTACCGCCAGGGTTTGCAGGACAAACTGGGCGTGGATGTGCACCTTTTCCGCGTGGGCGAATTCAAGTCCGCCGCAGAGCCGTACATCCTGGATGCCGCCTCCAAGGAATCCAAGGAAGCCGACCTGTTCTGGATGAACGATATCTGGCAGCGCTACCTGGCCGACATCGCCAAGGCGCGCAAGTTGACGCCCGAACAACTGGCCTCGGGCATCGACACGCTGCCTGAAGGCATTGCCGCCGCCGGTGGCGACCTGGCCAAGTTCGCCCTGCAGCAGAAGCTGGTGGACGGGCTGAAGACGCAGGAAGAAGTGGAAACCCTGCTGACCGAACGCGGCGTGGCCGACGAGGATTCCGAAAATGGCTTCCGCAGCGTTTCCCTGGGCGGCTATCTGACCCAGGTCGACGCCAGGAACGTGCGCATCGCCGACGAACGCCCGCAGGTGGCGGTAGTGGTGGCGGCTGGCGAAATCACCGACGGCGAACAGCCGCCGGGCACGGTGGGCGGCAAGTCCACTTCGGCCCTGTTGCGCGAAGCGCGCGACGACGACGACGTGAAGGCGGTAGTGCTGCGCGTGGATTCTCCGGGCGGCGGCGTGTACCCGTCCGAAGAGATCCGCCGCGAGGTGGCCGCGTTGAAGTCAGCCGGCAAGCCGGTGGTGGTGTCGATGGGCGACCTGGCCGCTTCCGGCGGCTATTGGATCTCGATGAATGCCGACCGCATCTACGCCGATCCTTCGACCATCACCGGTTCCATCGGCATCTTCGGTTTGATCCCCAACGTCACCCGCAGCCTGGACAAGATCGGCGTGCATACCGACGGCGTGGGCACCACGCGTTTCGCCGGCGCCTTCGACATCACCCGGCCGATGGATCCGGCGGTGGGCCGCGTGGTCCAGTCGGTGATCGACAAGGGCTATGCAGATTTCACCGGCAAGGTCGCCGCCGCGCGCAAGAAGCCGGTGGAAGAGATCGACGCCATCGCACGCGGCCGCGTATGGAGCGGCGCGCAGGCGAAAGAACGCGGACTGGTGGACGAGCTGGGCGGTTTCGAAGCCGCCGTCGCCGATGCTGCTGCGCGCGCCAAGCTGGGCAAGCCGGACAAGTACCGCGTGCGCTACGTGGAGAAGATGACTTCGCCGTTTTCGCAATTCATGGGCGGATTCGCCGGCAGCCGCATCGGTTCGGCCTGGCTGAAGGATTCGGATTTCGCCCGCGCTTTGCTGGCCAAGGCCATGCCGGAAACCGACGCGCAGTTGCGCTTCGTCGAACAGGCCGCCAACGCGCGTGGCGGGGCTCCCGTGAAGGGCTTGGTGTATTGCTTCTGCGGGTTGTGAGACAGGCCGGGGCCACGGCCCCGAGGCGCGGTGATATTTCCAGCGGGAAAAATCGGCGGGCAGTGCCCGCCCTACGCAATTCTGCCGTTTGCTGAGCAGGCCGGGGCTACGGCCCCGATGCGGCCTTCACTGCGTCGGTCGGCTAGTTCGTTGCTGCATCGACCGCCGCCTTCTGCTCGTCGGCGGCCTGCAATTGCGTATCTTCCACGGTTTTAGCGCGGTCGATCGGTTCTTTGATCGAGTCGCGCAGTTCGGTGGCGCGTGCTGTCGCGGCCACGGCCTTTGGCTCGGGCGGTTCGTCGGTAGGCGGCGTCTCGGGCTTGCAGGCGGCCAGGCCGGTCAATGCAACGGCCAGGATGGCGTTACGGAACTGGACTGCTTTCATGAAGGCGTCTCCGCGGGGCGTGGCGTTATGCTACGCCCATCCGTAAAGGGCGATGCGATGACTCCCAGCCGCTGGCGATTGGATGGACAACTGGCGTTGATCACCGGCGCCAGCGCGGGGATCGGCCTGGCCGTCACCCGCGAACTGCTGGGCTTCGGCGCCGACGTGATGCTGGTGGCGCGCGATGCCGACGCGCTGGAAGCGGTGCGCGACGAACTGCTGGACGAGTTTCCTGATCGCTCAGTCAACGCCATGGCCGCCGATGTGGCCGACGACGAAGACCGCCGGGCGATCCTGGACTGGGTGGAAGACCACGCGGACGGCCTGAACATCCTGGTCAACAACGCCGGCGGCAACCTGACCAAGGCCGCGGTGGACTACACCGAGGACGAGTGGCGCGGGATATTCGAGATCAATCTTTTCTCCGCCTTCGAGCTCTCGCGCTACGCGCACCCGCTTTTGACCCGCCATGCGGTGTCCAGCATCGTCAACGTCGGCAGCGTGTCGGGCATCACCGCCGTGCGCAGCGGCGCCCCCTACGGCATGACCAAAGCCGCGCTGCAGCAACTCACCCGCAACCTGGCCGTCGAATGGGCCGAGGACGGCGTGCGCGTCAACGCGGTGGCGCCGTGGTACATCCGCACGCGCCGCACTTCAGGCAAGCTGTCCGATCCGGACTATTACGAGGAAGTGATAGACCGTACGCCCATGCGCCGCATCGGCGAGCCCGAGGAAGTCGCCGCCGCGGTGGGATTCCTGTGCCTGCCTGCCGCCAGCTACATCACCGGCGAATGCATTGCGGTGGATGGCGGGTTTCTGCGGTACGGTTTCTGATTTTTCCTTCTCCCGATGGGAGAAGGAAAGCTAAGGAACCTCGCAGGCGCTCTCACGCAGGATCTTCTGCGTGCGCTCGAACTCCGCCTTGTTCTTCGCTTCGTTGCCCGGGCGCGCGAAGCGCCAGGCCACTTCGGTTTCCCCCACGCGTTTCTTCCACGCCGCGCACAGCGCACCATCGGGTACGCGCGCGCACTGGTCGCGCTTCATCTCGCAGGCTTCGCCCGCGCCGGCCAGCGGATTGCCGTCCAGGCCGACCGTGCGCAGGGGCACGCATCGCGATTGCGGTTCTTCGCCTTCGGTGATGTAAGTGTCCTTGTCGTAGGTGGTGCACTGGAAAAGGATCGGCGGCGGCAAGCGCTTGTCGGTGGCCGGCTCGGCGGCGGTTTCGGCTTGCGTAGGGGCGGCCGGGACCGCAGGCGCCGCTGTCGTCGGCGCAGCGATCGATGGCGCCGGAGGCATCGCGTGGGAAGCGGCCGGTTTGGCGGGCGCGGTTGCCCCCATCGGCACCGTGCTCACGCTTTGCATGACCTTTTTTTCCTGCTTGACGCCTTTCGGACACGGCATGTTCTGCATGGTCAGCGCGCCGCTGGCATCGGTGCAGCGGTAGAACACGACTTCATCCGCATCCGCCGGAGATGCGAACGACAACAGAACCACCAGCAAGACGCATACGAATTTCATCATCAGTTTCCGCAATCGTTGGCCATGCGCGCATCGATGCCGCGCTGTTCCAGCTCAAGCTGGCGTATTTCGCTTTGCAGGGCGCTGTTGTACCGACGCATGATTTCATACCGGCGGTCCGACAGGCGTGAGCAGACTTCCTGCTGTGGCAGCGCGTGGCACTCGTCGCGCACCAGGGTATAGCCGCCGGGAACCACCACGCCAGGACGGAACGGATGGCCCGGGCGCGACGGTCGCCCGCCAGGCGAGTTGATTCCGCCGCCACCGGCGCCATTGCGGTGCGACCACATCGGATAACCCAGCGTCCACAAGGGAACCGAGCGCGGATTGCCTTCGCCGTTGTCACTGATGTACGTCTTGCCCTCGGCGGTGACGCATTCGTACATCGGACGCGGTGGAGTGCGGTAGACGACGTGCACTTCGCGGGTCGGCGCGGCGGCAGGGGGCGGGGCCGGAGTAGGCGCCGGCAAGGCAACGGGCGCGGGATCCTTGGGCCGCTGCATCGAGCGCACTTCCTGGGTTTCGCCCTTTTCGCAAGGGGAGTCGCGTAGGGTCAGCTTGCCGTCCACGCCGATGCAGCGGTAGATGGTGACATCCTGCGCCGGCACGCGCGCTGGAATAGCAGCCAGCGACAGAGCAAGAATCACGAGTACGGGGCGAAGAAGCGACATGCAGGTATCTTGCGCGCATCGGCGCAAGCCGGGAAGCCGTAGGTCGGGGCCACGCAGCCGACGGGCGCGGTGCAGGATATTTTTCCCGTACGTCGGCGCAGGTCCGCAGCTACCTGATCGCCACCCCGGTCAGCGCATCGCGGATGGCGGTGGGTGCGCCGAGTCCACCGGTATCCCCGGCGACCAGTCCCTCCACGCCTTCCAGCACCGCCGGGTCCAGCGTCTGACGCGTGGTCGCAGGCGGCTGGCCGGCGCGGTTTGCACTGGTGGAAACAATCGCTCCGCCATAGGCATTGCAGAGTTCGATCACCAGCGGATGGGCGGTGATGCGGACGGCAATGCCGTCGTGTTCGCCGGTGACCCAGCGCGGCGCGGCGGCGCTGGCGGGCATCACCCAGGTATGCGGGCCTGGCCAGCTGGCAAGCACCGCCGCCAGGTTTTCCGCAGGTACGGCGGCCAGATTCAGGAACAGCCGCAGCTGGTCCAGATGCGAGGCGATAAGGATCAGCCCCTTCTCCACCTCGCGTTGCTTTATGGCCAGTAGACGCAACACCGCTTGCTCGTCGCGCGGATCGCAGCCCAGGCCCCAGACCGCTTCGGTGGGATAGGCGATCACGCCGCCGGTCTGCAGGGCGGTGGCGGCTTCGGGGATGGAAAGTAAAGGGCTGATCATAGGAAATGGCCAATTTACCGGCTTTATCGTTTCTGGCACTTAGCCACACAAAATATTTCTCAGAGCGTCATTCCCGCCTTCGCGGGAATGACGACTTTGCTTCTGGCCGGTTCTAAGACGGACGTCGTTGCGCCGCTTTCCGGATCTACTTCGCCGCCTTGACGATCCGCTTCTTGCCCAGCTCGATGTTGGCGGCCGGCGTCAGCAGCGATTTGGCGGGCTCCACTACCGGGGCCACCGCCTTGCGGGCCGGCGCTTTCTTTGCGGCGGTCTTCTTGGTTGCGGTTTTCTTGGCGACCTTCTTCACGGCCTTCTTGGCCGCGGCTTTCTTCGGCGCCGCTTCCTTCTTCACCGCTGCCTTCTTGGCGACGGTCTTCTTGCCGAAACCCTTGCGCATCGGTTTGCCGGTTTCTTCCATCAGTTTGTTGACTTCTTCCAAGGTCAACGAAGCCGGTTCGCGATCCTTGGGAATGCGGCCGTTGAGCTTGCCGTCGCTGATGTAGGGGCCGTAGCGGCCGTTGAGCACCTGGATCTCGCTGCCGTCGAATTCCTTGATGATGCGGTTGCGCGCGATCTCTTCCTTCTCTTCGATCAGGAACACCGCGCGCGCCAGATCGATGGTGTAGGGGTCGTCTTCCTTCTTCAACGAGGCGTACACGCTGCCGCGCTTGGCGAAGGCGCCGAAACGGCCGATGCCGACGCTGACTTCTTCGTCCTTGTCCTGGCCCAGCTTGCGCGGCAGCTTGAACAGCTCCAGCGCATCTTCCAGGGAAATGGTGTGCATGCTCTGGCCGGGACGCAGCGAGGCGAACGTCGGCTTGTCTTCGGCGTCCTCGGCGGTGCTGCCGATCGCCGCGTACGGCCCATAGCGGCCCAGGCGCACGCTGACCGGCTTGCCGGTCTTGGGGTCGCTGCCCAGCTCGCGCGCGCCGGTGGCTTCGCTGCGGTCCACCGATTCCTTCTTCTCCTCGACCAGTTGCTTGAACGGGCCCCAGAAGCGCTCCATCAGCGGAATCCACTCTTCTTCGCCGCGCGACACCGCGTCCAGCTCGTCCTCGAGCTTGGCGGTAAAGTCGTAATCGACGTACTGGGTGAAATGCCCGCTGAGGAAATTGCTGACCGCGCGGCCCACGTCGGTGGGACGGAAGCTGCGGCCTTCCATCTCGGTGTACTTGCGGAACAGCAGCGTCTGGATGATCGAGGCGTAGGTCGAAGGACGGCCGATACCGTATTCCTCCAACGCCTTGACCAGCGCCGCTTCGGTGAAGCGCGGGGGCGGCTGGGTGAAGTGCTGTTCGGCGTGGATACGGTCCAACGGCACGCGGTCGCCGGGCTTCATCAGCGGCAACTTGCGGCCTTCGTCTTCGTCCTCGGAAGTTTTGGTGTCCTTGCCTTCTTCGTACACGGCCAGGAAGCCGGGCACGACCACGCTGGTGCCGCTGGCGCGGAAGCTGTGTTCGCTGCCGGCGGCCAGTTCCACGCTGACGGTGTTGAGCGTGGCGGGAATCATCTGGCAGGCGACGGCGCGCTTCCAGATCAACTCGTACAGCTTGCGTTCGTCGTCGGACAGGAAGCGGGCCACCTGCGCCGGTGTGCGCAAGGCGGAAGTGGGGCGCACCGCCTCGTGGGCTTCCTGCGCGTTCTTGGATTTGGTCTGGTAGACGTTGGGCTTGTCCGGCAGCGAGGCGGTGCCGAAATCGCGCGCGATCACATCGCGGATTTCGTCCAGCGCGTCCTGCGACAGGTTCACCGAGTCGGTACGCATGTAGCTGATCAGGCCGACCGTGCCTTCTTCGCCGATGGCCACGCCTTCGTAAAGCTTCTGCGCCACCTGCATGGTCTTGCGCGTGGTGAAGCCGAGCTTGCGCGAACCTTCCTGCTGCAGCGTGGAAGTGGTGAAGGGCGGCGACGGGCGGCGCTTGCGTTCCTTGCTGACCACGTCGGTGACGTGCAGCGCGCCTTGCGCGGCCTGCTGGATGCGCAGGCGCGCCGCTTCGGCGGTATCGCCGTCGGTGACGGTGAACTGTTCGAACTTCTGCCCGTCCAGCTTCACCAGCTTGGCGGTGAAGGCCTGCGAGGCGTGTGCGCACTCGGCCTCGATGGACCAGTACTCGCGGGCGATGAAGGCTTCGATCTCTTCCTCGCGCTCGACGATCATGCGCAGCGCCGGCGACTGCACGCGCCCGGCCGAAAGGCCGCGCTGTACTTTGCGCCACAGCACCGGCGACAGGTTGAAGCCCACCAGGTAGTCCAGCGCGCGGCGCGCCTGCTGCGCATCGACCAGGTCGCCTGCGATCTGGCGCGGCTTGGTCATGGCTTCCTTGATGGCGCGCGGGGTGATTTCGGTGAACACCACCCGTTCCAGGGTCTTGTCCTTGAGCAGGCCGCGTTCCTTCAGGATCTCGGCGATATGCCAGCTGATGGCCTCGCCTTCGCGGTCAGGGTCGGTGGCCAGATAGATGGCGTCGGCGCCCTTGGCGGCCTTGGCGATGGCTTCTACGTGCTTTTCGTTCTTGTCGATGAGCGCGTAGCTCATCGCGAAGTCATGGTCCGGGTCGACCGCGCCTTCCTTGGGCACCAGATCGCGGACGTGACCGTAGGAGGCCAGGACGGTGAAGTCCTTACCGAGATATTTATTGATCGTCTTGGCCTTGGCGGGGGATTCGACGATGAGCAGGTGCTTGGGCATTAGTGGGTTTCGAGCGCCGGCAGGGCCGGCGAGTGTCCTTCAGATAGGGGTGGCGTAGAAGCCAACGCCCGGGGCGTGCGCCCCGGGCGTTCAGGTTTCTTCTATTTATAGTGGAATCACGCCGGACCCATGGCTGTCAAGCGCGGGCTGCGGCCGGACTACCGCATGGAGCTGGCGATACCGAAGATGGCGATGGCCATGATTACCCCGAAAAGCAGGATAAGTACGCCGAAAATGGCCAGGATCACCACGGTTACCGTGCCCAGTTCACGTTTCTGCCATTCCGGATGGGCGGTATAGGCCCACTTGTCCACCACCAGGGTGTCGCAAACCATGTCGTGCAGGGCCTGCTTGCGGCCAGT
>Ga0209257_1001577_pt1 | contig 26294 bp, 22 predicted proteins | sample AraplaCvi_mCL_r2_FD_184277 | JGI IMG/M metagenome (GOLD analysis project Ga0209257, IMG submission 184277) | Arabidopsis root microbial communities from North Carolina, USA - plate scrape MF_Cvi_mCL_r2 (SPAdes) (version 2) | ecosystem: Host-associated > Plants > Roots > Endosphere | place: USA...
GGCCGCGCTGGTCGAGGTTCTCGTGGTCCCACGAAATCCATGCGCGCGTGTTGTCGCCGAAGCGCGTCTGGAACGCGGCGCGCGTGGCCCAGTTGTTCTCCGGCGCGAGGTCCTCGCCCGTCGCCGCATCGCGCACCCAGCCATCGCTCTTGTTGAAGATGCCGTTGAAGCGGAACGCCGAGTCGTCGCTCACCGCGACGTTCGCCATGCCTTCGAAGTAGGTCTTGTTGTCGTTGCCCAGGCGCAGCTTGCCGCGCGCGTGGTTGCCGTCGGTGTCGGGACGGTGCGTGATGATCGAGATCGCACCGGCTGCGGTGTTGCGACCGAACAGCGTGCCCTGCGGACCCTTCAGCACTTCGATGCGCTGCACGTCGGTGAACGGCAACAGCACGCCGCCGCCGCGACCGGCATACACGCCATCGACGTACACGCCGACGGCCGGATCGGTGCCGATGCCGAAGTCGTCGGTCTCGATGCCGCGCAGCTGGAAGCTGGGCTGCGTGGGCTGCAGGCTGTTCACGCGCAGACCCGGGACGAAGCTGTCGATGTCGCCCAGATCTTCCGCGGCGACGTCATCGATCAGCTGTTCGGTGACGACCTGCAACGCGATCGGCACGTCGAGCAGTTCCTGCTCGCGGCTCTGCGCGGTGACGGTGATCGTATCCAGCTGCGTGGCATCCACCTGCGTGGATGCGGCTTGTGCGAATGCCAGCGGCGATGCCGCGACGGCGATACATCCAAAGAGCGCGCGGCCAAGACCGACCGCGAGCCTGCTCTTGCGTGGCGACATCGGAACTCCCCTCCCAATGACTTTCTTTTAGTTGTAGCGGCTTGAATCCATGCCGCATCGCGCGGCCCCTAACCCACGCGACGAACGAACCTTACCTCATCGCGACGTGCGTGCCATCGCTGGTGCAACTGCCCAGCCAGGCGGCAATCCATTCGCGCACCACGGCGACGCCTTCCTCGTGCACGGTCGCGCGTCCGACCTCGGGCATCATCGCGCCGGGGTCCAGGCTGCTCATGCGGTAGATGAGGATGGAGTCGTCCGGCTTGCCCGGCACGATGTCGAACATGTGGTCGCCCGTGCCCTGCCCCGCCGCGACCGGCGGCTTGCACAGCCCAAGGCGACGCGTGTCGTCGGTGCCGGCTGTCAGCCACAAACCGGACGTATCGGCCGCGCCGACCTGGCTGTGGCAATGGCCGCAGTTCACGTCGAGATAGGCACGCGCGCGGCTTTCGACCGACGCGCCCGCGTCGTCCAGTCGCGCGTTGTGCGGCACGCCGGTGGCGGGCAAACCTTCGAGCCGGCCCATCGACACCATGCGATCGAGCTGGTTCTGCCCTTCGTGCCAGGGATCGTCGCGGTTGAGATGCCGCGCCTTCGGGCCGATCGGGTGCAGTTCGCGCGTGGTGTTGTTCGTGGAATGGCAACCGGCGCACTGGTTCTCGTCGGGCACCTGGTACGCGAACGACGTTTTGGCGCTGCCGTCGGGCTTGTGCATCGTCAGCGGCACGGTGTCGCCGGCACGCGCGAGCGTCGCCTGCGTCTGCTCCTCGTTCCACACGTACGGCAGCGCGACCCAGCCCGCTTCGCGACGGACCAGCAGGCGCGTTTCGATCAGGCGGAACTTCGTCAGGTCCAACCCGTCGGCCGATTCGCCCTTCTGCTCCGCCACGCGGACGACGGTGCCGTCCTTCGCGCGCGGGTAATAGAAGGTCTTGCTGATGATGGTGCCGACGGGGAAGTCGAACGCGTCCGTACCGTCGTACTTCGCCTTCGTGCCTTCGGGCATCCAGATCGTGCGCAGCTTGTGCGCGTAATCGCTGAACAGCGCGGTGTTCAGCGCGTACGGCTCGACGCCCTGGTTGAAGCTCAGGTGCTTTCCATCGGACGAGAGCACATGCCACTCGTCCAGCGTCTGCGGCTGGCCCTGCGGGTGGAACAACACCGGAGCGTTGCTGCGCTTGCATCCGACGAAGGACATCGCGGCCGCCAGAATGGCCGCGCAGATAACGAACTGCTTCATGCCGACGGAGCTGCCTTCGCGGTGCTCGCCGCGCCATCGTTCGGAAGCGTCACCACCGGAAGCGGAGGCAGCGTGCAGCGCACCTTGTCGGTGACCACGCTGGGATTCTTGTACTTGTTCGGACCGTCGGCGTTGAGCGTCTGCGCTTCGCCGTTGTCGATGCACACCTGCGGGCCGCCGGCACGCTGCGCGTTGACGTAGCCGTCCCACAGCACGTCGGGCAGACGTCCGTTCAAGCCGAACATCGCCACCTTCAGCGCCTTCAGGTCGAGACCATCCGGCCTGTCGCCGCCGCCCTTGAAACGATTGCCGTGGATGGCGATCTCTTCCGGATACGGATCGAACGCCTTGGCCACGCCCTTCTCGGTCATGTAACCGGTGGAGAAATAGCTCGACACGATGACGTTCGCCGTCTGGTTGTCGGCGATGTCGTTGTCGAAGATCTCGACCTGGTCGTTGGAGTTGATGACGACACCGGAGCCCGCCGGCACGCTCGCCACCGCGGCGCCCTTCGCGGCGAAGTTGTCGGTGTTGTTCTCGAAAACCTTGTTCTTGTAGACGCGCGTCGTGTGGCCCGGCTGCGGCAGGTTCGGCATGTTGAACACGAGGATGCCGCCGGTGTTCTGCGTGGCGGTGTTCTCGTAGACGTCGGCGCCGATGGTGTTCTCGATCTCGATGCCGGCGACGTTGCGTTCGGCGCGGTTGCGGCGCACGACGACGTTCTTCGACTGGCCGACGTAGATGCCCGCATCGGAGGCGCCAATCGCGACGGAATCCTCGATCAGCGTGTTGGTCGTCTGCACCGGGTAGATGCCGTAGGCGCCGTTGGTCGTCTTCGGGCCACCGGTCCATTCCACGCGCACGCCGCGGATGACGATGTTCTCGCCTTCGTTGATCTTCAGGCCGTCGCCCTTGGTGTCCTCGATGGCGAGGTTTTCCAGGGTGAAATCGCCGGCGTTGACCAGCAGGCCTTCGGCGCCGGCCTTCTGGTCCTTGAAGCTCAGGATGGTCTTGTCCATGCCCGCGCCGCGGATCGTCACGCCGTTCACGCGCAGCGTCAGGCTGCGGTCGAAGGCATGGCGGCCGGCGGGAATCTCGATGACGTCGCCAGGCTTGGCGTCCAGCAGGCGCTCGATCAGCACCTTCTGGTATTCGGTGCTGGCCGCCGGCGTCGCCGGCTGCTGTTGCTGCTGGCAACCGGCCAATGCCGCCAGTCCCATGGTGACCGCCACGCCGAGCACGATGCGCTTCATCCGACTCCCATCCAGTCCTGCGGCCCATGTGGGCCGCGAATGTCATCACCGGGAAAACAGGCCACGCCGACCCTGCGGCGTGGCCCTCCCCCGGCCCCGTCGAGAGTCTGTGACGATCCGGCGATCCCGGTGGAGGGCAAAGCCGGCATACTCAGGGGGGAAAACCGGACAAGCTACGCCAGCGTATGCCGACCCAACAGCACGACGATCCCCGACTGAACACAGCCACGATCAAGAGCGGCATCGTTGCCGGCCTGGTCGCGATGGCGCGCGAGCACGGCGTGGGCTGCGATGGCTGGTTCTCCGGGCTGCGCCTGGGGCCGGCCGCCTTCGACGGCGAGACGCCGGTGTACCTCTCCTATCGCCAGGCCTGCCAGATCATGCGCCGCGCCATGCGCAGCCTGCCCGTGCACGGGCCGGGCCTGGTGCTGGGACAGCGGCAGGGAATCGGCCACTTCGGCCTCCTGGGGCTCGCGATGTTGACCGCGCCGCAGTTCTCGCAGGCCTTGCAGCTGGGCATCCGTTACGCGCCGATCACCGGCGCGATGATGGAACTGGAACTGGACGAACACGACGACGGCGCGATGAGCGTGGTCGCGCGCATGGTGTCGGCCGAACCGGAACTGGAGCCGTTTCTGTGCGAGGAATTGTTCGCCAGTTCGCTGATGCTGTGCCGCGGCCTGCTCGGTGCGGAATTCCGCCCGCGCGTGCTCGAACTGACCTATCCGGCGCCGTCGTATGCCGCCGATTACGTCCACGTATTCGCCTGCGACGTGCGCTTCGATGCGCCGCGCAATCGCGTGGTGATCGATCCGCGCTGGCTGCAGGCCGCGATGCCGGCGAACAACACCGCAAGTGCCCAGCAGATCATCGCCCTGTGCGAGGAACAGATGCCGGCCGGGCAACCGCGCAGCGAGATAGTGGCCGTCGTCGAACGCCTCCTGCGCCAGCGCATCGCCGACAACCCGCGCGAGGTGCAGATCGCGGCGGAACTGCATCTGACCGAACGCACGTTGCGACGCCAGTTGCACGCGGCGAAGACGAGCTTCAGCGAACTGCACGATCGCGTGCGCAGCGAATCCGCGCTGGCACTGCTCGCCGACGCGCGCGTGAGCATCGCGCATGTCGGTGCGGCGGTGGGCTTCAAGGATGCGCGCGAATTCCGTCGCGCGTTCAAGCGCTGGACGGGCGTGGCGCCGCGCGAGATGCGGACGGGCGAGAAGCTCGATACGTAGCGCCCCGAGTCGCGACGCAAGGTCAGCGAACAGGGATGTTTCGACGCACGCCGCACCAGGGGGAACGCTAATGAACCGGTTCATCAAGATCGCACATGCGCGTCAGCAGCTGGAGCGCAGAGGCTGGCCTCGCCTGCAGATGGCAGTCATCGTGCTCGCAACAGGCGCGACGGGCTTTCTTGCCTCGTTCGCGCTGCTGTCGGGCGGGTTGGGCTCGATGCTGCTGCGCTATCCGCTGGCGGTGCTCATCGCGTACGGCATGTTCCTGCTGATGATGTGGGCTTGGGTTCGCTGGCGCGCCGATGCGTCGGACGTGTTCGATCTCGTGGATTTCCCTGCCGGAGGCTCCGGCGGAAGCGGCTATTCGGGAAGCGGCGGCGCCTCCGGTGGCGGCGGCGCATCGTCATCGTGGGGACCTTCGATCGGCTCCAGTCCGTCGTCGGGCTCGGGCGGCGTCGGTGCCCTGGACGTGCTCGATGGCGACGGCCTGCCGATACTGGCGGTCATCGCGCTGGTTACCGTCGCGGCTGTCTGCGTGATCGCGGCGGGATGGGTAGTGTGGACGGCGCCGGCCCTGATGGCGGAACTGCTGGTCGATGCCGCGATCGCGGGTGGACTCTACAGGCGCATGCGCGGCGCACAGGCGCAGGGCTGGTGGTGGCTGTGCGTGCGACATACGTTCTGGCCGCTTGTCGGCGTGCTGTCGTTCTTCATCGCGCTGGGTGCGCTCGCCGGACACCGCGCACCGGAAGCCACGACCCTCATGCAGGCGTTGCAGCTTCCCCTGGCGAACTGACACGCGGGAATCCATCGTCGGAGCTGCCCGCGATCACATCGAAACGACGCGCCTTTGAGCTTCATGTCCGCATGTCGCGACTTCGCAACTGGGCCCGCACGCTCAAACGACAGACGCTGATCGTCTACTTCGCGGCACGCGATGCGCGCACGCCGTGGTTTCCGCGCGTGCTCGCGCTCGCCATCGCGGCGTATGCGTTGAGCCCGATCGACCTCATCCCCGATTTCATCCCGGTGCTGGGTTACCTGGACGACGTGATCATCGTGCCGCTGGGGCTCTGGTTCGTGCTGCGGCTGATTCCGGCGGAGGTCATCGCCGATTCGCATGCGAAGGCCGAAGCGGCGACGGAGCGGCCGGTCAGCCGCTCGATGGCCGTGGCGATCGTGGTTATCTGGGCGATCGCGCTCGGTCTGGCCGGTGTGTGGGCGTGGCGCGCGTTCGGTCGATGACTTCGCTTCGTAGCCCGGGTAAACAGAGCGCACCCGGGGCGGGCAGAAAAAGCATTGCAACCTGGGGACACAACGCACTGCGGCACGTTCATCGTGATCGAAGCCAGTTGCAAGGAGGCGCAGTGCGCTTTGCTTACCGGAGCTACAGGATCGTGGTTACCCGAACCGGCGATCAGTCCAGCACCATCACCGCATCGACCTCGAAGCGCGCGCCGCGCGGCAGGCCGGAGACTTCGACGGTGGAACGCGCCGGATACGGCGCCTTGAAGAACTCGCTCATCACCGCGTTCACGGCGGCGAAGTTGTCCAGGTCCGTCAGGTAAAGGCCGAGGCGCACGATGTCGCCGAGCGATCCGCTGGCGGCTTCGCACACGGCCTTGAGGTTCTCGAACGAACGGCGCGCCTGCGCGGTGATGTCGCCTTCCACCAGCAGGCCGGTGCTCGGATCCAGCGGGATCTGGCCGGAAAGATAGACGGTGTCGCCAGCGCGCACGGCCTGCGAATACGGGCCGATCGCGGCCGGTGCCTTGTCGGTCTGGATGATCTGGCGGGACATGGGGCGGCTCCTGATTTGCGAAGCCGCGAGGTTAACGCAGAAGTGGAGATGGCGCGTGCACGACGATGCCGTCGTCCCCGCAAAGGGATGATGGGAGCAGGTTCTACATCCGCTGCACGCCGAGCACCACGGCAAGCCTGCGCACGCGCCGCATGACATCGGCCAGATGGCGGCGGTCGCTCACTTCGATCGCGAAGCGCATCACCGCGATGTTGGCGTCGCGTTCCAGGTATTCGACGCGGTCGATGTTCGACTCCGCTTCGGCGATGGCGGCCGCGACCTGCGCGAGCGAGCCCGGGCGGTTGTCCACTTCGATGCGCAGCGCGGCCGAGAAATCGCCCGCGACCTGGCGGTCCCAGCCGATCGGAACCCAGCGATCGGGCGACTTGCGGTAATCGGCGACGTTCGGGCAATCCAGGCGATGCACCACGATGCCCTTGCCGGCCGTGTGGTAGCCCATGATTTCGTCGCCGGGAATCGGCAGACAGCAGTTGGCGAAGCTGATCACGCCACGCTCGGCGCCGGTGATCAGGATCTTGTCCTGCGACATCGGCAGCATGTCGCCGCCCGGATTGCGCAACGGCTTGCCCGGCGCTTCGCGCGCGAGCGCCATCGCGACCTGCTGCGGCATGCGGTTGCCCAGCGCGATGTCGGCCAGCAGCGCTTCCAGGCGCGGGTAGCGGAATTCGTTGAGGTAGGCATCCATGCGCACCGACGGCACGCGGTCGAGCGAGATGCCCAGCGCTTCCAGCGCACGATCGAGCATGCGATGACCCAGCTGCACCGCGTCCTCGTGTTCGAGCTGCTTGAGCTGCTGACGGATCGACGTGCGCGCCTTGCCGGAGACGACGAATTCCAGCCACTGCGGTTTGGGCGTGGAGGATTTCGCGGTGATGATCTCCACGCGCTGGCCGCTCGCCAGCTTGGTGCGCAACGGCACGAGGCGCCCATCCACGCGCGCCGCGACGGCGCGGTTGCCCACGTCGGTGTGCACGGCGTACGCGAAATCCAGCGCGGTCGAGTTGCGCGGCAGCGACATGATGTCGCCCTTCGGCGTGAACAGGTACACCTCGTCGGGGAAGAGGTCGACCTTCACGTTCTCGAGGAATTCCAGCGACGAACCGGTCGCACGCTGGGATTCGACGAGGTTGGCGATCCAGCTGTGCGCGCGGGTCTGCGCGCTGTTCGGGCCGTCGCCGCCATGTTTGTACGACCAGTGCGCCGCGATGCCGCGTTCGGCGATGAGGTCCATTTCCTCGGTGCGGATCTGCACTTCGATCGGCGAGCCGTACGGGCCGAACAGCACCGTGTGCAACGACTGGTAACCGTTGGCCTTCGGGATCGCTATGAAGTCGCGGAAGCGCGAATCCAGCGGTTTGTACGCCGCGTGCACGACGCCCAGCGAGTGGTAGCAGTCCGGCACCGAGCGCACGACGATGCGGAAGCCGAACACGTCCATCACCTGCGCGAAGGTTTTGTGCTCGGCGCGCATCTTGGTGTAGATGCTCCACGGCGATTTCACGCGGCTCACGAGCCGGTGCGCGAGCTTTTCCTTCGCAAGGCGCTGCGCGAGCTGCGCTTCGATCTGCACAAGCGATTCGCGCCGCACCACGGGCTGGGTGCGAAGCCGTTTCTCGATAACGGCATGGCGCCACGGATGCAGCGCGCGGAAGCCGAGATCCTGCAGTTCGGCCTTGATCAGGTTCATGCCCAGCCGCTGCGCGATGGGCGCGTAGATCTCCAGCGTTTCGCGCGCGATGCGATGGCGCGCCTCCATGCTCTGCGCGCCGAGCGTGCGCATGTTGTGCAGGCGGTCGGCGAGCTTGATCAGGATCACGCGCAGGTCGCGCGACATCGCCAGCAGCATCTTGCGGAAGCTTTCGGCCGCCGCTTCCTGGCGATCGCGGAACTGGATCTTGTCCAGCTTGGTGACGCCATCGACCAATTCGGCCACGGTTTCGCCGAACTCGCTGACCAGCCCGTCGTAGGTGAGCGGCGTGTCCTCGATGGTGTCGTGCAGGATCGCCGCGATCAGCGTCTCGACGTCCAGCCCCTGGTCGGCCAGCACCTTGGCGACGGCGACCGGATGGGTGATGTACGGCTCGCCCGACTTGCGGGTCTGGCCCACGTGCGCGGCGGCGCCCACCGCCCACGCCCGGCGCAGCTGGGCGCGCTGGTCGTCGGGCAGGTAGTCGGCGGCCTGCTCCAGCTCGCGCACATAGTCGGGGACCTGTGCGTCGTCGTGGAGCGGCGACACCGGAACAGAAGCGGTCGGCGCGGATTGTGCGGGGGTCATGTAAGGAATCTAAGCGCGGTGATCCATGTGCGCAATGCGAGAGGATCAATGCCCTGAATAGGGTCTGTTTATTGCGATCCAAAGGCAGGAACGGATCGATGCGCGGGGATCCCCCGCTCGCGCGGTTCCCGGCGTTCGCCGGATGCGCGAAGTGGAACGCACGTCGCGCAGATGGCCTTCACATCGCCCGGCCCGGCCGCATGAGGCCGTCGATCGCCCCACACGTCGTCCATACGCGCGGCCCATACGAAAACGGCCCCGCAAAGGCGGGGCCGTTCGTTGCAGCGGGCCGGTCGAACCGGCCGCGGCGGGATGGATCAGTCGTCGCCCTTGGACAGGTCGTCGTCGGCGACCACCTCGGCGGCGGCCCACTCCAGCGCCTCGCGCTCCTTGCGCTCGCGCTCGGCCTTCTCGACGGCGTCGATGTAGCCCGTGTCGATGCGGCGCGCGGCGATCTCACGCAGCGCCAGCACGGTCGGCTTGTCGTTGGCTTCGGTGTTGTCCAGCTGCGGATCCACGCCATTGGCCAGCTGACGCGCGCGCTTGGCGGCCATCATGACGAGTTCGAAGCGGTTGTTGACCACTTCCAGGCAATCTTCAACGGTGATGCGGGCCATGGGGCTCCTGGCGGCCGGCGGGCCGTCCATACAGGCTTTAAGGGACCGCAGAGTGTAGCGGCGATGTTGTCCACAGGCAAGGCTTGCTTGTGGAATCAGTGAGTTACGGGGGCCTGGCCGCCCTTCTCGCCGCTTCGCGGCTCGTTTACCCCTCCCCAACCCTCCCCTGCACGCAGGGAAGGGAGCTCCCGGACGCAGGGTTCGGTGGCTCAGGCGCCAGGATCGTCCGCCAGCAGGGCCGTGATCAGGCGGGCGTTGCGGGCCACCTGCTGGTCCTTGCGGACGCGGCTGGCGATGAAGATCGAGCACATCTCGCCGACGGCGGTCTCGAAGTCCTCGTTGACGATCACGAAGTCGAACTCGCCGTAGTGCGACATCTCCTCGCGCGCGGCGGCCAGCCGCTGCGCGATGACTTCCTCGGTGTCCTGCCCGCGATTGCGCATGCGCTGCTCCAGCGCCTGGCGCGAGGGCGGCAGGATGAACACGCTGACCGCGTCGGGCACCTTGTCGCGCACCTGGCGCGCGCCCTGCCAGTCGATCTCCAGCAGCACGTCCTTGCCCGAGGCCAGCTGCGGTTCGACCGACTGCCGCGCCGAGCCCTTCCAGTCGCCGTGCACCAGCGCGTGCTCGAAGAAGTCGCCGTCGGCGACCATCGATTCGAATTCCTGCGCGCTGACGAAGTGGTAGTGCTCGGCATGCCGCTCGCCAGGCCGCGGCTTGCGCGAGGTGAACGAGATCGACAGGCAGATGTTCGGATCGCGCGCCAGCACGGCGTTGACGATGCTGGATTTTCCGGCGCCCGAAGGGGCGGCGACGATGAAGAGGGTTCCGCGCATTGGGTGATCAGTGATTCGTGACTCGTGATTTGGAAAAGCGGGGCGCCGGGCAGATGGATCGCAGTGTGTCGCTTCTGCGGATCACGAATCCCGAATCACCAATCACCGCTCACTCGATGTTCTGGATCTGCTCGCGCACCTGGTCGATCAGCACCTTCAACTCGACGGCGATCGCCGAGCTGCGTGCATCCACCGACTTGGAACCGAGCGTATTCGCTTCGCGGTTGAATTCCTGCAGCAGGAAATCGAGGCGGCGGCCGACGGCTTCCTTGAGCTTCAGCACGCGACGCGCTTCGGCGACGTGCGAATCCAGGCGGTCGAGTTCCTCGTCCACGTCGAGCTTCTGCAGCCACATCACCAGTTCCTGCTCCAGCCGGCCGTTGTCCAGCGGCTGGGCGAGGTCGGCCAGGCGCGTCTCCAGCTTGGTGCGCTGGCCGGCGCGGATCAGCGGCATCAGCGTGCGCACTTCCGCCGCGAGCGCGGCAATGCCGTCGACGCGTTCGATGATCACGGCGGCGAGCTTGCCACCCTCGCGCTCGCGGGCGCGGACGAATTCGTCGAGCACTTCATCCAGCAGCGACAGCGCCTGCGCCTGCAGTTCGGCCGGATCGCTGGCCTGCGCCTGCAGCACGCCGGGGAACTGCAGCAGTTCGGTCAGCTCGGTGCGAAGATGCGGAAAGCTCGCGTCCAGGTCCTTAGCCAGCTCGCTCAGCTCGCGCAGGCGGGCGGCGTTGAGCTGCAGGGCGCCCTCGCCTTCCGGTGCGCGCAGGCGCAGCGTGAGGTCGATCTTGCCGCGCGCGACGCGGCTGGCGACGCGCTCGCGCAGCGCCGGTTCCAGCGCGCGCAGCTCGTCGGGCAGACGCACGCCCAGCTCGAGGAAGCGGTGGTTGACCGAGCGCAGCTCGCAACCCAGCGTGCCCCAGGGAGTCGTGCGTTCGCCGCTGGCGAAAGCGGTCATGCTGCGGATCATTCGCGAACCCATTCGGGTCGGCACGAAGGGCCAACCGGGAGCGAATGGTAAACTCGCGCGCCCCAGAACGGTATAAACCAAGGTATCCAGGCCATGTCCGGCACGCCCGTCGCCCCTTCCGCCGGCCTCCCGGCCACCGTCGCGCGCCCCAGCGGCCGCGCGCCCGCGCAGATGCGCGAAGTCCGCATCGAACGCGGCTACACCCGCCACGCCGAAGGCTCGGTGCTTGTGAGCTTCGGCGAAACCCGCGTGCTGTGCACCGCGAGCGTCGAGAACAAGGCGCCGGGATTCCTGCGCGGCAAGGGCGAAGGCTGGGTCACGGCCGAGTACGGCATGCTCCCGCGCGCCACGCATTCGCGCTCCGACCGCGAGGCTTCGCGTGGCAAGCAGGGCGGCCGCACGCTGGAAATCCAGCGCCTGATCGGCCGCTCGCTGCGCGCCTGCATCGACCGCAAGGTGCTGGGCGAACGCACCATCACGCTCGACTGCGATGTCCTGCAGGCCGACGGCGGCACGCGCACGGCGGCCATCACCGGTGCCTACGTCGCGCTGGTCGACGCGGTGCAGTGGCTGCTCAAGCGGCGTGAAATCGCCCGCGATCCGATCTTCGGCGCGGTCGCGGCGGTGTCGGTGGGCATCTATCGCGGCGTGCCGGTGCTGGACCTGGATTACGCCGAAGACAGCGCCTGCGACACCGACATGAACGTCGTGATGAACGACGGCGGCGGTTTCATCGAGTTGCAGGGCACGGCCGAAGGCCACGCGTTCCGTCGCGAGGAGCTCGATGCGCTGACCTCGCTAGCGCAGGCCGGCATCGCCGAACTCATCGCCAAGCAGCGCGAAGCGCTGGCCGGCTGAGTATTCCGCATGCAAAGGCACATCGCCTGTTTCGCGCTGGTCGTGCCCGACTACGACGCGGCCATCGACTTCTACGTGCGCAAGCTCGGCTTCGAGCTGCTCGAAGACACCGACATGGGCGATGGCAAGCGCTGGGTGCGCGTCGCACCGCGTGGCGAACAGACAGGCGCTCCACAAACGGCGATCCTGCTCGCGCGCGCCGTCGACGACGAGCAGCGCGCGGCGATCGGTCGCCAGACCGGCGGCCGCGTCGGCTTCTTCCTCCATACCGACGATTTCGCGCGCGACCACGCGTCGATGCTTGCCAATGGTGTGCGCTTCCTCGAAGAACCGCGGCATGAGCCTTACGGCATCGTCGCGGTGTTCGAGGACCTGCACGGCAATCGCTGGGACCTGCTGGAGCCGGCTGCATGAGCACGCCCGGACGCTGGGTCATCGCCAGCAGCAACCAGGGCAAGCTGCGCGAGATCCGCGAGCTGCTTGGCGGCACAGGCGTCGAGATCGTCACGCAGGGCGAGCTGGGCGTCGGCGATGCCGATGAAACCGGCCTCACCTTCGTCGAGAACGCGTTGCTGAAAGCGCGCAAGGCCTCGCGCGAAACCGGCCTGCCGGCACTGGGCGACGATTCGGGCCTGTGCGTGGATGCGCTCGGCGGCGCGCCCGGCCTGTACTCGGCGCGCTATGCCGGTGAACACGGCAATGCGGAAGCGAACATCGACAAGCTGCTGCATACGCTGCGCGACGTGCCCGATGCGCAGCGCACCGCGCATTTCTATGCGGTGATCGTGCTGCTGCGCCACGCGGAAGATCCGCAGCCGATCGTCGCCGAAGGCATCTGGCGCGGTCGCGTGCTGCATGAGCGCCGCGGCGCGGGCGGCTTCGGTTACGACCCGGTCTTCCTGGATGTCGAACAGGGACTGTCGGCGGCGGAACTGGACAAGGATTTCAAGAATCGCATCAGCCATCGCGGACTGGCGCTGGCGGAATTGAAGCGGCAGCTGATGCTTTGAGCCTCTCGCGTGCGCGCCTGAGCCCCTCTCTCCACGGGAGAGGGGTTGGGGTGAGGGTCGGGACGCGCGGTGCGCCCGCACTGCCGCCGCTGTCGCTGTCGCTCACGAAAATCAAATGGGTTCCAGCTTGCGCTGGAATGACGAAATAGAGGGCTGATGCCGCGACAGCCTGGGTCCCGGCCTTCGCCGGGATGACGGTGATGCTGACGCGATGCACCCTTCCATGACATTCCACTAAGCAGCACCGGCACAAGATCCAGCAATGCTCACCACGCCCCCGCTCTCGCTCTACGTCCACCTCCCCTGGTGCGTGCGCAAGTGTCCGTACTGCGACTTCAATTCGCACGAAGGGCGCGGCGCGCTGCCGTTCGATGCGTACGTGGACGCGCTGCTGGCCGACCTCGATTTCGACCTGCCGCTGGTATGGGGCCGCACGATCCATTCGGTGTTTTTCGGCGGCGGCACGCCGAGCCTGTTCCCGCCGGAGTTCATCGACCGCTTCCTGCAGGGTGCCAGCAGCCGCCTGCGTTTCGCGCCGGCATGCGAAATCACTCTGGAAACCAACCCCGGCACCGCCGAACACGGGCGCTTCGAGCTCTACCGCGCCGCCGGCGTCAACCGCCTGAGCTTCGGCATCCAGAGCTTCGACGACGAATGCCTCAAGCGTCTGGGTCGCATCCACGACAGCGGCGAAGCCGAGGCGGCGGTGAAGCTCGCGCAGGACGCGGGCTTCGACAACTTCAACCTCGACCTCATGTACGCCCTGCCCGGCCAGACGCTGGCGATGGCCGAACGCGACCTGGAGCGCGCCTTCGCGCTGCACCCCACGCACGTCAGCCATTACCAGCTCACGCTGGAACCCAACACCGTGTTCGCCGCACGGCCGCCGCGCGACATCCCCGACGACGACGCCAGCTGGGACATGCAGGAGCATTGCCAGGCGATGCTCGCGCAGGCCGGCTACGCACAGTACGAGGTCAGCGCATACGCCAAGCCCGGCCGGCAGTGCCTGCACAACGTCAATTACTGGCAGTACGGCGACTACCTCGGCATCGGCGCGGGCGCGCACGGCAAGATCACGCTGGGCGCCGAGCAGGACATCCTGCGTCGCTGGAAGATCAAGCACCCCACGCGGTATCTGGCCGCGGCGGGCCATGCCGAAGCCATCGGCGGCGACGACCGCATCGCGCCGGAGCGGCGACCGTTCGAATACATGCTCAATGCGCTGCGGCTGGTGGACGGCTTCTCGCTGGATGCGTTCGAAGCGCGCACCGGCCTGCCGCGCACGACCATTGGTGACGCGCTGCGTCAGGCGCAGGCGCAGGGGTGGTTGTCGATCGAAGGCGACCGCGTGCGCCCCACCGAACTTGGCCGCCGCTTCACCAACGACGTCATCGAACTCTTCCTCGACGAAGGCGCGCAGGACGGGCAAGGACCTGCCGCACTGCCGCATGAAGTGGCGGGTTACACCGTCGATTGAGCGATCGGCCCGGCTGGCGATGTCCACTGGACAACGCAGTCCGCAGGCGCCGCTGGCCGCTGTTTAGGTCGTCCAACGTTTCATCGAGTGCGCCCCCTGAGGGACCACGCTGGAGCGACAAGGCTGGCGGGGCACGGATGGGTCGATGCATGATCGTCCGATCTGAGACGGTGATCCCATGTCCGCCACGTTCGAACCCCTAGGCAGTTCGATCCCTCGCCCTACCCTCGCTTCGGCGGCATTGCCGCCGCGCGTGCGCCGCGTGCTCGAACATCTCTACGCGCTGGTGTCCGACGAAATGTCGCGCCAGCTCGAGGCGATGCTCGGCGAATTCGAGCAGCAGCTGTTCAAGCACGCCGACCTCGCGCGCAATCCGGCGCAGCAGGCCAGCCACCTGGAAACCCTGCGCACCACGCGCCTCAACCGCGCCGACCTGGTGCCGCGCTACCTGGCGCTGGTCGAAAGCGAACTGACGACGATCCGCGACCCGATCGGCGCGCCGCTGGACAGCGACGGCACGGCGCCGGCGTTCCGCGACCTCAAGCTGGTCGAGCACGGCGAGGTCGACGAGTCGCTGCTGCTGCGCACGATCGCCTCGCGCCAGGAAGCCCGCGCCGGCCTGCCGCTGCTGCTGCTCGGCCAGCGCTTCGGCGTGCTGGCCGGCCAGCCGGCCTTCGATGCCGAACGCCTGCCGATCGGTCCGTACGCGCTGGGCAAGATCCTGTCCGACGCCGCGCACGCCTTGCAGATCAGCCCCGAAGCGCGCATGCACCTGTACAAGGTCTTCGACCACCAGGTCATGACCGGGTACGCGCAACTGGTGGAAACGATGAACGCCCTGCTGGCACGCGAGAACGTGCTGCCGAGCCTGTCGTTCGTGCCGATCCGCCCGCGCTCGCCGCAACGGCAGGAAGGCTCGCGCATGGAAGGGCAGCGCGCGGAAGGCCAGCGGCGCGCCGCCGAAGCGAACGATGCGGCCGACGCCGCGTCGGCGCACCAGCGCCCGATGACCGCATGGCCGGGACAGCCTCCCGGCTACGGAAGCGGCCCGGCGCTGGAAGACGACACCTTCAACCTGCTTCAGCAGTTGCTGGCCGCCAAGCGCGACGTGATGGGCAAGCTGCGCCCGGGATCCGAAGCCGGCGGCAACGGCGCACCGCGCCCCACGCTGACGCGGGAGGAGCTGGTCAACGCGCTGTCGTCGCTGCAGGACGTCCCGCTGCACCAGGCGCCGCCGCGCAACCTCACCGACGTGCGCCAGACCCTGCTCGCGCAGGCGCGGCAGCAGCGCGGCGAAGCGGCGTTCCTGTCGCGCGACGACGCCGACACTTTCGAACTGCTGGACCTGTTCTACAACGAGATCGGTCGCGAACTGCGCACCGACGCGGCAGTGGGCACGCTGCTCAACCGCCTGCAGGTGCCGCTGGTACGTCTGGCGTTGCAGGACCGCGGTTTCTTCGTCCGCAACGAGCATCCCGCGCGCCAGCTGCTCAATGCCGTCGCCGAAGCCGGCGCGCACTGGGTGCCCAAGGACGAAAGCGATCCGCAGCTCAACGACCAGCTGCGCCGCGCGGTCGATCATGTCGTGGAGAACTACGACGGCGACAACGGCGTGTTCGAGAACGCCAATCGCCAGCTGCAGGACCACCTGCGTTCGATGGCGCGAAAGGCCGAGGTCGCCGAGCGTCGCCACGTCGAAGCCGCGCGCGGCAAGGAAAAGCTGGTGCTGGCCAAGCGCCAGGCGAGCGACGCGATCGAAGGCATCGTCAGCGAACACAAGCTGCCACGCTTCGTGCAGACGCTGCTGAGCCAGGCGTGGACCGACGTGCTGACGCTCACGCTGTTGCGCAGCGGCGAGGATTCGGAGGAATGGCAACGCCAGCTCGACGCGACACGCGAGATCGTCGCGGCGAACGCGGCGGGGCAACGCGGGCAGGTGTCGAACGCGCTGGGCGAGGACATCGAAGCCGCGCTCACGCAGGTCGGCTACCACGTCGAGGACGCGGGTGCGATCTCGCGCCAGCTCGTCACCGGCACGGCCGCCAACGACGATGCCGCCTCGCGCACGGAACTGGCGCTCAAGCTCAAGGCGCGCACGCGCCTGGGCACCGATGAATCCCCGGCACCGAAGACGGCCGAGCGCTCGCCCAAGGAACAGGAATGCTGGCGCCATCTGCGCACGCTTCCGTTCGGGACGTGGTTCGAGTTCGACATCGGCGATTCGGGCGAGGTCGTGCGCCGCCGCCTGTCGTGGTTCAGCCCGGTGACCGACAACGCGCTGTTCGTGAACCAGCGCGGCCAACGCGTGACCGAGCAGTCGCTGGACAGCCTCGCGCGCCAGGTCGCGGCCGGCAAGGCACGCATCGTGACCGAAGAGAAGAGCCGCCTGGTCGATCGCGCCTGGAGCGCGGTGATGGGTGCGCTGGGCTCGCTGGTCGGCAACAACAGCCACTCCGAAGCTCACGCCTGAAGGATGCTCGCATGAATGAAGAGTTCCGCCGCGCCCGACGCCGGGCGATCCAGGACCCGGTGCAGGTGGTCGACACCATGACCGATACGGTGATTGGGCAGCTCAGCAATCTTTCCGAGACCGGGATGCTGCTGATCGCCAACGCGCCGCTGGTCGAAGATGGCCTGTACCAGTTGCGCTTCAACCTGCGCGCGGCGCCGCACCAGTCCTCGCCCATCGAAGTGGGCGCGCACCTGCTCTGGCAGGACAGCACCAGCACGCCGGGACAGACCTGGTCGGGCTTCCGCTTCATCACGATGCTGGAGAGCGAGCTGCAGCAGTTGCGGCACTGGCTGGAGTCGGGGCACGGCAAGCCGATGTGAAGCGGGCGCCACGCGCGCCACGCCTCACTTCTCCTGTCCGTTTCCTTTCCTGAACACGGCCGCCAGGCTTCGATACGGCACAATGGGCGCGTCCCGCCCACGATCGCCTTCGAAGAAATGAGCCAAGTCGCCGCGCTGTACCCGAACCACATCGCCGAACTGCACCGCCGCACCGAACAGGCCCTGGCCCGTGGCGGGTTCGAACACCTCGTCGTTCCCAGCGGCACGTCGCACTACCAGGTGTTCGACGATCGCGACTATCCGTATGCGGTGAACCCGCAGTTCAAGGCGTGGCTGCCGCTCACGCGCGCGCCGGGCAGCTGGCTGGTGGCGACGCCGGGCCAGAAGCCGAAGCTGATCTTCCTGCAGCCGTTCGATTACTGGCATGTCGTGCCGTCGGTGCCGGCCGGCTACTGGGTCGACCACTTCGACATCGTCATCATCCGCAAGCCGGAAGAAGCGTTGCAGCACCTGCCGGCGAATCCGGCGCGCTGCGCGATCCTGGGCGAAGCCCAAAGCGCGGTCGGCAATTTCGTGCCGAACAATCCGGCGCCGGTCGTGAATTACCTGGAATACCACCGCGCGTTCAAGACGCCGTACGAAGTCGAGATGATGCGCGTGGCGACCAAGCGCGGCGTGCGCGCGCATCGCGCCGCCGAACGCGCGTTCCGCGCGGGTGCCAGCGAATTCGGCATCCACCTGGTGTACTGCCAGGCCGCCGCGCAGGACGCGAACGATCTGCCGTACAGCAACATCATCGCGATCAACGAACACGGCGCGGTGCTGCACTACACCGATCGCGACACCGTCGCGCCGCAGTCGCCGCGCAGTTTCCTGATCGACGCCGGCGCCGCGCACGACGGCTACGCCTGCGACATCACGCGCACCTACGCGCACGATGCGGGCAGCGAGTTCCAGGCGATGATCGACGCGGTCGACGCCGCGCAGCTGAAGATGTGCGACCAGGTGCGCGCGGGCGTGGATTACAAGCAGATCCACCTGGACGCGCATCTCGCGCTGGCCGGCGTGCTGAAGGATTTCGGCGTGATCAACGTCTCGCCAGAAGCCGCCGTCGCCACCGGCGTGAGCAGCGCGTTCTTCCCGCACGGCATCGGCCACGGCATCGGGCTGCAGGTGCACGACGTCGCCGGTTTCGCCGCGAGCGACGAAGGCGGAACGATCGCCAAGCCGGACGGCCATCCATACCTGCGTCTGACGCGCGTGCTCGAACCGGGCATGGCGGTGACTATCGAGCCGGGCCTGTACTTCATCGACATGTTGCTGGACGAAGTGAAGAAGAACGGCCACGCGGACAGCATCGACTGGGCGCGCGTGGATACGTTCAAGCCGTACGGCGGCATCCGCATCGAGGACGATGTGGTGTGCACGGAAGATGCACCGAACAACCTGACGCGCGAAGGCTTCGCCGCCTGATTCCCCGACTCGTGCCCTTGTAGCCCGGGTGAGGCCAAAGGCCGCACCCGGGATGCAGCGGCGGTGACTGTGCGGTAGCGGTGACGGCCCCCGGGTGCGCTTCGCTTACCCGGGCTACAGAGACTCAATCGTTTGTGTCGGCGCGACACACGCCGGAACGTATCAGTCGCGCGAAGCCATCAGCGCTTCGATCTCATCGGCACTGCGCGCGAGCGCGTTGGTCAGCACTTCGGGTTCGTCGCGCGTGACCAGCACGTCGTCCTCGGTGCGGATGCCGATGCCACGCCACTTCGCATCCACGGTGGTGTCGTCGGGCGAGATGTAGACGCCCGGTTCGATGGTGAACACCATTCCGGGTTCGAGCAGGCGCGATTCGCCGTCGAAGCGGTATTCGCCGACGTCGTGCACGTCCAGGCCGAGCCAATGGCCGGTCTTGTGCCGATAGAAACGGCGATAGGTGCCGTCGGCCAGGTTCTTCTCGAGCCTGCCTTTCAGCAGGCCCAGGCGCAACAGTCCTTCGGTCAGCGTTTCCACCGCCGCGACGTGCCCGGCTTCGTACGCGATGCCCGGACGCGCCTGCGCGAGCGCCGCGGCCTGCGCCTCACCGACGAGGTCGTGCAGCGCACGCTGCTCCTTCGTGAAACGGCCGTTGACCGGGAACGTGCGCGTGATGTCGGCCGCGTAGCCGCGATATTCGGCACCGGCGTCGATGAGCACCAGTTCGCCATCCTTCGCCTGTGCCGCATTCGCGCGGTAATGCAGCACGCACGCATTGGTGCCGGCGCCGACGATGCTGCTGTACGCCGGATCGGCGTCGTGCGCGCGGAATACGCGTTCGACTTCCGCCTGCAGCTGGTATTCGTGGATGCCCGGACACGCGGCGCGCATCGCGGTTTCATGCGCGAGCACGCTGATGTCGGCGGCGCGCTGCATCAGGCGCAGTTCGTCGCGATCCTTGAACAAACGCAGTTCGTCGAGCAGGTGGCCCAGTTCGAGGAATTCGTGCGGCGGCTGCGCGCCCTGGCGCACCATCGCGCGCACACGGTTGAGCCAGCCGATCAGCTTGAGATCGAATTCCTGGTCGCGGCCGAAGTGGTAATACACACGCGAACGGCCTTCGAGCAGGCCGGGGAGGATGTCGTCCAGATCGGTGATCGGATACGCATCGTCCAGCCCGAATGCTTCCACCGCGCCTTCCGGACCGAAGCGCGGACCGTCCCAGCCTTCGCGCTCGGGATCGCGATCGCGGCAGAACAGGATGACTTCGCCGTGCTTGCGGCCGGGGACCAGCACGAGCACCGCTTCGGGCTCGGGGAAGCCGGTGAGGTAGAGCAGGTCCGAATCCTGGCGGTACGGGTAATACGTGTCGCGGCTGCGGATGCGCTCGGGCGCGGACGGCAGGATCGCGATGGCGTCGTCGCCGGCCATGCGCATCAGCTGCTTGCGGCGCTTCGCGTAGGCCTTGTCGGGGATTCGCAGGGGTTTTTGCATGTCGCTCGTCGTTTCAGGCAACGGTGCGGGCCTGGACGTTCCGGCAGAGCCGCTCGCGCCACGCGCAAGCGGGCCGGAATGTCAGTTCAACTTCTGGCGATGCTGCGCCGCCAGCACGCAGTCGCCGTGCAGCAGCAGCACCGCCACGCGCACGAACTCCTCGATTTCGACCAGCGCTTCCTCGTCTTCCTCGTCGCCGTCGGTCTGTGCCTGCGCGGCGGCAAGCTTGGCCAGATCGCCCAGCGCTTCGGTGCCTTCTTCCGACAGCTTCGGACGCGAACCGGCCGACAGGCCGAAACCGCCGAGGAAACCACGGCACCACTCGAACAGCGCGCCGCTGCGCTCGGCCAGCGAGGCGTCGGCATCGGGCAGCAGGAGGGCGAAGTCGAAGCTGCGATCGGCCAGCTGCGCTGCGCTGGCCAGGCGCAGTTCGTCGAGCGCGCCATTGGCGGCGGGCGCCGGCAATGCGTCGTCGGCCAGCACCTTGGCCGGCCATTCGCGCACCGAAGGGCCGCCCCCGGCCAACCAGCCGCACAGGCCGCCGTGCAGTTCAAAGGGCGAAGCGGCGAGCGCCAGCTGGCGGCTCTCGGCCTCGATGGCGGACACGGAGGGCAGTTCGATTTCGGACACGGTCGGGCGCTGTGGGCGTGAATTCAGGGGGAAGGACGGCAGTGTAACAACCCGGTGGTTGTTGCCGGCGCGAACGCCTGCCTACACTGCACGCAGCAACGCTGGAGTCGTTGCCGGGGGTGTTCGTGTTCCGCCAGACCTTGATGCCAGCCGCCCGGCTCGCCGGCGTGGCTTTCCTGCTCGCTGCGAACCTGGCCGGGACGGCCGGCGCGGCCACGCGCGACTACTACTTCGATCGCCTCGGCAGCGAGCGCGGCCTGGTCCAGAACACCGTGACCGCGCTCGCGCAGGACACGCAGGGTTACGTCTGGGTCGCCACCCAGGGCGGCCTGCACCGCTACGACGGCCAGCGCTACCTGCCCTACCGCCACAACCCGCGCGACGCCGCCAGCCTGCCCGACAGCAACGTCACGGCGCTGGCGCTGGATGGCGACAAGGCGCTTTGGGTAGGCACCTATTCCGAATACCTCAGCCGGCTGGACCTGGCCGACGGGACGATCCGGCGCTACACCGCCTCCGGCACCGCGCACCCGCACCGCCAGGTGATGGCCGTGCTGCCGCACCGCGGTCAGGTGTGGGTGGCGACGATGGCCGGCCTGGAGCGCCTCGATCCGGCCACCGGAAAGCGCGAGACCGTCGTGCCGATGGAATCGCAGGTGATCGGCAACGCAAGCCGGCAGAGCCTGCTCGCCGCGCGCGACGGCGTGGCCTGGTGGGGCGGCCCTCAGGGGCTGTACCGCCTCGACGGCAGCCTGCCAGAGCGCATCGGCCCCGAGGAAGGCGTCACGGCGCTGTTCCAGGACGTCGGCGGCCAGCTGTGGCTGGGACGCCGCGACGGCCTGTTCCGCCTGCACAGCAACGGACGCGAACTCGTGCGCGCCTGGCCGGCGCAGCCGATGCCGGACGACGATCCGCCGGTGGTGCGGGCGATCGTGCAGGCGCCGGATCGCCAGCTCTGGTTCTCCGTCTACGGCTACGGCCTGCGGCGGCTGGATCCGGTCAACGGCCGTGTCGAGGAAGTGCGCGAAGAGCCCGGCATCGACGCGAGCCTGCCGGACGATTCGATCAACGCGCTGATGATCGACCGCGGCGGCATGCTGTGGGTCGGCGGGCAGTTCCGCGGCATCGCGGTCGCCGATCCGCGCGGCACGCGCTTCCGCTACGTGTTCAACATGGAGCACCCGCGCCGCGCCGACAGCCCGGCGTCGGCCGACAGCATCCGCTCGGTCGTGCAGGGCCAGGACGGCGCACTGTGGCTGGGCACCGACAACGCGCGGCTGTTCCGCTACGCGCTGGAAGAGGACCGCTTCGAGGACCTGAGCGCACTCCTCGCCGACCAGGGACGCGCACCGCACGTCACCGGGTTCGCGAAGGCCAGCGAAGACGACCTGTGGGTCGCCACCGACACCGGCCTGTACCGACTGGATCCGCAGCGCCGCACCGTGCGTCCGCTGCCGGTGCCCGAACTGGGCCGCACGCCGCTGCGCACGCTGGCGACCTCGCGCGACGGTTCGCTGTGGATCGGCAGCCACGGTTACGGCGCCTACCGTTATCGCCCGGACAGCGGGCAGCTCACCCACTACGCGTATCGCGAGAACGACACGAGCGGCCTGAGCTATCCGGTCGTGCACGCGATCGTGGAAGACAAGGACGGCCATGTCTGGTTCGGCACCGGCGACGGGCTCGACATGCTCGATCCGAAGACGGGCCGGCTGCGCCACTTCCGCCATTCCAATACCGATCCGCAGAGCCTGCCCGGCAACCGCGTGCGCGCGTTGCACCTTGCCAGCGACGGCTCGCTGTGGGTCGGCACGCATGCGGGCCTGAGCCGCATCGTCGAGGAGAAGGACGGCAGCGTCCGCTTCGCCCACCCGCTGACGGGAACGCTGAGCAGCGACCTGGTGCCGGTCGTGTTCTCGATCGCCGAAGCACCGGCGGGCCGCCTGTGGCTGAGCACGCAGGCAGGCATCATCAGCTACGACATCCGCGACGAGCGCACGCGCAGTTACGGCCTCGCCGATGGCTTGCAGGACCTGGAATTCCACGGCGGTTCGGTCGCGCAACTGGGCGACGGACGCATCGTGTTCGGTGGCGTGCGCGGACTGAACCTGTTCGACCCGCGACGCATGCACGAGTCGGGTTACACCGCGCCACTGCGATTGCTGGGCGCATGGGTCGGCAACCAGGCCAAGGCGGATCCAAGCTCGTTGTGGCAGGCGCCCAAGCTCGCCCTCGACGAAGGCGACGGCCTGCTGCGCCTGCGCATCGGCGCGCTGGATTTCGCACCCACCGCCGCCACGCGTTACCGCTATCGCATGGACGGTTTCGACCACGAGTGGATCGACAACGGCACCGCGCAGGACGTCACCTATTCGCGCCTGCCGTCCGGGCATTACACGTTCCTGGTGCAGGCCACCAACCGCCATGGCGCCTGGAACGACGCGACGCTGGAGATCCCGGTGGCCGTCGCGCCGCCGCTGTGGCGTCATCCGCTGGTGATCGCCGCCGGCGTGCTGGGTCTGCTTGCGCTCGTCGGCGGGCTGACGTGGCGGCGCCTGCTCGATCGCCGTCGCGAACGCGGCTACTTCGCGCAGATCCGCGAACGCGATGAACGCCTGAAGCTCGCGTTGTGGGCTTCCGGCGAGCAGTTCTGGGATTACGACCTGGAACGTCGCGTGCTCCGCCGTACGCGCGCGGACGACCAGGCCGTCACGCCGGAGCTGGGCGTGCAGACGCTGGTGGATGCGAACCTGCAGATCCATCCGGACGACCTGCCGCGCGCGATCGCATCGCTGCGCCGCCACCTGCGCGGTGAAGCGCCGCTGTACGTGTCCGAACACCGCGTGCGCGAACCCGACGGCAAGTGGGTGTGGATGCTCGCACGTGGGCGCGTCGTCGAACGCGACGCCACCGGCCGTGCGCTCCGCGTGGCCGGCACGGCGCGCGACATCACCGCCAACCGCAGTGCCGAACGCGACCGCCGCATCGCCGGCCAGGTGCTCAACAGCATGATGGAAGCGGTGGCGGTGTTCGATCGCGAGTTCCGCTTCGTCTCTGTCAATCCCGCCTTCACCCGCATGACCGGCTACACGGATGCGGAGGTGATCGGCCGGCCGACGCGCCTGCTCGACAGCGACCAGCACGACCCGGCGTTCTACCAGCATGTGCGCGGCGAGTTGCGTCGCAACGGGCGCTGGTCGGGCGAGATCTGGCAGCAGCGCAAGAACGGCGACGAATTCCTGTGCTGGTTCCAGGGCAGCGAAGTGCTCGATGCCGGCGGCCAGCACGGGCATTACGTCGCGGTGCTGGGCGACATCACCGACCAGAAGCGCGCCGAGCAGGAACTGCGTTACCTCGCCAACTACGACACGCTCACCAGCCTGCCCAATCGCGCACTGCTGTCCGAGCGTCTTTCGCGCGCGATCGTGAAAGCCCGCCGCGGCAACACGCGCATCGCGATGCTGTTCCTCGACCTGGACCGCTTCAAGGACATCAACGATTCGCTCGGCCACGCGGCCGGCGATCGCATCCTGCGTGCGGCCGCGCATCGCTTGCAGCATGCGGTCGGCGCGACGCACACCGTCGCGCGCCTGGGCGGCGACGAGTTCACGGTGCTGCTGGAGAACCTGGAAAGCATCGAGCATGCCGAACAGGTCGCGCGCGACGTGCTGGCCTCGTTCGAAGCGCCGCTGGACATCGACCAGCGCCACGACGTGGTGATCTCCCCGTCGATCGGCATCAGCCTGTATCCCGACCACGCGCTGGTGCCCACGGACCTGCTCAAGCACGCCGACACCGCGATGTACCAGGCCAAGGCCGCGGGCCGTCGTACCTTCATGCGCTACACAGAGGCGATGGACGTGGAGATCCGCGGTCGCGCGACGATCTCCGCCGCGCTGCGCGGGGTGCTGGATCGCAACGAACTGCGGCTGGTGTTCCAGCCCAAGCTGTCGCTGGACCATTCGCGCATCACCGGCGTGGAAGCGCTCCTGCGCTGGACCAGCCCGGAACTGGGCGCGATCTCGCCGGCGCAGTTCATCCCGCTGGCCGAGGAGAGCGGTCTCATCCTCGACATCGGCGAATGGGCGCTGCGCGAGGCGTGCAGCGTGCTCAAGGGCTGGCGCATGAAGGGCCTGGACCAGCTGACGATGGCGGTGAACGTATCGTCCCTGCAACTACTGCGCGGCAACCTGCCCAAGCAGGTAGCGCGTGCCCTGGTCGAAAGCGGCGTCCCGCCGGAGATGCTGCAGCTGGAGCTGACCGAGAGCGTGATCATGGCCAACGCCGGGCAGACCTCGGCGACGCTGGATGCGCTGCGCTCGCTCGGCGTGGGCCTGGCGATCGACGACTTCGGCACCGGCTATTCCTCATTGGCCTACCTCAAGCGCCTGCCGATCCACACGCTGAAGATCGACAAGGAATTCATCGGCGACCTGACCCGCGACGCCGACGACGAGGCCATCACCACCACGGTCATCGCGATGGCGCATTCGCTGGGCCTGACGGTGATCGCCGAGGGCGTGGAAACCGAGGCGCAGATGCAGTTCCTGCGCGGACGCGGGTGCGACGAGATCCAGGGTTACTGGCTCGCGCGTCCGCTGGAAGCGGCCGCCTGCCTGTCCTTCATCCGGGCCTGGACGCCGCACTCGGTGCCGGTCGGGAGCGGGACCGTGGGCACCGTCTCCTGACAGGCGTGAACGGGCGCGCAGCCCCGCGGGGCCGCGCCCTTGACCCGTCACCCGGCCCTGCTATCGTGCCGGGCATGGAACAGGCCCAACTCCTCGCGCAAATGCAGTCGCTCGCCGACCGTGTCGAGCAGTTGGCCGACCGCGCGCGTCGCCTCGCCGAGGAGAACCGCAGCCTGCGCCAGCAACAGGAACAGCTGATGGGCGAACGCTCGGCGCTGCTCGCCAAGAACGAACAGGCGCGCACGCGGGTCGAGGCGATGATCGCGCGGCTGAAATCGCTGGAACAGCACACGTGAGATCGCAATGACCAGCGAAGCCGTCAGCATCCGACTGCTAGATCGCGAATACACCGTCGGGTGCGAACCCGGCGAGCGCGACAGCCTGCAGTCGGCCGCGAAATTGCTGGACAGCAAGATGCGCGAGATCCGCGGCACCAACCGCATGGCCGCGCTCGATCGCGTCGCCGTGCTCGCGGCGCTGAACCTCGCGCACGACCTGCAGCAGATGCGCGACGAACTGGCCGCGCGCGATCGCGAACTCGAGCGCACGCTCAACACGCTGCATCGCCGCCTGGACGACCTGTTCGACGTTCCTGCGCGCTGACGATCGCGCGGAAGCCCGCGCGCATCGCGTTCACGTTGAAAGCGGACGACCACACGCAAGTTGAATACGGCGTATTCGCGCACTGAATCGTTTCCGATTCGGGACCGACGAGCGGGCGCGCAGGATGGGGGTCGCGCGCTATACTTCGTCCTCGTCCTCTGCTGTGCGCGACAGCGTGCGCAAACATTCGCCTTGTCCCTTAATGACGACCACGGGGGCGCGGCGGAAGC
>Ga0209257_1001578_pt1 | contig 26279 bp, 20 predicted proteins | sample AraplaCvi_mCL_r2_FD_184277 | JGI IMG/M metagenome (GOLD analysis project Ga0209257, IMG submission 184277) | Arabidopsis root microbial communities from North Carolina, USA - plate scrape MF_Cvi_mCL_r2 (SPAdes) (version 2) | ecosystem: Host-associated > Plants > Roots > Endosphere | place: USA...
CGAGGACGCCACCCGCACCGAGATCGACTACCTGATACAGGTCGCACGCACGGCCATCGCCGCCGGCGCCACCACCATCAACCTGCCCGATACCGTGGGCTTCACCACGCCCGAGGAGATCGGCGACATGTTCCGTCGCGTCATCGCCGGGGTGGCCGATGTCAGCGGTGCGGACAAGGTGATCTTCAGCGCGCACTGCCACAACGACCTGGGCCTGGCCGTAGCCAACTCGCTGGCCGCCGCCGAAGCCGGTGCGCGCCAGATCGAGGGCAGCATCAATGGCATCGGCGAGCGCGCGGGCAACTGCGCCATCGAGGAGATCGCCATGGCCTTGAAGGTGCGCAATGCCTTCTACAGCTTCGGCACCAACATCAACACCCCGCGCATCGTGCCGACCTCGCAGCTGCTGCAGCGCCTGATCGGCATGCCGGTCCAGCGCAACAAGGCGGTGGTGGGCACCAACGCCTTCGCGCACGAATCGGGCATCCACCAGCACGGCATGCTGCGCCACCGCGGCACCTACGAAATCATGCGTCCGCAGGACGTGGGCTGGCCGGACACGCAGATGGTGCTGGGCCGCCACAGCGGCCGCGCCGCGGTCGATGCGCGCCTGCGCGCGCTGGGCTACCTGCTGGAGGAAGACGAGCTGAAGCTGGTGTTCGAACAGTTCAAGAACCTGTGCGAGCGCCAGCGCGTGGTCGGCGATGCCGACCTGCAAATGCTGATGCAGGATGCCGCGGCCAGCGACGGCTACCGCCTGGCCTCGATGACCATTTCCGATGTCGGCGGACGCGCCAACGCGTTGGTCGAACTGTCCGACCCGGAAGGCAACCGCGTGGCCGAAACCGCGCAGGGCAATGGTCCGGTCGATGCCCTGTTTGGCGCGCTGTCGGCCGCCACCGGGGTCAAGCTGGAGCTGGACAGCTACCAGGTGCACAGCGTCGGCATCGGCGCCGATGCGCGCGGCGAAGCCAGCCTGAGCGTGCGCCACGAAGGCGTGGAACACGAAGGCACCGGGACGTCCAAGGACATCATCGAGGCCAGCGCGCTGGCCTGGCTGGAGGTGGCCAACCGCCTGCTGCGCCAGCGCGGCACCGGCGCGCCGACGCCGCAGGAAGCCGCGGCGGCCTGATCGCATGCACCGCAACACCATCACGCCAGACGCAGGCCAGCAATGGAACGCGGCCGGCTACGCCGCCAACGCCGGCTTCGTGCCGGCGCTGGGCGCGCCGGTGGCCGAGCTGCTGGCCGCGCAGCCCGGTGAGCGCATCCTCGACCTGGGCTGCGGCGATGGCGTGCTGACCGCGCAGCTGCAGGCCAGCGGTGCCACGCTGGTGGGCGTGGACGCCTCGCCGGAGCTGGTCGCCGCCGCGGTCGCCCGTGGCGTGGATGCCCACGTGGTCGACGGCCAGGCCCTGGCCTTCGACGCCGAGTTCGACGCGGTCTTCAGCAATGCCGCCCTGCACTGGATGCGCCAGCCCGATGCCGTCATCGACGGCGTGCGGCGTGCGCTCATGCCGGGCGGCCGATTCGTCGGCGAGTTCGGCGGGCACGGCAACGTCGCCGCCATCGTCACCGCGCTGCGGGCGGCCTTGCATGCCCATGGTGTGGGTGAGCCACAGTTCTCCTGGTTCTTCCCCACCGCCGATGCGTACGCGCAGCGACTGCGGGCGCATGGCTTCAGCGTCCAGACCATTGCCCTGGTACCGCGCCCCACCCCCCTGCCCACCGGCATCGCCGGCTGGTTGAAGACCTTTGCCGATCCTTTCCTGGCCGGCCTGGACCAGGCCATGCGCCAGCGCGTGCTGGCCGAGGCCGAAACCCTGCTGCGCCCGGCGCTGTGCGATGACGCCGGGCGCTGGAGCGCCGACTATGTGCGCCTGCGCTTCAGCGCGCGCCTTTCCACTCACCCGCATTCACTGCAAGGCAACCCGCAATGAGTTCCGCCCCTCGCACCCTGTTCGACAAGCTGTGGGACGCGCACGTCGTGGTCCCGGAGAGCGACACCGCCCCGGCGGTGCTGTACATCGACCTGCACCTGATCCATGAGGTCACCTCGCCGCAGGCGTTCACCGAGCTGGCCAGCCGCGGCATCAGCCCGCGTCGGCCGGACCGCACCAAGGCGACGATGGACCACTCCACGCCCACCCTGCCGGCCGGCCCGGACGGCAAGCTGCCCTACTACACGGCAGCGGCCGAAAAGCAGGTCGAGACCCTGGAGCGCAACTGCGCACGCTACGGGATCGAGCTGTTCGACATGGGCTCGGACCACCGCGGCATCGTGCACGTCATCGCGCCGGAGCAGGGCTTCACCCAGCCGGGCATGACCATCGTCTGCGGCGACAGCCACACCTCCACGCACGGGGCCTTCGGCGCGCTGGCCTTCGGCATCGGCACCAGCGAGGTCGGCCACGTGCTGGCCACCCAGTGCCTGCTGCAGCGCAAGCCCAAGACCATGTCCATCACCGTCGACGGGCCGCTGGCGCCGGGCGTGGGCGCCAAGGACGTGGTGCTGCACATCATCGGAATCATCGGCGTCAACGGCGGTACCGGCCACGTGCTGGAGTTCCGTGGCTCCACCATCGCCGCGATGGACATGGAGCAGCGCATGACCCTGTGCAACATGTCCATCGAGGCCGGCGCGCGCGCCGGCATGGTGGCGCCGGACCAGGTCACCTTCGACTACGTCGCGGCCACCCCGCGCGGGCCCAAGGGCGAGTCCTTCGAGGCCGCCGTGGCCTACTGGAAGACCCTGGCCACCGAGCCGGGCGCGCGCTTCGACAGCGAGGTCGTCATCGATGCGGCCGATATCCGCCCCACCCTGACCTGGGGCACGCACCCGGGCACGGCCATCGCGGTGGATGCGCCGATCCCGGCGGCCAACGATGCCGCCGCGCAGAAGGGCCTGGACTACATGCGCTTCGGCGCCGGCGACACGCTGGAAGGCAAGGCCGTGGACGTGGTGTTCGTCGGCTCCTGCACCAACGGCCGCCTGCGCGACATGCGCGAGGTGGCCCAGGTGCTGGCCGGTCGCCGCATCGCCCAGGGCGTGCGCATGCTGGTGGTGCCTGGCTCGGAGATCGTCAAGCGCCAGGCCGAGGCCGAGGGCATCGACCAGATCGTGCGCGCCGCCGGCGCCGAATGGCGCGAGCCGGGCTGCTCGATGTGCATCGCCATGAATGGCGACCTGGTTGCACCGGGTCAGCTGGCCGTGTCCACTTCCAACCGCAACTTCGAAGGCCGCCAGGGCCCGGGCTCGCGCACGCTGCTGGCCTCGCCGCTGACCGCGGCCTGGGCCGCAGTGCAGGGCAAGGTCGGCGACGTGCGCGACTTCTTCGATGCAGCCGCGCACAAGGACGTGGCCTGATGACCACGCCGAGCACCCCACAGACCGCCACGGCCGCCGTGTCGGCCACGCTGGCCTTTTCCGCCACCGTGGCCAGCGCGCGCGCCAGGCGCCTGTGCGACACGCCGCTGGCCCCCGCGCTGCAGCCGGCCCCCACGCTGATCCAAGCGCCCGCCACGGGCGCGCCGCAATTCCCGCAATCCGAAGAGGCCGCGTAATGGGCGGATTCACCAGCCTGACCTCGCGCAGCGTCGTGCTGCGCCAGACCAATATCGACACCGACCAGATCATCCCCGCGCGCTTTCTGTCCACCACCGAACGCGCCGGCCTGGGCAAGCACGCCTTCAACGACTGGCGCTGGCAGGCCGAGGGCGTGCCCAACCCGGAGTTCCCCTTCAACCAGCCGCACAATGCCGACCGCGCCATCCTGCTGGCCGGGCGCAACTTCGGTTGCGGCTCCTCGCGCGAGCACGCGCCGTGGGCGCTGACCGACCTGGGGCTGCGTGCGGTGGTCTCCAGCGAGATCGCCGATATCTTCCGCAACAACAGCCTCAAGAACGGCCTGGTGCCGATCGTGCTGGCCGAGGCCGACGTGCAGGCGCTGATGGAGCGCCCGGACGACGCACTGACCGTGGACGTGGCCGCACGCGAGCTGCGCACGCCCGACGGCCGCGTCTACGCCTTCCCGCTGGACGCCTTCGCCCAGACCTGCCTGATCGAAGGCGTGGACGAGATGGGTTACCTGCTGGCGCGCCAGCCCGAGATCGAACGTTACGAGAGCACCCTGCATGCACGCTGACATTGTCGTCCTGCCTGGCGATGGCATCGGCCCGGAAGTGGCCACCGCCGCCGTCGCCGTCCTGAAGTCCATCGCCCAGCAGTTCGGCCACGACTTCCAGTTCCAGGAACACGACATCGGGGGTATCGCCATCGACCGCCACGGCGTGCCGTTGCCGGATGCCACCACCACCGCCTGCCAGCAGGCCGATGCCGTGCTGCTGGGGGCGGTCGGTGGGCCCAAGTGGTCCGACCCCAACGCCAAGGTGCGCCCCGAGCAGGGCCTGCTGGCCATCCGCAAGGCGCTGGGCCTGTTCGCCAACCTGCGTCCGGTGCGCCCGCACGGCGCGGCGCTGGATGCCTCGCCGATCAAGCCGCACCTGCTGGCGGGCGTGGACATCGTGGTGGTCCGCGAGCTCACCGGCGGCATCTACTTCGGCGAGAAGACCCGCACGGCCGAGGCCGCCAGCGACCTGTGCAGCTACTCGGTGGCCGAGATCGAGCGGGTCATGCGCAGCGCCTTCAAGCTGGCCCGCGCACGCCGCGGCAAGGTGACCTCGGTGGACAAGGCCAACGTGCTGGAGACCTCGCGCCTGTGGCGCGACGTGGCCACGCGCATCGGCCGCGAGGAGTTCCCTGACGTGGCCCTGGAGCACCAGCTGGTCGACTCGATGGCCATGCACCTGCTGGCCAAGCCGCGCGAGTACGACGTGATCGTCACCGAGAACATGTTCGGCGACATCCTCACCGACGAGGCCTCGATGCTGGCCGGCTCGCTGGGCCTGCTGCCATCGGCCTCGCTGGGCGAGGAAGGCAAGGTCGGTCTCTACGAGCCGATCCATGGCTCGGCCCCGGACATCGCAGGCAAGGGCATCGCCAACCCTTACGCGACCATTCTGTCGGCGGCCATGCTGCTGCGGCATTCGCTGGGCCTGGAGGAAGAAGCACAGGCCATCGAGCGCGCCGTCGATGCCGCGCTGGAGGACAAGGCCTTCACCGCCGACCTGGCCCCGCCGGGCAACGCGCTGAGCACGACCCAGGCCACCGAGGCCGTGCTGTCGCGGCTGGGCGTGCCGGCCTGAACCACCGCATCGGCCTGTCCGGCACATCGGATAGGCCTGCATGCCGATTCCCGTCGCGCGCCTGGTCGCCGCGCTGTCACATGGCGTGCATCGGCATGTAAGACCAGCATCAAACACGGGCACTAGCCTGGATCGTCTGACTCCACCCAGCCAGGACGATCCCAGCGATGAGCACGTACAGCCGTGACGGCAAGGTCCGCAACACCAGCGGCAACGAACCTTTCAGCACCATCCTGGAGCGCCAGCTCTCGCGCCGGCGCGTGATGCATGGCGGCCTGACCGCCATGGCCGCGATGATGGCCGGCGGCGCCCTGACCGCCTGCGGCAGCGACAAAGACACGCCCAAGCCCACACCCGGCGCGCCGGCGCCAACGCCTGCGCCCACGCCCGCCCCGGCCCCGTCGCCGCCGACGCTCGGCTTCCAGTCGCTGCCCAATTCGATGACCGATGCGGCCGTGGTGCCGGCCGGCTACGTGGCGCACATCCTGGGCGCCTGGGGCACGCCGCTCAACAGCCTGGCGGCCGAATGGAAGTCCGACGGCACCAACACCTCCACCGATCAGGCCAATGCCACCGGCATGCACCATGACGGCCTCCACTACTTCGCCTTGAACAACAGCTCCAGCGACGGGCTGCTGGCGATCAACTTCGAGTACATCGACCAGGACGCGCTGCATCCCAACGGGGCCACCCTGAGCGCCGGCAAGCGCCCGGTGGAGGAAGTGCGCAAGGAGATCAACGCGCACGGCACAGGCGTCTACCGCGTGCGCCGCAGCGCCGGTCGCTGGAGCATCGTCAAGGACGATGCGCACAACCGCCGCTTCACCTCGGCCACGGTCATGGACCTGGCCGGCCCGGTGGCCGGCAGCCCGTACGCGGTCACCCCGTTCTCGCCCACCGGCCGGCAGACGCGCGGCACCAACAACAACTGCGGCAACGGCTACACGCCCTGGGGCACCTACCTGACCTGCGAGGAGAACTGGGCCGGCTATTTCCGCAACAGCGGCACGCGCAGCGCCGACCAGGATCGGCTGGGCGTGGGCCGCAGCTCCACGCGCTACGGCTGGGACACCGCCGCTGGCGACGCAAGCGAGGTCGATGGCGAATTCGCCCGCTGGAACGTCACCCCCAGCGGCGCCTCGGCGGCCGAGGACTACCGCAACGAAGCCAACACCTTCGGCTATGTAGTGGAGATCGACCCGTATGATCCCACCACGCGCGCGGTCAAGCGCACCGCGCTGGGTCGCTTCGCCCACGAAGGCGCCTGGCCGAGCAACGTCAAGGCCGGCCAGCCGGTGAGCTTCTACAGCGGCGACGATTCGCGCTTCGAGTACGTCTACCGCTTCGTGTCCGAGGCGTTGTGGGACCCGGCCGATGCCGCACCCAGCAACCGCCTGGCGACCGGCGCCAAGTACCTGGACCGCGGCACGCTGTACGTGGCGCGCTTCAACGACGACGGCACCGGCGCCTGGCTGGCGCTGCGCGAGGACAGCGTGACCCGCGACGGGCGCACGCTCGGGGCGATCTACGGCACCCTGGCCAACATCATCCTCAACACCCGCGGCGCGGCCGATGCGCTGGGCGCCACGCCGATGGATCGCCCGGAATGGACCACGGTCAATCCGCTCAACGGCGAGATCTACCTGACCCTGACCAACAACAGCCAGCGTACCGCCGCCCAGCTCAACGCCGCCAACCCGCGCGCCAACAACGTCAACGGCCACATCATCCGCTGGGCCGAGGACGCCGGCCGTGACAGCTTCAAGTGGGACATCTTCGTGTTCGGGTCCGACGCGGGCGCGGCCGCCGAGACCAACCGCTCGGGCCTGACCGCGCTGAACCAGTTCGCCAGCCCGGACGGCATGACCTTCGATAGCCGCGGCATCCTGTGGTTCCAGACCGACAACGGCATCGACGGCGGTCGCAGCAATGCCGTGGCCCAGAGCACCAACGACCAGATGCTGGCGGTGGTGCCGGCGGCGGTGAAGAACGCCGCCGGCGCCCAGACCGGCATCGATGCCAGCAACCAGGCGCTGCTGCGGCGGTTCTTCGTGGGCCCGAACGAATGCGAGGTCACCGGGGTGACCTTCACCCCGGACAACACCTCGGTGTTCATCAACATCCAGCACCCGGGCAACTGGCCCTACGACACCGATGCCACGCTGGCCGCGCCCAGCGGCGTCCAGGTGCGGCCGCGCTCGTCCACGGTGGTGATCCAGAAGGCCGACGGCGGCGCGATCGGCGTCTGACCGCGGGCCCGCGCCCGGCTGGCCTTCGCGCCGGCCGGGTGCGGGCGCATGGGTATGATGGGCCCACGCCGCACCGACACCCCACATGCGCCCGCCCCGCCGTCACGACGCCCCGCCCGCCCCCGCGCCCTGGAAGTTCTGGGCGGGCATGGCGGTCTGTGGCCTGTGCGGCGCGTTCGGCAGTCGCTATGGCGCCGAGCACGGCCAGGCCTATCTGGGCGCGGCCGCCGGCAGCGTCCTGGGCGGGTTCGCCTACTACCGCCTGGCCTTCGCGCGCCGGAACAAGCCTGAGCCGGCGCCAGAGCCAGAGCTGCCCGAGCGCAGCGCCCCACGCTACCCGCCGCCGGTACAGCGCCCCCAGGACCACCAGGCGCCGTCCCCACCGCGGGACGAAGCGCCATAGCAGGATGGGCATGTCGAGCGCATCGAGGACGCCTGGGTGCGCGCAAGGCGGACCGTACTGCATGGACACCCTCCGGAACTATCAGCCGGACGACCTCGCGGCCTGCCTGGGGTTGTTTGATGAGAACGTGCCGGCGTTTTTCGCCGCTGAAGAGCGCTCCGCCTTCGTGCGCTTCCTGACGCGCCATGCGGCCCAATGGAACTACCAGGTCCTGGAGCGTGCCGGGCAGGTCGTGGCCAGCGCCGGCTACGCCCTGGGGCCGGCGGTCGGTGTGGCCAGCCTGTGCTGGGGCATGGTGCATCCCAGGCTGCATCGACAAGGGCTGGGCACGGTCTTGCTCCAGGCCAGGCTGCGGGCCTTGCGCGCACGGCCGGCCATCGCGCAGGTCGTGCTGGATACCAGCCAGCACACCCAGGCCTTCTATGCCCGCTTCGGCTTCGTGGCAACGCGCGTCGTCCCCGGGGGCTATGGGCCGGGCCTGGACAGGTGGGACATGGCGCTGGCGCTGGAAACGCCGCAAGCGCCCGACGAAGCACGTCCGGAATTGTGAGCGCGCTTGCCATCAGGGCGCAGCGAACGGGGCGCTGGGGGCGCGGGTCACTTTTGGCGCCTGCCGACTATCCTCCTTGGTTAGGCCCATTCAGCCAGGCGAGGCAGCGCGGCTCACAGATGGAGCGTGCGGAAACGCGCGATTGCCCCGCCGCCTCCCCAGATGGCCCCCGCTCAGCCAAATAGCGAACCGGGTGGTATAGTATTGAGCCTATGAGCGGTCAAGCCATTTCAGCCAATCCTCATCCCGAGGCCAAATCGCCCAGCGGCCCCGGTCGCCCCAAGGATCTGGCCAAGCGTTCGGCCATCCTGGAAGCGGCCAAGACGCTGTTCCTGCGCGACGGTTTCGCCGGCACCAGCATGGACCAGATCGCCGGCGAGGCCGGCGTGTCCAAGCTGACGGTGTACAGCCACTTCGGCGACAAGGAGCACCTGTTCGCCGAGGCCATCCAGTCCAAGTGCCGCGACCTCATGCCGGACGAACTGTTCGAGTTCGACGACCTGCGCGGCTCGCTGCGCCAGCAGCTGGAGCGAATCGCCACGGCCTTCTTCGACATGGTCAGCAGCGAGGAGGCACTGAGCATCCATCGCATGCTCCTGGCCCCGGGCAATGGCGATGAGGGCCTGCGCCGGATCTTCTGGGAAGCCGGCCCGGCGCGCACGCATGCCGCCTTCGGCGCCTTCCTTGCATCGCATGCCGCGGCCGGCGAGCTGGACCTGCCCGATGCCCATATCGCCGCCCAGCAGTTCTTCACCCTGGTCAAGGGCGAGCTGCACTCGCGCCTGATGTGCGGCCTGTGCGAGCCGCTGACCGCCGCCGAGCGCGCCCAGCACCTGCAATCGGCCATCGACATGTTCCTGCGGGCCTATGCGGTCCGTTGAACGCGCCCGCCTTCTGCCGGCTGCTCCGGAGGTCCCGGTGACTTCCGGCACTGCGTGCGGCCAGGGGTGCTTGTCCATCCTGTGCCTGCCGAAGCAGGCTGGCGGCCGCTAGAATTGCAGCCCCACGCGCCCACGAGTTTTCCCATGACGATCAACTATTCCCAAGCCCGCGAGAACATGGTCGAGCAGCAGGTCCGTCCCTGGGACGTGCTGGACCTGCGCGTGCTGAACGTGCTGTCCACCCTGCCGCGCGAAGCTTTCGTGCCGGAACTGCATCGTGCCCTGGCGTACTCGGACATCGAGCTGCCGATCGGGCATGGCCAGAAGATGATGAAGCCGGTGATCGAAGGCCGCACCCTGCAGGCGCTGGACCTCCAGCCCGGCGAGGAAGTGCTGGAGATCGGCACCGGCAGCGGTTTCCTCGCCGCCTGCCTGGGCGCGCTGGGCCGCGAGGTGGTCAGCCTCGAACTGCAGCCGGAGCTGGCCGCGCAGGCGCGCGCCGCCCTGGATGCCACCGGCCTTGGCAACAACGTCCGCATCGAGCAGGCCGATGCCCTGAGCTACACCACCGATCGCAAGTTCGATGCGGTGTGCGTGACCGCGGCGGTGGACACCATTCCCGAGCGCTTCCTGGAATGGCTGCGCCCGGGCGGCCGTCTGTTCGTGGTCCGTGGCCGCTCGCCGGTCATGGAAGCGGTGCTGGTGCACAAGGATGTCAACGGCCCGCGCATCGAATCGTTGTTCGAAACCGACATCGCCTACCTCGCAGGCGCCGCGCCGGCGCCGCAATTCGTGTTCTAAGAAAACGCTCAAGGACCCCCAGATGACACCTCGCCTTCTCGCTGCGGCGCTCGCCCTGGCCCTGGCCCCCGCCGCCGGCGCCTCCGACCTGATGCAGACCTATGAAATGGCCCGCAACGGCGACCCGCAGCTGGCCGCGGCCGAGTCCAACCGGCTTGCGCAGAAGGAAGGCGCGGTGCAGGCGCTGGGCGCGCTGCTGCCGCAGGTCAACGGCAGCGCCGGGTTGACCCAGAGCGCGCAGAAGGACACCCGCGACGGCGTCGATGGCGGCTGGTCCAACACCATCTCCAGGCGCACCTACAGCGCCACGCTGACGCAGTCGGTGGTGGACTTCGGGCAATTCGCCACCCTGCGTGGGCAGAAGGCCTTGAGCACCGCGGCCGACTACGACCTGGATTCGGCCAACAACTCGCTGATCGTGCGCACCTCGGCGGCCTACTTCGACGTGCTGGTGGCGATCGAGACCCTGGCCGCGGCCGAGGCCCAGCAGACCGCGCTGCAGAAGCAGTTCGACTTCGCCCAGAAGCGCCTGGACGTGGGTCTGGCGCCGATCACCGACGTGTACGAGGCCCAGGCGCAGTTCGACAGCGCCCGCGCCAACCTGATCACCTCGCGCAACCAGCTCAAGGACGCCTACCAGGCGCTGTACGAGATCACCGGCCAGCAGGTGCAGGACCTGCGCGCGCTGCCGGACGACTTCCGCCCGGAACTGCCCTCCAACCAGGACATCCAGGGCTGGGTGGACACCGCGCTGGCGCAGAACCCCTCGCTGAAGTCGATCGAGTACCAGGTCAAGTCCTCCGAGGCGTCCGTCAGCGCCGCCCGCGCCGGCCATCTGCCCAGCCTGTCGCTCAGCGGTAGCTACGGCCGCACCGCCACCTGGGGCACCCAGGCGGTATTCGATCCCGAGACCCAGGCTGTGCTCGGCCAGAACACCCACGGCGACTCGCGCAGCGTCGGCCTGACGCTGAACATTCCGATCTTCGCCGGCGGCATCACCCAGTCGGCCGTGCGCCAGGCCATCGCCCAGCGCGACTCGGCGCAGGACGGCCTGGAGCAGCAGCGCCGCGCCATCATCCGCAACACCCGCAACGCCTACCAGACCCTGGAGGCGGGCATCAGCGAGATCGAGGCCCGTCGCCTGGCCCTGGTCTCGGCACAGGCAGCCTACGATGCCTCGCAGGTCGGCCTGGAGGTCGGTACCCGCACCGTGCTGGACGTGCTGATCAACCAGCAGACCCTGTTCTCGGCACAGCAGTCCTACGCCTTGTCCAAGTACAACTACCTGCAGAACCGCCTGCTGCTGGCCCAGGCTGCGGGCACGCTGACCATCGAGGACCTGCAGAACGTCAACCGCCTGCTGACCGTCTCGGCCGATGCCCGCCTGGCCTCGCCGGGGACCTCGACGCTGACGCGCCCGGTCGCACCGACCGCCGCACCGGCGACGCAGACGCGCTGATCGCAGCGGCGAGGCGTTGACACGGAGGCGGGCCAGCGATGGCCCGCCTCCTTCGTTTCAGCCCGTGGGGATCGCGGCGACGTGACCATGGTCACTTGACCCTTTCCCGCCGCGGCGGCGATGGTCCAAGGCTGGCATGACGCAGCGCGCGGCCATGCATGAACCGGAGATCCTCCGCGTGGACCGCCGCACCTTCCTTGCTGGATCCGGCCTGGCTGCCGCCGGGCTGTTGCTGCCGAACACGCGGCTGATCGCCGCCGAGCAGCTGCTGGCGCCGGCCGATGCGGCACGCAACCGCCGCGTGGCCGATGCCGCACTGACCAGTGCGAAGGCCGCCGGCGCCAGCTACTGCGACGTGCGCGTGGGCCGCTACCTGCGGCAGTTCGTGGAAACCCGCGAGGCGCGCGTGGAAAACGTGGTCAACGCCGAATCCATCGGCGTGGGCGTACGGGTGATCGCCGAGGGCGCCTGGGGCTTTGCCGCCACCAATGCCCTGGACAGCGACAGCGTGGCGGCTGCGACCCGCCAGGCCGTGGCGGTGGCCAAGGCCAACGCGCGACTTGCCGGTGCCTCGGTGCAATTGGCACCGCAGCAGGGCGTCGGTGAAGTCAACTGGCGCACGCCGATCAGGCGCAATGCGATGGAAGTGCCGCTGCAGGAGAAGATCGCCCTGCTGATGGATCTCAATGCCGCCGCGCAGAATGCCGGCGCCGACTTCGTGGCCTCGCGCCTGTTCTGCATCAACGAGCAGAAGTACTTCGCCAGCAGCGATGGCTCCTACATCGACCAGGACGTGCACCGGCTGTGGCTGCCCTTCAACGTGACCGCGGTGGACAAGACCAGCGGCAGGTTCCGCACCCGCGACGGCCTGGGCGCGCCGGTGGGCATGGGCTACGAGTACCTGGAGGGCGATGCCTCGCAGAAGTTCCAGCTGCCCGGCGAGGTGACCGCCTACGGCCTGTCCTACGACCCGCGCGAGGACGCGGTGGCCGCCGCCAGGCAGGCGCGCGCCAAGCTCAGCGCGCCGTCGGTCAAGCCGGGCAAGTACGACCTGGTGATCGATCCGAGCAACCTGTTCCTGACCATCCATGAATCGGTGGGCCACCCGCTGGAGCTGGATCGCGTGCTCGGCTACGAGGCCAACTACGCCGGCACCAGTTTCGCCACGCTGGACAAGCGCGGCAGCTTCCGCTGGGGCAGCGAGCAGGTGAACTTCGTCGCCGACAAGACCCGCGCCGGCAGCCTGGGCGCGGTGGGCTACGACGATGAAGGGGTCAAGACCAAGCAGTGGGACCTGGTGCGCGAGGGCATCCTGGTCGACTACCAGGCCACGCGCGACCAGGCGCACATGCTGGGCAAGGCCGCCTCCGACGGCTGCAGCTATGCCGACTCGTGGTCCACCGTGCAGTTCCAGCGCATGCCCAATGTCTCGCTGCAGGCGGGCAAGGCGCCGCTGTCGGTCGAGCAGATGATCGCCGGCGTGGACAAGGGGCTGTACATCCACGGACGCGCCTCGTACTCGATCGACCAGCAGCGCTACAACGCGCAGTTCGGCGGGCAGCTGCTGTTCGAGATCGAGAACGGCAAGGTCGTGCGCCAGGTCGAGGACGGCGCGTACCAGATCCGCACACCCGAGTTCTGGAACTCGGTCAGTGCCGTCTGCGACGCGCGCGATTTCCGCGTCTACGGGTCGTTCTTCGATGGCAAGGGGCAGCCCAGCCAGGTGTCGGCGGTCTCGCACGGTGCGGCAACCACGCGCTTTGATGCGGTCAATGTAATCAGCACCGCGAGATCGCTGGGGTAAGTGCTGCGCGTCTTGCGTCCAGGGCTGCGCGACGTGATCGAGCAAATGGGATGAACGGCGCTTGGCCGAGGCGCAGGGTGGCCAGGATCTTCCGAGGGCATGTTGCTAGACGCGAGAAGCCGACTTCGCCAAGCAGCCTGGCCCTGAGCCGGGCATGGCTCCTCGGCTCGGTCAGCCATCCATGACTGACTCGCCGCCGCGGGCCATCCCTGGCCCGCTTTCCGCCATACCCGACTCAGGACCAGGCCCGACATCTGACGGATCTAGAGTTCTTCAATCCGAAGCCAGAAAAACTGATGGGTGCAGCAGCGGTCCGGTGGGCGGGAGCCGCGGCAAGCGAGGCAGGACGCCGAGCGCCCGAGTCAGGGCAGGATGCCCTGACCGAGGGAAGAGCGGCTCCCGCCCGCCGGACCGCTGCCCTTCCGAAGCTATGACTAGAGGCACCCCGACGCCCCAAAGATGTATGGGAGAGCGAAGAGATCCAATTTTCAAAGTCGAGGGGGGTAAAGTTTTTCTGGCGTGCTTGGCACGATCGCGAAAAGCCGACTTCGCCAACCCGCCCGGCCCTGAGCCGGGCATGGCTCCTCGGCTCGGTCAGCCATCCATGGCTGACTCGCCGCCGCGGACCATCCCTGGCCCGCTTTCCGCCATACCCGGCTCAGGACCAGGCTCGCAATCTGATCGATCTGGAGTTCTTCAATCTGACACCAGAAAGAACTGACGGCTGCGGCAGCGGTTCTGGGCCGGTCGCCGATCACATGCCTCGCGTCTGCGTTGATCGTCGGCGCAAACAAAAAAGTGGAAGTGCCAAGGACCTTCTTAGCCTACGGGCGGCCGCTACTCTCACTTTTTGCTCGTTCTTTCTTGCAAGCGCAGACGCCCAGAAGGCACGTTCAGGACGCCGCGCCGCAGCACGACCCATGTCGAAAGTCATTTGACGCATCACGACGCACACCGCAAGAATCCAACACCGCGCGTGAGGGGTTCAACGCGCACCGCCAACCACCGCGGCTGACGCGGTTCTTCCGGGAGTATCGCCGTGCTACGACGTGATTTCCTTGCCCTCAGTGGGCTCACCATGGGCGGCTTGGTCGTGCCGGCCTGTTTCGGCAAGGCCATCGCCGCCGAGCAGCTGGTGACCACGATGGACCCCGCGCACAAGAAGCGTCTGGCCGATGCGGCGCTCAACGCCGCGCGCAGCGCCGGTGCGAGCTACTGCGATGTGCGCATCGGCCGCTATCTGCGCCAGTTCGTGATCACCCGCGAGGACAAGGTGCAGAACGTGGTCAACACCGAATCCACCGGTGCGGGCATCCGCGTCATCGTCGGTGGCGCGTGGGGCTTTGCGGCGACCAACGACCTCAGCGATGCCGGCATCGCCAAGGCCGCGCAGCAGGCCGCCGCGATCGCCAAGGCCAACGCCAAGGCGCAGACCGCGCCGGTGCAACTGGCCAAGACGCCGGGCGTGGGCGAAGTGAGCTGGAAAACGCCGATCAAGAAGAACGCGATGGAAGTGCCGGTCAAGGACAAGGCCGACCTGCTGCTGGGCGTCAATGCCGCCGCGCTCAACGCCGGCGCCAGCTTCGTCAATTCCATGCTGTTCCTGGTCAACGAGCAGAAGTATTTCGCCAGCACCGACGGTTCCTACATCGACCAGGACGTGCACCGCATCTGGGCGCCGATGACGGTCACCGCCATCGACAAGGCCAGCGGCAAGTTCCGCACGCGCGAGGGCCTGTCCGCGCCGATGGGTCTGGGCTTCGAATACCTGGACGGCGAGCGAAGCGGCAAGGTGGTCACGCCCAACGGCGTGGTGAACTACGGCCTGTCCTACGACATGAAGGAAGACGCCATCGCCGCGGCCAAGCAGGCGCAGGAAAAGCTCAAGGCGCCGTCGGTCAAGCCGGGCAAGTACGACCTGGTGCTGGATCCCTCGCACACCTGGCTGACCATCCACGAATCGGTCGGCCATGCCACCGAACTGGACCGCGTGCTCGGCTACGAGGCCAACTACGCCGGCACCAGCTTCGCCACCCTGGACAAGCTGAAGAGCCGCTTCCAGTACGGCAGCGACAAGGTCAACATCTATGCCGACAAGACCCAGCCCGGCAGCCTGGGCGCGGTGGCCTACGACGATGAAGGCGTGAAGACCAAGCGCTGGGACCTGATCAAGGACGGCGTGCTGGTCGATTACCAGACCATCCGCGACCAGGCCCACATCCTGGGCAAGACCGAATCGGACGGCTGCTGCTACGCCGATTCCTGGAGCACCGTGCAGTTCCAGCGCATGGCCAATGTGTCGCTGGCGCCGGGCAAGACCCCGCTGAGCGTGGCCGAGCTGATCAAGGACGTGGAAAACGGCATCTACATCATCGGCGACGGCTCCTTCTCCATCGACCAGCAGCGCTACAACGCCCAGTTCGGCGGGCAGCTGTTCTACGAGATCAAGAACGGCCAGATCACCCGCATGCTCGAGGACGTGGCCTATCAGATCCGCACGCCGGAGTTCTGGAACGCCTGCACCGCCGTGGCCGATGAGCGCGACTACCGCCTGGGCGGCTCGTTCTTCGACGGCAAGGGCCAGCCCAGCCAGGTCTCGGCGGTCTCGCACGGTTCGTCCACGGCCCGTTTCAACGGCATCAACGTCATCAACACCGCCCGTTCGCTGGGCTGAGCGCGAAGGAGAACAGACCGATGAGCATCTTCACCGAAGCGCAGGCCAAGGCCATCCTGGACAAGGTCATCAAGCTGTCCAAGGCCGACGAATGCACCGCCGGCCTGGGCGGAAGCGTCCAGGGCAACATCCGTTTCGCCCTCAACAACGTCTCCACCAGCGGGATCGTGGACAACACCGAGCTGGTGGTCACCGTGGCCTTCGGCAAGCGCGTGGGCACGGCTAGCATCAACGCCTTCGACGACGCCTCGCTGGAACGCGTGGTACGTCGTGCCGAGGACCTGGCCCGCCTGGCTCCGGAGAATCCGGAATTCGTGCCGGCCGTGCAGAAACAGACCTACAAGCCGACCCCGACCTTTAGCGAATCCACCGCGGCCATCACCCCGGAGTTCCGCGCCAAGGTGGCCGCCGATTCGATCGGCCCGTGCAAGCAGGACAAGCTGGTCGCGGCCGGCTTCCTCGAGGACGGCCACAGCTTCGAAGCCTTCGCCAACAGCAACGGCAACTTCGGCTACCAGCGCGGTGCCAGCTTCGACTACACCTGCACGGTGCGCACCGAGGACGGTCGTGGCTCGGGCTGGGTGGGCCGCAATCTCAAGGACGCGTCCGACTTCAAGGCCGACGAGGATGTGCGCATCGCCATGCGCAAGGCCAGCGCGTCTTCCGAGGCCAAGGCGCTGGAGCCGGGCAAGTACACCGTGATCCTGGAACCGGCGGCCGCGGCGGGACTGATCAGCTTCATGATGCAGTACTTCGATGCGCGCCAGGCCGACGAAGGCCGCAGCTTCCTGTCCAAGAAGGGCGGCGGCAACAAGCTGGGCGAGCAGGTCTACGACCCGCGCGTGAACATCACCGCCGACCCCTGGGATCCGCGTGCGCCGGTCATGCCCTGGGACAACGAAGGCCTGCCGCGCGAGAAGATGCCGATCGTGGAGAACGGCAAGATCGCCAACCTGCAGTACTCGCGCTACTGGGCGCAGAAGAACGGCAAGCGCGCCGTCGGCGACCCCGGCAACCTGCTGATGGCCGGCGGCGACAAGTCCATCGGCGAGTTGGTGCGCACCACCGAGAAGGGCATCCTGGTCACGCGTACCTGGTACATCCGCATGGTCGATCCGCAGACCGTGCTGCTGACCGGCCTGACCCGCGATGGCACCTTCTACATCGAGAACGGCCAGATCAAATACCCAGTGAAGAATTTCCGCTTCAACGAATCGCCGGTGATCATGCTCAACAACATCGACGAGCTCGGACGCCCGGTGCGCGTGGCCGGCGATGAGTCCAGCTTCGTGATGATGATCCCGCCCATGCGCCTGCGCGACTTCACCTTCACCTCGCTCTCGGATGCGGTGTAAGGGCGCACCGGTAAAGCGCGCCCGGGCCGTGGGGTTGCGTCCATGCGCAGCCCCGCAGCCTGCGCTCGGCGCCTGCGTCGCGCCGCGGGCCTGCCGAGCTGATGCGAGGCCGGCCGCTGTGCGGCGCCGTTCTTGAACACCCCTGCGCTGACCCGTGCGCAGTTCCTGAAGCTGCTGGTTGGCAGCGCCGCGGCGCTGTCGCTGCCCGGCCGTGCCAGCGCACAGGCTGCGCGCTACGACTTCTGGTTCACCCGCCTGCGCTACGACTCCGGCGACTGGGACGTGGACGCGCGCATGCCGTCCAACCTGATCACCTCGCTGATCGACTACACCACCCTGCGCGTGGACCCCGTCGAGCACGTGCTGCCGCTGGCCGACCCGCGCATGCTGTCCGCCCCGTTCTGCTATCTCGCCGGCCACAAGCTGGTGGAGTTCAATCCGCAGGAACGCCGCAACTTCGAGCGCTACGTGCGCAACGGCGGCTTCGTCTTCGTCGACGACTGCAACCACGATATCGACGGGCTCTTCGCCACCTCGTTCGAGGCGCAGATGGCCGCGATCTTCGGCAAGACCGCGCTGCGCAAGCTGCCCAACAGCCATGCCCTCTACCGCAGTTTCTTCAATTTCCCCGACGGGCCGCCGGCCGCCGGGTTCGAGCTCAACGGCTGGGGCGACGACCTGGTGCACGACTATCTGAAAGGCATCGAGATCGACGGCCGCCTTGGCGTGCTCTACAGCAACAAGGACTATGGCTGTGAATGGGATTACGACTGGCGCAACAAGCGCTTCCTGGCCCAGGACAACACCCGCTTCGGCGTCAACATCGTCATGTACGCCCTGACCAGCTGACCCCCACGCCCGCTTCGCGCCGGATCGTGCCGGTGCACCGACTTGCAAAGACGCCCCCATGAATTCGCCCGACACCGCTTCACTGGATCCGCTGCTCGCCCAACTGGCCGAACTTCGCGGCGCCCTCGCCCAGGCCGTGGTCGGCCAGGCCGAGGTGGTCGAGCAGTTGCTCATCGGCTTGCTGGCCGGCGGCCATTGTCTGCTCGAGGGCGCGCCGGGCCTGGGCAAGACCCTGCTGGTGCGCTCGCTCGGCCAGGCGCTGGAGCTGCAGTTCCGCCGCGTGCAGTTCACCCCGGACCTGATGCCCAGCGACATCCTCGGCACCGAGCTGCTGGAAGAAGACCACGGCACCGGGCACCGCCGCTTCCGCTTCCAGCCTGGACCGATCTTCACCAACCTGCTGCTGGCCGACGAGCTCAACCGCACGCCGCCCAAGACCCAGGCCGCGCTGCTGGAGGCGATGCAGGAGCGCACCGTCAGCTACGCCGGGACCACCTACGCATTACCCGCGCCGTTCTTCGTGCTGGCCACGCAGAACCCGGTCGAACAGGCCGGCACCTATCCGCTGCCGGAGGCGCAGCTGGATCGCTTCCTGCTGCACGTGCGCGTGGACTACCCCAGCGAGGCCGAGGAGCGCGACATCCTGGCGCAGACCACCGGCAACCGCAGCGCCCAGGTCCCCAAGGTCATGGATGCGGTCGCCGTGCAGGCGCTGCAGCAGCACGTGCGTGAGGTGCACGTGGGCGAGGATCTGCTGGCCTGGATCAATCGCCTGGTGCGCGCCAGCCGCCCGGGCCCGGAGGCGCCGGCGGAGGTCCGGCAGTGGATCAAGTGGGGCGCGGGCCCGCGCGCCGGACAGTCGCTGGTGCTGGCCTCCAAGGCGCGCGCGTTGCTACACGGGCGCCTGGCCGCCACCCGCGAGGATGTGATCGCGCTGGCCGCGCCAGTGATGCGCCATCGCCTGCTGCTGTCCTTCGCCGCCGAGGCCGAACAGAAGACGGGCGAGGACGTGGTCGCCAGCCTGCTGCACAGCGTCCCGTTCAACGCCTGATCGCCACGTACAGGCCATTGACGCCACCGTGACCGAGCTCATCCCCGCCGATGTCCGTGCCCGCCTGCGAACGCTGCAGCTGCGCTCGCGACGCCTGGCCGGCGCACACGGCAGCGGCCAGCACGCCAGCCGCAGCCGGGGGGCTGGCCTGGAGTTCGCCCAGTACCGGGCCTACGAGCCCGGCGACGAACCACGCCGGGTGGACTGGAAGCTGTATGCGCGCTCGGATCGCTACTTCGTCCGCGAATCCGAGCGCGAGAGCCCCCTGCGGCTTTGGCTGCTGATCGATGCGACCGCCTCGGCCCAGCAGCAGGACCAGGCGCGCCCCGGTTTCACCCGCCTGGATGCCATCCGCACGCTGGCGGCCTGCGCCACGGATATCGCCCTGCGCCAGGGCGACCAGGTCGGCCTGATGGCCGTGGAAGTCGACGCCGTGCGCCTGGTTCCTGCCGGCACCGGACTGCGCCAGCGCGACCGCCTGTGGCTGGGTTTGGGGGCCTTGCATGCCTCGGGCCGTTGGCCGACCGCGTTGGAACGGCTGCGTCCGGTGTGGGAGCGCAGCGTCGCCGGGGACGTGGTGCTGGCCCTGGGCGACTGCTTCGACGACGCGTCCTTGGACCTGCTCGAACGCCTGGCAGCCGCAGGCCGCGAGGTCATGCAGCTGCAGGTGCTCAGCGCCGACGAGCGCGATTTCGACTTCACCGGCGGCCACCTGTTTCGCGACCCTGAGACCGGCCAGGAGCTGCTGGGCGACGGCGCGGCCATGCGCGCGGACTACCTGCAACGTTTCCAGGATGCCCAACGCGAGCGCGAGGCGCGCCTGCGGCAGGCCGGCATCGCCCATGCCACGGCCTGGATGGACGAGCCGGCCGATGCCGGCCTGCGCCGCCTGCTGGCCCCGGGTGCGCGGCCATGATCAGGCCGGCGCCGTGCACAACGCCCTGGCCTGACGTGCCGGCGCGAGCGGGGCGGTCGATATGCCGCTGAGCCTGCTGTTCCCGGCGGGCCTGGCCGCTCTGGGTGCATTGCTGCTGCCCTTGCTGATCCACCTGGCCCGCCGCAGCGAGTTCCGGCACACCGATTTTGCCGCGCTGCGCTGGCTGCGGGCGCGCCCGCGTCCGCGCCATCGCATCCGCATCGACGACTGGCCGCTGCTGCTGCTTCGCCTGGCCCTGCTGGCCCTGCTGGCGCTGCTGCTGGCGCAGCCGGTGCTGCGGCCCATCCGGTCCGGGCAGGCCGCGAAGGTTCTGCTCGCCCCTGGCGTTCCCCTGGCGCGCGCGCGCCTGCTGGGGCTGCCCGCCGACGCCGATTGGCGCTGGCTGGCGCCGGGTTTTCCGACGACCAATGGCCCCCTGCCCGGCGCGGCCATGGCCCAGGGCAGCCTGCTGCGTGAGTTCGATGCGATGCTGCCCGCGGCCACCGCGCTGCACGTGATCGTGCCCGAGCGTTGGGGGCCGCTCGATGCGCAGATTCCCCGGCTCTCGCGCGATGTGCATTGGCATGTCGTGCCGGGCACGGCCTCACCTGTGGCCACGCCCGTCGCGCCCTCGCCGCCACGACTGCTGGCCTTCGCCGACCCGCAGGTACACGCCTTGCGCTACTTCCAGGCGCTGCAGGCCGCCTGGCAGCCGACGAATGCGTCGCTGCAAGTGCGTGCGCTCGACGCCAGCCAGGCCATTCCCGCTGACATCACCGTCGTGGCCTGGCTGTCGGCCAAGCCGCTGCCTGCCGCGCTACAGGCCTGGGCCCGCGCGGGCGGCCACCTGCTGCTGACCGAGCAGGCCTCGCTGCCCGCGGGCGTGTCGCTGCAACCGCGCTGGCGCGATGCCGACGGCCGGCCACTGGTCGCGGGCGCCGCGTTCGGCAGCGGCCAGCTGCTGCGCTTCGCACGCACGCTGGATCCACAGTCCATGCCGCAGTTGCTCGATGGCGACCTGCCGGATCGGCTGCGCGCGCTGCTGCAGCCGCCTGTGGCGCCCACGCAGGCATTGGCTGCTGCGCACGTGCCGGTCCGCGGGCAACGCATCGCATCGCCTCCCCCCGCGACTCCGCTCGCACCCTGGCTGGCTCCGCTGATCGCGCTGGTGTTCCTGCTCGAACGCTGGCTGGCTGGCGCGCGCACGCGCAGAGGCCCGGCATGACGCCGCTTCTTGGCGGGCTCCTGCGCACCGCGCGCCTGCGCCGACACGCCATCGTGTGGGCCGGCGGGCTTCCCCTGGCTGTGCTGCTGGCCGCCGTTGGCTGGCGCCTCGGCGAATGGGAGGCAGCCGCGGCGATGCTGGCCGTGTCGCTGCTGCTCATCGCCCTGGTTGGCCGGTGGCGCGCGCTCGGCGCTGACCCGCGCTGGCTGGTGCGGCGGCTGGACCAACACCGCGCACTGGAAGACAGCAGCGACCTGCTGCTGGCATCCGCGCAGTCCCTCAGGCCCCTGCAACGGCTGCAACGCGAGCGGGTGCTGCAGCGTCTGCAAGCGGGGGCCTATGAGGTGCGCGAGCCCTGGCCGCGATGTCGGCTGGCCGTCACCGGCGCGTGCGCGCTGTTGCTGGCAGCCGCCGTGCTGTCCTGGCCCGGCAGGATTTCATCGCCTGCCGCATCCCCCGCGGCCGCCCCGCCGCCTTCCAGCCCGAACACGCCGAGCTTGCAGTCTGCGCAGTTGCGCGCCGCGCCGCCCGCCTATACCGGTCTGGCGCCCTCCACGCTGCCCGCGCTCGACGCGAAGGTGCCCGAAAGCACCGCGCTGTCCTGGACACTGCGCTTCAACGGTCAACCGCGGCGGGTCGAGCTGCACCAGCACGATGGCCGGGTGCTGCCCCTGACGCGTGACGGCCAGACCTGGCAGCTGCGCATCACCCTGCGGCGCTCCACGCTGTACCGCCTCCTCGCCGATGGCATCCCCGTGGACGGGGCCCTGCACCGCCTGGAGGCCGTCGCCGATCGTCCACCGCAGGTGCGCGTGCTGGAGCCGGAAAGCAGCCTGGTGCAGTGGTCGCCGCAGGCAGGCCGCTGGCGGCTGCGCTTCGAAGCCAGCGACGACCATGGCGTGGCCGCAACGGCGCAACTGCGCCTCACCCTGGCCCAGGGCAGCGGTGAGAACATCACCTTCCGCGAGCGTACCGTCACCCTCAGCGGCACCGGCGCGGGCACGGCGCGCCGCTTCGAACACGCCTTGCAGCCGCAGGCGCTGGGCATGGAGCCGGGCAACGATCTCATCGCGCAGCTGGTGGTCCGTGATACCCGCCAACCGGACCCGCAGGAGGCCCGCAGCAGCAGCGTGATCCTGCGCTGGCCACCGCCGCAGCAAAACCTGGCCAGCGATCTGGAAGGTAGCGTCAAGCAGGCCATGCCCGCCTACTTCCGCAGCCAGCGGCAGATCATCATCGATGCCGAGGCCTTGCTGAAGCTGCGGTCCGGCCCGTCGGCCGACGCATTCGCCAAACGCGCCGACGAGATTGGCGTGGACCAGCGCCTGCTCAGGCTGCGCTATGGCCAGTTCCTGGGCGAGGAGACCGAAGGCGCGCCGCAGGCACCTCCCGAGCCTACCGACGAGGCTGCCCTGCCTGTCGCAGACGATCTGCCGACCGCGGATCTGCCGACCGCGGACATGCCCCGCGCCGCCGCGCCCGCGCCTGCGCCCGAGCATGCGCACGATCACCCGGTTGCCGGCGCGGCAGCCCTGGATGGTCACGACCACGGCGATGAGCCGACCCAGGCGCGATTCGGCAACCAGGGCGACGTGCTGGCCGAATTCGGGCACACCCACGACCACGCCGAGGCGGCCACCCTGCTCGACCCGCAGACCCGCGCCACCCTGAAGGCTGCGCTGGACCAGATGTGGCAGTCCGAAGGCGAGCTGCGCCAAGGCCAACCCGAGCGCGCGCTACCGTTCGCCTACAAGGCGCTGGGGCTGATCAAACAGGTGCAGCAGGCCGAGCGCATCTATCTTGCGCGCGTCGGTCCCGAGCTTCCACCCATCGACCAGAGCCGGCGCATGAGCGGCACTCGCGAGGGGCTCGGCGATCGCCTGCTTGCGCCCGTGCAGCGCACGCCACCGGATCGCCAGGTGCTGGCACTGTGGCAAGCGCTGGGTGGCACGCCCAGCCAGGGCGAGTCCGCCCAGCGCGAGGCGGTCAGCCGCTGGCTGAGCGAAAGGCACGGCGACGACGCCGACACGCTTGATCTGCTCGCGGCCCTGGAAACCCTGCGCGGCACGCCCGACTGCGGCGACTGCCGGCAACGCCTGCGTGCACAGCTGTGGCGCTGGCTGCTCCCTCCCACGACGCCGCCGCTGCCCAGGGCCCAGCCCAGCGCCAGTGGCCAGCGCTATCTCGAGGCGCTGCAGCGCCGGAGCGCGCCATGACTCCGAACCTCCTACTGATGGCCGTGCTCGCCGCCGCCGCCCTCGTGGGCATGTGGCGGCTACGCCATACACGGCCGGCCTGGCGCAGCGCCCTTCTGCTGGCGCTGCAACCACTCTGCGCCGTGCTGCTGTACTTCGCCCTGATGCCGCCTCCTGCACCGGGCACGGCCGGCACCCTGGTGGTGCTCACGGCGGACAGTCGCGTGGTGCCCTCCACCGACGCCGCCAACCCAGTGGTGGCGCTGCCGGAGGCGCCGGTGTCCGAGAAGATCGAGCGCGTGCCGGACCTTGCGACCGCGCTGCGCCGGCATCCGGGCACTCGCGCCTTGCGCGTCATCGGCGCGGGACTGGAGCCGCGCGATCGCGACGCCGTCGCGGGGATGGCCCTGGCCTTCGATGCGCTCCCCGAGACACCGGGCCTGGCCGAGCTGTCCGAGCCTGCGCCGATGGCCGCGGGCGCTCGTTTCCGCGTCAGCGGCCGCGTGGCCGGCATCGCCGATGCGCGCGTGTGGCTCATCGATCCTGCTGGCGAACGCGTCGGCGTGGCGCAGGTGGATCGGGAGGGACGCTTCTGGCTGGAAGGCAGCAGCCGCGGCGCGGGCGCGGTCGAATTCGAGCTGCGCGTGCTCGACGCATCCGGCCAGCAGCGGGATTCGGCCGCGGTCCCGGTCCTGGCCATCGAACCGCCAGCGCAGCAGGTCCTGTTCCTGGGCGGGGCAGCGCAGCCGGAATGGAAGTACCTGCGGCGCTGGGCCAGCGATGCCGGGATGGACGCGCGTGCGCGCTTCGCGGTGGGCGGCGGCGTGACGCTGGGCGAGGACGATGCCCGCCTGGATCGCGCCAGCTTGGACAAGGCGGACCTGGTGGTCATGGACGAGCGCGCGTTGGTGGCACTGGGCAGCGCGCAACGCGCCGCACTGGTGGACGCGGTGGAGCGCGGACTCGGCCTGCTGATCCGCATCAGCGGTCCACTCGACGGCGCCCAGCAAAAAGCCCTGGCCGCGCTCGGCATCCCCATGCACGGCGCGCCGGGCGCCGCCGCGCCCCTCCTGCTGGAAGGCTTCGGCATGGACGCTTGGTCCGGCGCATCGCAGGACCGTGCCGGCACCCACGATGGCGCCGTGCCTGCGAGGGCCCTGGAGCGACTGACTTGGCAGCCGGCGGATGCGGACCTGCCCGTGCTCGCCCGCGACCGCAGCGGCCAGCCCTATGCGTGGTGGCGCCCCCGCGGCGCCGGCCGCATCGCGATCACCACCCTGCTCGACAGCTACCGGCTGGTGCTGGAAGGCGAGAGCCCTCGGCACGCCGCCCTGTGGAGCGAGGCCTTGTCCACCCCCCCCCCCCCCCACCCCATCGACACCGTCCTGACCAGCAGCGCATGGCAAGGCGAGCGCACCACGCTATGTGGGCTCGGCAGCGCGACCCGGTTGCAGGCTACCGAAGGCGACACGACCGAACCGCTCCTGAAGCAGTCGGGCTGCGCCGCCGTGTGGCCTCGCGTATCCGGCTGGTATCGATGGAACAGCGACGATGGGTTGCACGGCGCGCTCTACGTCCGCGCCTGGAGCGAGCGTTCCCCCCTGCATCGCAACGCCACGCGCAGCGGCACATTGGAACTGGTCGGCAGCGGAACCTCGCGCCTCTCTAGCCCTGCCCCACAGCCCGGCACACGATGGCCGTGGTGGCTGGCCTTCGTCCTGTGCGCCGGCCTCAGCTGGTGGACCGAACGCAGGCGAGCCCTGCATCCTGCCGGTCCTGATGCACGAAGCGCCTGAAGTTCGCGACAAGCCAGTAAGGCAATCCATCGACCCTTCGGCCTGAGTACCAGCCCGCCGCCCAGCCAGCCCCATGGAAGCAGCTCGAGGCGGCCCCGGGCCATTAGCCGCGAACAGGTCTGCCGGTAACGCCCCTTCGCGGCTGAAGCCGCTCCCGCGGAAAGGCTCCCATGGCTTTGCGCGATGTGTGTTTGGCTCGTTTGAGGAACAGGGCGACAAAGACCACGATCCTCTGCGACGAGCCACCGTCAGGCCAATGCTTCGCTTTGACACGCGGGTCGTGTGCGGAAGGCGTGTACCCGCCTCTGTGAGAGCGGCTTCAGCCGCGAAGAGGCTTTCCCGAGAAGCCCCCACCCGTCTGGTATCCAGAGGCCACTCGAGCCGCTTCCGTGGGGGCTCCGGTGGGTTGATATGCCCGTATGCGTTCGCCTCGCCGCGCAACGCCTCACCTCACCGCCGGCTTGCGGGTTGTGGATCGTCAGGCTGCCTCAGCTCGAGGCTCTGATGGTTCCTACCGACGTTCGAAAAGCGCGGAGATGCTTTCTCGCCAGCGCTTTTTCGCAGCTGAGGGCCTACACCACCTAGCGCAATTTCCGGAAATAGCTCCTGCGGATTGGTGTGGTGGTTGAGCAGCAGGTACTAGGCGGATATCGGCGGAGCACCCGCACTCAACGCTGTGCCACTTTTATTTCGCGCAAAGACAAACCCCCAGCTTTTGGCTGGGGGTTTGCGGGAAAAAGACCCTGGCGATGACCTACTCTCGCATGGCTTGAGCCACACTACCATCGGCGCAGCTGCGTTTCACTTCCGAGTTCGGGATGGGATCGGGTGGTTCCACAGCGCTAATTTCACCAGGGAGACGGTTG
>Ga0209257_1001583_pt1 | contig 26197 bp, 22 predicted proteins | sample AraplaCvi_mCL_r2_FD_184277 | JGI IMG/M metagenome (GOLD analysis project Ga0209257, IMG submission 184277) | Arabidopsis root microbial communities from North Carolina, USA - plate scrape MF_Cvi_mCL_r2 (SPAdes) (version 2) | ecosystem: Host-associated > Plants > Roots > Endosphere | place: USA...
TTGTCCTGCGCGACGGGATATTCGATGCCGAAGCGCTTCACGGCCGACTGCAGGTTTTCGAAGATGCGTTCGTGGCCGTACTCGGGCGTGTGCACGCCGACGACTACCAGCCCCTGGTCCTTGTAGCGCTGGTGCCACTGCTTCACATGAGGCATCACGTGGATGCAGTTGATGCAGTCGTAGGTCCAGAACTCGACCAGCACCACCTTGCCGCGCAGCTGCTGCATGGTCAGTGGATCGCTGTTGAGCCAATGGGAGATACCCGTGAACTCCGGCGCGCCGGTGGCGAGTTCCGGCGTTTCGCTCGACGGCTCGCGCGGATCTTCCTGTGCCCCGCTACTGCACGCGACGGCGAGCAGGCAGGCGGCGAGAACGCTGATGGTTTGCTTGATCATGATTCAAAGTCCGGTTGAGACCGCAGGCAGCCACTGCGTGGCCCATGCGGTGAATGCGATGTCGTAATGAAGAAGCTGGAGCACGGCGACGGCGATCGCGATCACGCCGAAGCCCTTGCGAAGCAGATCGGCGCGACGCGTCAACGAGGTCAACCGCGAGGAGACCCAGTTCCCGCCGTAGGCGATGGCGAGCATCGGTACGCCCGCGCCGATCGCGTAGAGCCCGAGCAATGCGGTGGATTTGCCCGGAGCCTGTGCACTCGCAGCGAGTGCAAGGACCGATGCGAGCACGGGCCCGGCACAGGGCGTCCACGCCACGCCGAGCGACGCGCCGATGAGCAACGGACCGGTTGGACCGACGCCTTGCAGCGCGCCAGGCGCGCCGTTCGAGAACGGCGCGAGCAGACCCTGCACGCGTGCCGTGAGCCAGTCGAATGGCCGGCTCCAGACGCAAACAATGCCGGCGAGCAGCAGGAGCAGGATCGCGCCCGTGCGGATCGCGTCCTGGGCCTGCCCGGACGATCCGGCCAGCGTGCCGAGCGCGATGCCGCCCGCCGCGAACGTCGCCGTGAATCCGATGACGATCAGCAACGGCTGGCTGCGCGATTGCCCGGCGGTCGTCGCGAGCACGATCGGGAGGATCGGCAGGATGCAGGGCGACAGCACGGTCGCAACGCCTGCAGCGGCTGCGAGTAGGTACTCGATCATCCTTCGCCCTCCGGTTCCGATACCACGACGTCCGCCCTTCGACGGATGCGATGCGGGCCGCGGAAGCGGCTCCACTGATTGCGTTGCGCGATGGTCATGACACGCTCCTGCCGTTGTCGCGACGCCGGGTGGCATCGCTCGACGCCGGAACCGGCTGCGGCTTCGGCGTGCGCGCAGTTCACGCCCCGCGTGTATCCCATCTGTTTCGCGTATCGCCGGTTTCGTGTCGCGGATGTATCCGTCCGCACGGCGGATACGTTTCGACACATACCACCGTTACGCCGGCCCGATGCGCGCCGCGTCGATCACCGCCTTCGCGAATTCCTTCGGCGACTCCTGTGGCGGGTTGTGGCCGATGCCACCGGTGAACAGGCGATGCTCGTACGGTCCCGTGAAGCGTTTGGCGTAGCTTTCAGGCGCCGGATGCGGCGCGCCGTTGGCATCGCCCTCGATGGTGATCGTCGGTACGGAAATCGACGGCGCGGCCGCCAGCTGCCTCTCGATGTCGTCGTACCGCGCCTCGCCCTGCGCCAGCGCGAGTCGCCAGCGGTAGTTGTGGATGACAATCGCTACGTGGTCTGGGTTCTCGAGCGACGCCGCGGTGCGCTCGAAGGTTGTGTCGTCGAACGCCCACTGCGGCGAGGCGAGCTTCCAGATGAGGCGCGCGAAGTCCCGGCGGTTCTGCTCGTAACCCGCACGACCGCGTTCCGTCGCGAAGTAGAACTGGTACCACCACTGCAGCTCCGCGGCGGGCGGGAGCGGCGTCAATGCCGCCTGCTGGCTCCCGATCAGGTATCCGCTGACGGAGACAAGCGCGCTCACGCGATCGGGCCACAGCGCCGCGACGATGGCCGCCGAGCGCGCGCCCCAATCGAAACCGGCCAGCAGGGCCTTGCGGATATGCAATGCATCCATCAGCTGGACGACGTCGTCGGCGAGCGCCGCCGGCTGCCCGTTGCGCGTCGAGTCGGCCGAGGTGAACCGCGTTTCTCCGTAACCGCGCAGGTACGGAACGATCACGCGATGCCCCGCTGCCACCAGCAGCGGAACCACTTCCTCGTAACTGTGGATGTCGTACGGCCATCCATGCAGCAGCAGTACCGGCGGGCCGTCGGCCGGACCGCGATCGATGTACGCCACGTCCAGGACGCCGGCACGTACATGCTTGAGCGGGCCCATCGAGTCGGAGGCCACACTCGGGCTGCCAGCTCCGGGATACGCCGCCTGGCCGCGTGTTCGCGCGCTAGCGCTCGACACCATGACGAAGGGGGCGGTGATCGCACCGAGGGCTGCAACGCCCACGATCAGTCGGCGGTCCTCGTCGATGTTATCGGCACTGCTGTTTCTGTAACTGTCCATGACGATCTCCGTGGCAGGTACGAATGGCTGCATGCGACGCCCCGCGCCGCTATCTAGAACAGCGCGCTCAACTTCAGACCCCAGACGAGCGCATCGTCGTTGTCGTCGCGCCCGCCCGGGTTGCGTACGTGCTGCACGCTCGGCATCAGCCAGAGCCCGCGCGCGACGGCGAACTGGTAATTCACTTCGACCGGCGTTTCCTTGCGCGGCAGCGCGCCGTCTGTGCCGGTGGCGATGTTTGACAGGCGCTCGGACTGGCGTGCCTGCGCGCTTACGCGGTTCTGGCCGACAGCGAAGCCGAGGCGATCGTGGGGTCGTCTGGCGAACGGCGCGTGCAGCCACAGACCAATCGACGCGACCTGATCCACGCGATCCACGTCGGGGTCGGACCTGGAGAGGTTGGCGAACAACGTCAGCGAGCGTCCGGCGCCGTTCGTCCATATCGCCTGCTGCGCCATGGCGTACCAGCCGTCGGAGCGTGTGCGCATCAGGGGATCGCCGCCCGTCACCGGCATCGGTTGCCGCTGCGTGTCGAGCAACAGGTCCGGCTGGTCCGCGCTGTTGCGCCATGCGCCGACGCGATACGCGCCGTCCAGACGGCCCGCCAGCACCGGCAGCCAGCCCGCCTCGAGGTTGGCCAGCACGCCGTCGTTGTCGTCGTGCGGCGTACGTAGTCGCAGGCCCTGGTCGCCCTCGAGGTTGCGCGGATTGACATCGTTGGCGCCGACTTTCACGTAGGTCCGCGCCGTCGGCCGAAAGGTTGCGTTGGCGAAGTACTGGCCGATCGGCCACGTGTACCAGCCGTTGCTGTGGTAGCCCGGCAACGCGCCGCAGAAGCTGATGTTGATGAACTCGCACGACAGCGGGAAGAAATCGACGTCGCTGCGGCCGAGCTTCAACACAAGGCGGTCGTCGAACAGCGCCTGCTGCAGGTAGAACCGCGTCAGTCGCGTGTAGTGACCGCGGCCGTAGATCTCATGCGTCTCCAGCAGCGTGCCAAGGCCGGCCCTGGCATCCAGCTGCGGGCCGTTGCGGTTGGTGACCAGGACGTGGAAGGACGCGCCGCGCCATCCGAGCATGGTGTCCAGGTCCGCATCGAAGGCCAGCGCGAACTGGTCCGCATACGCGGTCGCGTCACGTTCGCCGCCCGACGTGTTGTGCAACCACTCGTTGATGTAGGCCAACGACATGTCGACTCCCCGTTGCGAGAGCTGTGTCCGGGCGCCACCCCAGTCTCCGGTGATTCGATCGTCGAATCTGCCGTCCATGACGTTTTGCGCGGCGGCACTGTTCGTCCATGACAGCGCCGCTGCGAGGACCATCGGCAGGAGCGGTTTCGTCCGGGTGTCCATCTCCGCCCTGCCCACCCGGCTCAATCCGCGGTGCCGCCGAGCTTGCCCGTGTACTCGGGCAGGCGCTTCTCGACGTCCGGCTTCTGCTGCAGGCCCAGTTCCATCAACTGCTTCACGCGTTGCTGCGCAGCGGGCCGCTGCACCGAGTTGATGAAGCCGGCCCATTCGGCGCCGATCTGCTCGTTCGACGGCAGGCTGCTGTCGTCCACGATCCGCTTGATGTCCGCGATGGCCTGCTTGTCGAAGCGGGAGATGCGGCGCGCCATCGTGTCGACGAACGCATCGAGTTCGGCGTCGGGCAATGCGCGGTTGACGTAGCCATATCGCTCGGCGGTCGGGCCGTCGATGTCATTGCCTGTCAGCAGGACCTCGAGTGCACGGCCACGCCCCACCAGGCGTGGCAGCCGCGACATGGGGCCGCCGCCCGGCACCAGGCCGGCTGCGATCTCCCATTGCGACAGCACTGCCTTCTCGCGGCTGGCGAAGCGCATGTCGCTGGCCAGCGCCAGCTCGCTGCCGACGCCCGTCGCGCGGCCGCGGATGGAAGCGATCGACACCACCGGCGCCTTGCTGATACGCACCAGCATGTCGGGGAGGGGGGGCAGTCCGGTGGCGCCATCAGGCAAACCGGTGGTGTCGGTCAGGGGCGGCACGAAGTCGTAATGCGTGAGGAAGAAGTCCGGCACGTCGCTGTCGAACACCACCACGCGCACGCGCGGATCGGTTTCCAGTGCCGTGACGACCTTGTTCAACTGCGGCATCGTCTTCGGGCCGTAGATGTTGTAAGGCGGGTTGTGGAACGTGACGCGCCAGTACTCGGGCGTGACGCGCGTAAGACGGACCTGGTCCTCCGCGTCGGTGGCGGACTTCAGGGCGGCACCGGACCCGGACGCCTTCTGTGCCCAGGCGGGCGCGGCGAAGACGAGGCTTCCTGCAAGGATCGCTGCGACGAGCGGGTGCAGTTTCATGTCATGACTCCTGTTTGGACGGACCTGGCATCAGCGCAGCGGACGGAAGGTCGCGCGCAGCTCATCCACGAAGGCCGCCGGTTGTTCCCACGCGGCGAAATGCCCGCCCTTCGCGAGCCGGTTGTAGTGGATGAGCTTCGGATAGGCGCGCTCGGTCCAGCTCTTGGGTGCCTGGTACAGCTCGTCGGGGAAGGCGCTCACGCCCACTGGGATCGGCACGCCCTTCGGCGCGAAGAACGCGAGCTTGCTTTCCCAGTACAGCCGAGCGGACGAAACCGCGGTATTGCTCAGCCAGTAAAGCGTCACGTTGTCGAGCACGTCGTCGCGCGACAGGCCCTCGGACTGTCCGTCGAACACCCGCGTGATGAGCGCCAGGCTGGTCGCGTCGTGGTCGAGCATCCACGCCGCCAGGCCGACCGGGGAATCGGCGATGGCGTACAGGGTCTGCGGACGCCCCGCCATTTCCTGCGCGTAGCCCAGGCCGTGGCGATAGAAGTAGTCGAGTTGCTCATACGCGCGCTTCTCGTCAGCGGACAATCCCGCCGGCGCCGGCTGGCGCGCCTGCAACGCCGCCTCGATGTCCGCCGGCACGGTTGCAGGCATGTTCGTGTGGATGCCGATCAGTTCCGGCGCCTTCAGCAGGGCCATCTGTTCGGTGACGGCATTGCCCCAGTCACCGCCTTGCGCCACGAACCGGTTGTAGCCCAGGCGCTTCATCAGCACGACCCAGGCGCGGGCGATGCGGATCGGATCCCATCCGGTTTCAGTCGGCTTTCCGGAAAACCCGTAGCCGGGAAGCGAGGGAATCACCACGTCGAACGCATCACTTGCCTTGCCGCCATGCGCGGTCGGGTCGGTCAGCGGTCCGATGATCTTCATCTGCTCGGCGATCGAACCCGGCCAGCCGTGCGTGACGATCACCGGCAGCGCGCCCGCATGCTTGGAACGCACATGGATGAAGTGGATGTCGACGCCGTCGATGTTGGTGACGAACTGGGGCAGCGCCTGCAGCCTAGCTTCGAACGGACGCCAGTCGTACTCGTTGCCCCAGTACTCGGCGAGCTTGCGCAGGGTTGCCAGCTGCACACCTTGCGACTGGTCGCCGACGGTTTCCTTGTCCGGCCACTTCGTTGCCTTGACGCGCCGGCGAAGGTCGTCGAGCTGTTCCTGCGTCGCATGGAACTTGAACGGGCGAATGGACTGGTCCTGGGCGGCGGCGCTCGTGGCGGCCGATGCGCTCGCGGTTGCTGCGGTCGTGGTGTTCATGGCGGACTCTTCGTAGGGAGAGGCGACTGCAACGCGGCAGGCGAGCAACGCCGCCATCGGAAGCGCGAGCAGGCAAAGGCGGGTCGACAAGGCCCGGACGGTGGTCGCGGAGCTCTGCATCCGCGGTGCGGACATCGCGCCGCGTCGCAACGCGTGCGTGAAGGGTCTGGCGATCATGGCGATTCCTCAGTGGGGAGAGGTGCGCCGGCCGGAGCCGGCGCCAAGGTCTTCCATGCACAATGCGCGTGGAAGATCACACCAAGGACGAAGCGCAAGGTCGATTACACGAAGGTGTCGTCCGATACCTTCGTATGCGATGCACAAACGGTCATTGCGACACGCGCGATCACACGCATCGCATCGTGCGCACCGATGGAGTGAACGTGAAGGATGCCGAAGTCGTCAGCCGACGTTCGAATCGCGGCGTATGCGCACAGGAACCGACTTGTACGACGGCGTGCCACTCGCCCGGTCGATATGGTCTAGCGGAACGAGGCAATTGCCTTCTGGGTAATAGGTGGCCACCGACCCGCGCGCAATCGGGTACGCGACCGCGATCACGTCACGCAGTGCGCGCTCCCCTGCCCCGCCGAACGCCGTCTCCACGACGATGGCATCGCCATGCGCGATGCCACGCGACGCGAGGTCGTCCTCGTTCATGAACACCACGTCGCGTCGCCCGAAGACGCCGCGATAACGGTCGTCGAAGCCGTAGATCGTGGTGTTGTACTGGTCGTGGCTGCGGACGGTCGTCAGCGTGAGCACGGAGGGATCGCCAGCGGCAGCGTCTTCCACCAGGCCATCGAAAACCAGGAACTCGGCGCGCCCGGAAGGCGTCTTCCAGACCCGCTCCGTCGGCGGCAACGGAAGCCTGAATCCGCCGGGTTCGCGGATTCGCGCGTTGTAATCATCGAAGCCCGGGATCACCGCTTCGATCGCGTCGCGGATACGGTCGTAATCGGCCACCAGCTCGGTCCAGGACACCTTGCTGTCTGGCAGCGTCGCCGACGCGATCCCGGCCACGATGGCAGGCTCGGACTTCAGCAGGCCGGACGCAGGCGGCAGGCGGCCGCGCGAGGCGTGCACCATCGACATCGAATCCTCCACGGTGACGGCCTGCGGCCCGCTCGCCTGCTCGTCCAGTTCCGTTCGCCCCAGGCACGGCAGCAGGAAAGCATGGCGGCCCACGAGCAGGTGCGTGCGATTGAGCTTCGTGGCGACATGCACGGCGAGTTCGAGGCGACGCATCGCCGGCAGGCAGACTTCGGGATCGGGCAATGCGACCGCGAGATTGCCGCCCATGCACACCAGCGCTTTCGATCGCCCGTCAACAATGGCTTTCATCGCCGCGACCGCATCATGTCCATGCGAGGCCGGAGGAACAAAACCGAATCGCTGCTCGATCCGCGCAAGCATCTGCGCGCCTGGCTTCTCCGTGATCCCGACGGTGCGATCGCCCTGCACGTTCGAATGACCCCGTAGCGGGCAGATCCCGGCGCCGGGCTTGCCGAAGTTCCCGCGCAGGAGCAGCAGGTTCGCGACCTGCTGGACGTTGTGCGTCCCCGTGCTGTGCTGGGTCAACCCCATGCCGTAGGTGACGATCGTCGCGCTGGATGCGGCGTACGCCCGTGCGACGTCGCGCAAGCGCGCCTGCCGGAGGCCCGATACGGCTTCGATATCGATCCAGCGCTTCGCGCGAAGATCCGCCGCCAGCCTTTCGAAACCGTTGGTATGCGCAGCGATGAACGCATGGTCGAGCACCCGACCCTGCGGGCCCGCCTCGTCGTCCATTTCAATCAACGCCTTCATGACCCCCTGAAGCGCGGCCGCGTCGCCACCAACCCTCGGCTGCAGGTAGTTCGACGCGATATCCGTCGCACCGAGCGTCGCCATCTCCAGCGGATCCTGTGGGTCGGCAAAGCGCTCCAGCGCCAGCTCCCGCAACGGGTTGATTGCGATGATCGGTGCGCCCCGGCGTGCCACTTCATGCAGTGTTCCCATCATGCGCGGATGGTTCGTGCCGGGGTTGTGGCCCATCGCGATGATCAGCTCGCAGTGGTCGAAATCCTCCAGCGATACCGTGCCCTTCCCTATCCCGATGGATGTCGGCAGGCCGGCACTGGTTGCCTCGTGGCACATGTTCGAACAGTCGGGGAAATTGTTGGTCCCGAACTCGCGCGCAAAGATCTGGTAGAGGAAGGCCGCTTCGTTCGAAGTGCGCCCGGACGTGTAGAACTCGACGGCATCGGGTTCGAACGTGCGCAGCAACATAGCGATGCGCGCGAAGGCTTCGTCCCAGCCGATGGCTTCGTAGATGTCCTTGTCCGCGTTGTAGGCCATCGGCTCGGTGAGTCGGCCCAGGTCCTCCAACGCGTGGTCGTTCCATTCCAGCAGCGACGCCACGGTGTGTGCGGCGAAGAACGATGCCGGCACGCGCTTCTTCGTCGCCTCCCACGTGACCGCCTTCGCGCCGTTCTCGCAGAACTGGAAGCTCGAACCGTGCCGGCTGTCGGGCCAGGCGCAGCCGGGGCAATCGAAACCGTCAGGCTTGTTCGTGCGCAGCAACGTCGCCGCGGCGTCGGGCGCGTCCATCTGCTCACGTATCGTCCTGGCCGTCGCGCGCAACGCGCCCCAGCCGCCGGCGGGATATGAATAGCGGCGAATACCACGCGGTTCGCTCTCGGCCATGACGCACCTCTCGAAGGAGCACGGCGTAGCCCGACGCAGCTGCGCGGGCACATTGAGAGCGTACGCCCGACGCGGCCGCCACGTCCCGACACCTTCGTATGATGGTCCGCGCTGGCACGCGCACGTAACGTGCGCACAGGTCATGTCGCCGGGCGTACCGGCAGCCGCAGTCATCATGAGTCCCGACGTCCGTTTCCGCGTGTGGATGCTGGTGTCGCTGGTGCTCGCGTCGGCGATCTTCGCCTACTACGTCGCGGCCGACATCCACATGCCCGTGTCGCCGGACGCACGACTGACGTATCGCGTGACCCGCGTGGCGCCGGAAGTAAGCGGTCGCGTGGTCGACGTGCGCGTGGCGAACAACCAGCGCGTCGAGCGAGGCCAGCTGCTGTTCCGCATTGACCCCGACCGCTACCTCGCGAGCGTCGACGAAGCGCAGCTCGAGGTCGAACAGGCCTCGCAGGACAACGCACAACTGGACGCCGGAATCGTGGCGGCACGCGCAGACGTCGCCCGCGCGCGCAGCGAACTGGAAGACGCGGAACGCGAACTCCATCGATTCCGCGACCTGGAGCGCGATCGTTACGTTTCGCGCGCGAGCGTCGACGCGGCCCTCGCGCGTCGGGACGTCGCTTCCGCGCAGGTGCGCGTCGCGCACGCCACGCTGAACGCCGCGCAGGTGCAGCGCGGTGACCATGGCGATCGCAGCCTCCGCCTTCGTCGCGCGCGCAATACGTTGACGCGGGCGGCGCTGGACCTCGATCGGGCACAGGTGGTCGCGCACGAGCCCGGCATCGTCAGCAACATGCGGCTGGAAGCCGGCGCGTATGCCCAGGCCGGCGAGCCGAAACTCGCACTGGTGAGCACGGCACCGAACCTGTTCGCCGACTTCCGGGAGAAGTCGCTGTTGCGCGTGCGTCCCGGCACACCGGCCGAGGTCGCGTTCGATGCGCTGCCCGGTCGCCTGTTCCTGGCGGAAGTCACTTCGCTGGATGCGGGCGTCGCGCATGGGCAGATCGATCCGGACGGCGGCCTCGCGGCGCCGGAGGAAAACGACCGGTGGGTGCGCGACGCCGAGCGCGTCCGGGTGAACCTGCGCCTCATCGACGCACCACCGGCAACGCTCATAACCGGCGCACGGGCCACCGTGCAGCTGCACCCACGCGATCACGGGCTGTCGCGCTGGCTGGGCCACGTGCAGATCCGCCTCATCAGCGCGCTCCACTATGTCTACTGATGCGGCCGCCGAAAGCACCCCGCGTCCCGGCCTTGCGGCATTGACCGAAGACGGTTGGCGGCATGCGCGCCGCATCGCACTCGCCAGCGTCGCAGGGCTGGCGACGGCGAAGCTCCTCGGCTGGCCATATGGTGCGTTTTTCGCGTTCTACCCCATCGTGCTGGTAGGACTGGTACCGGCATTGAACGTGCGCGCGGTGCTGCAGTTCGTCGCCAGCAGCGCGGCGGGAATCGCGATCGCCAACGTGCTGGTCGTGCTGGCGCAGCTGTCGCCCGTGCTCGCAACCCTGCTGTTCTTCGCGGTGGCGGCCCGATGTTTCCGCATGATGGCGCTGGATCGCGGCTTCCTCTTCCATGCCCTGACGATCCTGTCCACATCACTGCTGGTGCATTTGGCGACGTACTCGCAGATCGTCCCGCGCGAGCTGTACACGGCGCACGTCCTTGCGACGCTGCTGTCGGTCCTCTTCTCGACCATCGTGTACATCTGGCTGCCCGAACGACGCGTGCTGCCGGCGCGGATCGTCGACCGGACGCCGGCATTGATCCGCCACCGAATGCTGCTCGGCGCGATCTGCGCCACCGCGTCCTACGTTGCCTTCCAGGTAGTGGACCTGAGCGACTCCTTGTCGGCCCAGGCGGCCTCCGTGCTGGTGCTGTTCCCGATGACGCTTGCCGGTGGACGCTGGGCCGCATGCACGCGCGTCGCTGGTACGTTGCTGGGTTCTGCGTACGTACTGGCGATGCAGCTGCTGCTCTACACGCATGTCACGCGCGTGTTGCTCCTGCTGCCGCTCTACGCCGCGGGCGTGACGCTGTTCGCGACCCTGCACGTGCGCGAGAACTCGGGATCGGCCGTAGGCCTCAGCGCCGCCACTGCCGTCGCGGTGCTGGTCGGCCAGCTCAGGCCGTCGGCGGATCTCTACGGAATATCCCTGTACCGGTTTGTCTCGGTCTTCGTCGCCGTCTGCACGATGCTTCTGTGCATCTATCTGACGCACGCGGTGCTGAACCGCTTTGAGGCTACGCGCATCCCCACGACCTGATTCGACGGCAAGAGCGCGGCGAATCGACACCATCGTACGATTTCCGCCTCGCAGCTGCGGGCGTAGCGTGACCACACCGCAACTCCCCACAACGAGGTGACCCAGATGGACGAGCAAATCATCGTCGACTCCAGCTTCTCGGCGATCATCAACGCGCCGATCGATGCCATCGACATTCCTGCGTGGGCGTTCAGCCTGCCCGACAAGGAATATCAGGGCTGCTCGCCGTGCCACTTCGCCGCAGGCGCGACCACGGCCGAGGACGGCCGCCGCATGTCGATCAACGTGGAAGTGATCGGCGGCGTACCCATGGTGCAGCACTATGTCGAGCAGGTCGCCGAACCCCATCACCTCGTCCTCGACTCCGTGTCCGACCTGTTCACGACGTCTGGCCGCACGAGCATGAAGGTCATGTGGGAGCTGAAGGTGGAGCCGCTGGATGAGGGCCGCTGCACGTTCACCAACCACGTGCGTACCCGCCCCACCGAGGCGTTCATCGACTACCTCGCACGCCAGGGCATTCCGTTCGAGCTGTTCCGCGAACAGCGCAAGCCGGTGAGCACTGCGCACAACAAGCAGGAAACGCCGTTCTTCGCCGCCAGCATCGAACGCTTCGCCTTGCGCGAGAAGAACGGCTGAACCGCATGCCCACGCCCGGAGCAGGACCATGTCAGAGACCCGATACGAACAGGCCACCACGGCGTTGCTGCTGGTGGATCCCTACAACGATTTCCTGTCCGACGGGGGCATCGCCTGGCCGCGTTTGAAGGACGTCGCCGAGGACGTGGGATTGCTGGACAATCTGCGCGCGATCCACGCCGCGTCACGCGCGGCGGGGATCCGCATCTTCATCGTGCCCCACCACCAATGGGAGCCGAGCGATTACGAGGGCTGGCGCCACATCAACCCGACGCAGCAGGCGATCATGAAGCGCCACAGCTTTGCCAAGGGAACATGGGGTGGAGAGTTCCATCCGGACTTCGTGCCGCGCGAGGGCGATGTCGTCGTCCAGCAGCACTGGGGACAGAGCGGTTTCGCGAACACCGACCTCGACATGCGCCTCAAGCAGCACGGGATCAGCCACGTGGTCATCGTCGGCCTGCTGGCGAACTCGTGCATTGAATCCACCGGGCGCTTCGCGATGGAGCTGGGTTACCACGTGACGCTCGTTCGGGATGCCACTGCCGCGTATTCCCACGAGCTGATGCACGCGGCCCACGAGCTCAACGGACCCACCTACGCGCACGCGATCCTCGATACGGCCGCGCTACTGGACGCCCTGCCCCGCTGACGGTCGGGGCTGTTCCAGGCCGTCGAGCGGAATCACGAAGGCGAACGTGGCGCCGCCGTCCTCGTTCGCTTGCGCACGGAGGCGGCCGTGGTGGCGTTCGATGATGGAGCGGCTGACGGACAACCCGACTCCCATCCCTTCGGCCTTGGTGGTGTAGAAGGCCTCGAAGTAGCGCTCCAGCATTTCAGGGTCCAGGCCTATGCCGGTGTCGCGCACGCTCAGGCAGACGTTGCCGTCTTCGTGCCACGTGCGGATCAGCAACTGTCTCGGGCGCCCCGGTTCGAGTGCGCCCATAGCGTCGGATGCATTGGTCAGCAGGTTGAGGATGACCTGCTGCAGCTGCACGCGGTCACCCGTCACCTGCGGCAGGTCGGCTGCGAAGTCGCATTTCAGCGTCACGCGATTGCGTACGAGCGCGTTGGTGGCCAGCGCCACGACCTCGCCCGCTGCTTCATTCAGATCGACGCGTTCGTTGCTCGTCTCCTTCCGGCTGAACAGCGAACGCAGGCGCTTGATGACTTCCGAGGCGCGGTTGGCATCGCGGATGGTGCGGCGCGCCGTCTCGACCGCGCCGTCCACCGCCGGAGGTTCCGCGGCCAGCATGCGCAGGCACGTCGAGGCATTGGTCATGATCCCGGACAAAGGCTGGTTCAACTCGTGCGCGATCGACGCCGACAGCTGACCGATGCTCGCGACGCGGTTGGCATCGGCCAGGCGCAGCTGCGCGTCGTGGTAGCGACGCAGGCTGTCCTTCGCGGCGGCTTCGGCGGCGACGCGATCGGAGAGGTCCAGCACGAAGGAGACGCCCTCCGTCTGCGCGCCTTCGAACAGCGCGGCGCCGATCAGCACCGGCACGCGATTGCCGTCCTTGCGCATGTATGCGCCTTCGAACGGCGGCGCGACGCCCGTGGCCAGCATGGCTTCCATGATGCTGTCGTCTTCAGGATCCCATTCCGGTGGAAGGAGCTGCTTCCAGCCCATGCGACCCTCGGCCAGGTCCTCCGGGTCGTAACCGACGATCCGCAGGAACGCTTCGTTCCCGTCCAGGATCCGGCCGTCGAGGTTCCAGATGAAGATGCCGATGATGTTCGAGTTGAACAGCCGGCGTACCCTCGCCTCGCGCTCCTGGAGTTCCTCGTAGAGGCGCGCGTTCTCCAGGGAGATGGCGGCCTCCGACGCCAGCAGCTTCAAGACAGCCAGGCGCGATGGCGTGAAGACATCGGCGGCAAGGTGGTTCTCCAGGTACAGCACGCCGGTCAGGCGGGCCTGCTTCAGCAGCGGGAGGCAAAGGATCGACCGGCTCGCGTTATCGGTGAAATACGGTTCGGCATCGGGCGCCCCCTGGGTGCCGGCATCGTTCAGCAGCAACGCTTCCTTCGTCCGCACGACGTATTGGAACACCGACATCGGAAGTCGCTGTGGCGACAGCTCGACCCGCTGCAACGAAACGTCGACCGCGTCGCTACGGGTCACCGCTTCGGCCTCGACGCGAAAGCCCGCGCCTGCCGGGAGGATCAGCACGCCGCGCTCGGCGCCTGCGTGCTCGATGGCCACGCGCATGACCATGTCGATGAGTCGGTCGAGTTCGATCTCGGATGAGACGGCCTGCGAGATCCGCATGACCGTCGCCAGGTCCAGCTGGTCCACGGGCGCGAGCAGTGTGTTGGTCGTATCAGGAGCGCTGGCGGCGGCCAGCCAGGGATGCAAGCGCGCCATCTGCCGCACCTTCCCGCCCGCACCCCAGCGCCGGTAGCACTCCTGCGCATCGCGCAGCCAGCCGCGCGAGGCCCGCTCCTGCCCCTGCGCGAGGAACGCATGGCCCGCGCATTCGCAGGCGACCGCTTCGTTGTGCACGTAACCGTTAGCGCTCGCCGAACGGACCGCGAGCTCGTATAACTCCTCTGCCTGCGCCCATCTTCCCTCGATCCGCGCGATCTCCGCCGCGATCAACGCGACGCGGTTCTCGAAATTCTCCACCGAACAATCGTCGCGCCAGATCTCCAGCTGGCGGTGATAGCCGATGAGGATGTCCAGATGGCCCTGCCGCTGCTCGACCGGAACGCGATGCCACTGTGCAGCGTGCGCGAGCGCCCCGTAGAAGAAGAAATCTGCAGTTTCCAGCTGCGACGGCGATGTCCACAGCAGGCGGTCAGCGCTCTCGGCCGCCCGGACCGCTTCATCGATATCGCCGCTGAACCAGCGGCCCTGCAGTTTCCGCGTCCAGTAGAAGAACGTCGCCAGGGCCAGCACGGGACTGCCAGTGAGGTGCGCTTCGGCCTGTGCCTCGTTGTAGTCCGCATCGTCGAAACTGCCGAATGTCGGCGTGAGGCCGCGGAGCATGCGAATCAAACCCACCTGCGCCGCGCACAGGTCGACCACCATACCGAAGCCGGCCTTGTGCGCGAATTCCAGCCCGTTCTCGGCATCGGCCTGGATGCCGGCGAGTTCGTCGCCGGCGGACAGGCAGTTCGTGATCAGCGCGTCCCAGCTGTACGCAGCGAACGTCAGGTCGCCCATGTTGAACGCCGTGTCGAACGCGCGGCGGATGAGGTCGCGGCCGCTGGCGAACGGCTTGAACCACGGCACGACCATGTTGCCGAACACGATGTACGTGCGCGCCTGGTAACGCTTCAGCCCGCGCTTCTCCACCAGGTCGTACCCGAGGCGGCCGAAGCGGTAGCCGTCGCGGTAGTTGCCGAACCTTGGCCCGGCGAACGTGGCGAAGAATACGAATCCGAAGCACGAGCCATCGCAGGGCCCGTGCTCCAGGCTGAGGTTGACCATGCGACACAGCACCAGCGACGACAGGTTCTCGTCGAAGAAGAACGCCGGCGTCACGATTTCGGTGAACACGTCCAGCATGTCCAGCACGTCCGGGTCAGTGGCCAGCGGTGAATCCACTAGCTCCTCGATGGACCGGTCGCCCAGCAGCGTCCAGATGCGGTCGTACTCGCGCATCACATCTTCGTGCGAGGGTCGCGCGGGCCAATCCGTACCGTTGCGACGCAGGTAGTCGAGGAACACCTCCACGCACAGGTCGCCGCGCGAGCGCGTGGTGAACAGCGTCAGGCGCAGCCGGGTCACGACCGCGAAGTCGTGGCGCGTCCGTGCCTGGCCTGCGAGCATCTCCAGGCGGCCCTCGGCCGCAGCGAGCTCGGCCGTCATCAGCTCACATTCGGCCATCAGCGATTCGAGCGAGAAGACCAGCGTGTACTCCCGCTGCCAGTCTTCCTCCTCGAGCAACGCGCGGCCGGCGCGCAGAAGATTCAGTGCGGACACGTATGCGGTCGAGGCCCGCGCACGCTGCGCCGCGACGAGGTTGAAGCGTGCCAGCTGCACGCGCTCGTCATGCGCGTCAAGCAGGTGCGTCGCGCGATTGAGCTGGTTCACGATCTCGAAGATCATTTCCTCCAGTTGCTCCGGTGGCGTGTATGCCGCCAGCAGCCGCCCTATGCGCAGGTGCGCCGCTGCGCGCTCGCCCGTCGGCACCTGCGAGTACGCCGCTTCCTGTACCCGGTCATGGGCGAAGCGGTACGTCCCGTCGTGGTGGAAGACCAGCCCCTGCCGCAGCGCCTCCCAGAGATCCGCCTCGACCTCTTGCGCGGATGCATCGTTTATCACGGAGAGCGTTTCGAGGTTTGTGGCGTTACCGAGGCAGGCGAAGGTCTGTAGCGCCTTCCGCGTTCGCGACGGAAGCCGCGACAGCTTGCGCACCATGAGATCGACGATGTTGTCCGAGTAGCCCTTGGCGAGCGTGAGTTTGCGGTTCCATGACCAGTGGCTCGTCGCATGGTCGAACGTGAGCAGGTCCTCCTCCGCCAGCGCATGGAGGAACTGGATCGCGAAGAACGGGTTGCCCGCCGTCTTCGCATGGATGAGTCCGGCCAGCGGCCCTGCGTGAGCCGCATCTTCGTGCAACGATTCGGCGACCAGCTGCTGCAGGTGACCAGGCGCGAGGGGCGGCAACGTCACCGTGGTGACGTTCGCACCTGCCTGCACAAGGGCTTCCAGCTTGCGCGCCAGCGGATGCAACGCGGTCACTTCATTGTCGCGATACGCGCCGATCAGCAGCACATGGCGCAGGTCGTCCGCGGTGAGCAGGTCGCCCAGCAGATCGAGCGTCGCCGAATCGAGCCACTGCAGGTCGTCGAGGAACAGCGCCAGCGGGTGCTCGGGGCGTGCGAATACCGAGATGAACCGCCGCACCATCGTCTGGAACCGCCGCTGTGCCTCCTGCGCCGGCAGTTCGACGACGGGCGGCTGCTCCCCGATGATCGGCGCGAGCTCGGGCACCAGCTCGAGCACCAGCGCACCGTTGTCGCCCAGCGCCTCGGCGAATGCCTCGCGCCAGTGGCCCAGTTCCTCCTCCGGCTTGCCGAGCAGCGGCCTGACCAGTTGCTGGAATGCCTGTGCGAACGTCGCATACGGAATGTCCGCCTTGTACTGGTCGAACTTGCCCGAAGCGAACAGTCCGCGCGGCGGCACCAGCACCTTGTGCAATTCGTTAACGACCGACGACTTGCCGATGCCGGAGTAGCCCGCGACCAGCACCAGCGCCGGCGCCCCGCCGGTCACGACATCGTTGAATGCGTGGATCAGCCGGTTGATCTCGATCTCGCGGCCGTAGAGCTTTTCCGGGATGAGCAGCCGGTCGGGATGATCGCGTTCGCCCAAGGAGAACGCGTCTGCCTCTTCGCCGCGTTCGAGCATGGCGAGGCAGTGGCGCAGGTCGTGTGCGACGCCCTTCGCCGTGCGGTAGCGGCTTTCCGGTGTCTTGGCCAGCAATCGCATCACGATGTCGGAGATCGCCGTTGGCACGCCAGCCACGCGATCGCGCGGAGGAACGGGCGCGCGTGCGATGTGGCTGTGCACCCATTCCATCGGGTCCGACGCAGTGAATGGGAGCACGCCCGTCGCCATCCGGTAGAGGACAACCCCCAGCGAGTACAGGTCGCTGCGCGAGTCGACCGACCGGTTCATGCGGCCGGTCTGTTCGGGCGCCATGTAGGCCAGCGTTCCGGCGATCAGTTCCGGCGGGTCCGGCGACTGGCGTTCGCGCGGTAGGCGCGAGGCGATGCCGAACCCGATCAGTCGCACTCGCCCTTCCCGCTCGGATACCAGGACATTTGCAGGCTTGATGTCGCGATGGACCAGGCCGGTCGCGTGCAGGCGACCGATGGCGTCGGCCAGCCACACCGCGATCGCGAGCAAGCGCGGCAGCGGCATCGGCCGCCCGTCCAGCAGCCGCTCCAGCGGAATGCCTTCCTGGTGCTCCAGCAGGAGCAGCATGCGCCCACCTTCCCGCACCAGGTCGAGCGGACGCAGCGCCCACTCGCCATCGAGCTGCGCCTTCAACGCATGTTCGTGGTTGAGCCGCGCGATGACCGAAGCAGAGGGCCGCTCATCGAGCGGAACCACCGCAATGCAATCCAGCACGCTGCCGTCCTCGGCCTCGTGACGGCGACGATGGAAGCCCCGCTCGCCGTCGTCCCACAGCAGGTCGCCATCGGCGCCCTCGCGGTCGGCGTCGAGCAGGGTCGTCTGGGTCATCAAGGACCTCCGGCCACCGGATCGCCGCCTCCACGGGAGTGGGCGACGTGCCACTGGACCTTACCCGTCGCGTCACGACGATGGCAATGCGCCCGGCGCATTCATTCGCGTGCGGGATACCACGCCCGCGCGCAATGGTCATGCCATCGCGAGCGTTCGATGCGGACGGCCGCGCGCGGTGGCGATCACACGACGCGGATCGTGACGTCGATGCTGTCCTTGAGCGCCTTCGAATACGGGCACGTCTCATGGCCCGCGTCGGCCAGCGCCTGCGCGACGTCGCGTTCCAGCCCGGGCAGCGCGATATTGAGCCGCGCCGCCAGTGAATAGCCGTCGTCGCCCTGCCGGAGGTCCACTTCGGCATCGATCGCCGTGTCGGAGGGCAAGGTGACCCGCATCTTTCGAGCCGCGATGCCCATCGCACCGATGAAGCATGCGGACCAGCCTGCCGCGAGCAGCTGTTCGGGATTGGTGCCCGTGCCATGGCTGCCCGGCGTGGAGAAGCCGACCTCCAGGACGCCATCGGAACTCTTCGCGTGCCCGCCGTCGCGGCCGCCGACCGTGTGGGTACGGCCGGTGTAGAGAAGCTTCCTCTCCTGATCGTTCACGTCGTTCACCTGGGTTCGTGGGGAGCTTCGATCTAACAGCAGAGGGGCGGCTCGGGCGATTACACCTAGGTATCGACCGCCGCCGGGAGCCGCAATAGCCCGTCCCGCCACGGAAACCGACACCTAAGTACCATGTGAATCCGCCTTCGGAGTGGTGCATCCTTGTCGCAGGAGCGCATTCCGGAGGATCCGGCATGAAGATCGGTCAGACCCGCGGGGGCCTTGTGCACGACGCGGATGGACTTTGATGACCGTTCGGCCACTTGTGTCGGTTGTGGACGATGACCAGTCCGTCCGCGAATCCCTCCCTGATCTGCTCCGAACCGGCGGGTACGACACCGACGTGTTCGAGAGCGCTGAGGCCTTCCTCGCGAGAGCCGCGTCCAGCCGCGTGGACTGCCTCGTGCTGGACGTCTACATGCCCGGCATGTCGGGACCGGCGCTGCAGGAAGAGCTGTCCCGCCGCCGCATCTCCATCCCCATCGTGTTCATGAGCGCGCAGATCGACGCCGACATCCGCCGCGAGCTCATCGCGCGCGGCGCCGTCGACTGCCTGTTCAAGCCGTTTGGCGGCGAGGTGCTGCTGGAGGCAGTGGGAGTGGCGATACAGGGGCGATGAACCGCAAAGCTGTTGCATCGGTTCGCAGGAAGGATTATTCAACCGGTACGAGGCGCATGACTCTGACGAGGTGGCTTTCGTGAACGATGCTCCCCCCATCGTGTTCATCGTGGACGACGACATCTCGGTCCGGGAGGCGCTCGAATCGCTGGTGCGGTTCGCCGGCTGGACACCCCGGACATTCGCCAGCGCGGGTGAATTCCTGGCGCACCCGAGGGAGCTGGTCGCGTCTTGCCTGGTACTGGACGTCACCCTGCCTGACATCAACGGCCTCGACCTGCAGGCGCTCATCGGCGCCGACCGTGCCGACATGCCGATCATCTTCATTTCCGGCTATGGCGACATTCCCATGACCGTGCGTGCGATGCGCGCCGGTGCCATCGAGTTCCTGACCAAGCCCATCGAGGACGACAAGCTGCTCGACTGCATCCGCGGTGCGATCGAGCGCAGCGCCGCATCGCTGGACGATGTGAAACGGGTCCATTCGCTGCAGCAGGCCCATGCATCGCTTACTCGCCGCGAACGGGAAGTCATGGCGCTGGTGGTAACGGGCCTGCTCAACAAGCAGATCGGCGGACACCTGGGGATCAGCGAGATCACGGTGAAGGCACATCGCGGCCGGGTGATGCAGAAGATGCGTGCGCGATCGGTGCCGGACCTGGTGAAGATGGCGGCGGTGCTGGAGCCAGGCGGCCAAGCGTCCGGCCGTTGAGCGCGAACCGCACCGTCTGGTGGAACGTCCGGCGTGGCGCGCTGCCGGTCTGCACGGGTCTGCCGGCAGCCTCCGCCACGCGCGGACGTATGAGGCCTCAATCGATGCGCAGCGCCTGCTCCATCGAGTAGCACTGGTCCCAGATATAGACGTCGTAACCGCCGAGGCGCGACTGCCATTTCGGCGTCAGCGTGTCGACACACTGCACGACGACGCGGTCGATGTAGTCGTCGAACACGGCCCAGGGATTGCTCAGATCCTGCGGATTGACACCCTCGCCCGGCTTCGTCGTGGACAACGCCTTGCCGGCGGCCGCCTTCAGGTCCCGATAGAACTCGGCCTGCACGGCCACGTCTGCGTGCGTGCCCGTGCGCGTAACGTGCCCGCCTACGAACGTGTCCCATTCCATCGAGCCGATCTTGTCGACCTGCGCGATCGATCCGAACACGTCCTGCGCGACGGCGAACCTGCGCCACGGCATCCAGCCGGGAAACACCACGTCCACCACCATCAGCACCTTCTGCTTCGGCGCGCTGATGAAGATGTTGCCGGGCTCGTGTCCGTTGCCGTGATAGGACAGCTCCAGCTTCTTCCCTCCCACGTCCAGTGTGTAGGCGTCCTTGAACGTCACCGTCGGCAACGGTCGATCCGGATCGTTGTCGCGCTTGAGCAGCCGCAGGGTTTCCTCCTGCGCAATGATGATCGGCTTGCCACCAAGGGCCGGCATTCCGCCGATGTGATCCTTGTGCGAATGGCTGTATACGACATGGGTAATCGGATTCTTCGTGACTTCCGCGATCGCCGCGGGCAGCTTCGCGGCATACGTGGGCGGTGCGTCGACGACGACCACGCCCTTGTCGTAGACAAGGAACATCGACTGGTAGGCGCCTTCGGTGACCATGTAGAGGCCATCGCCGAGGTCCTGCAGCCGATAGCCCTTCGCCGGGTCGATGGCGGGACCGCGCGCGGATTCGGGCACGTCCAGATGCTTGTCGATTCGCACGCCGATTGGCGCGATCTTCGGCATGTTGGCGTAGGGAACAACGGCGGGCGTGCCCGGCTCGGAAGCCTGCGCAGCCGGCGCCTGTGACGCCGAGACGGACTTGACGGCTGGCGGAACGGATTCCTCGCGCCCGCACGCGGCGAGCAACGACACCAGGACCAGCGGCAACACGCGAACGGTGGACATGGCGATGCTCCTCAGCGCTTCTGGTAGGGGTGGAAGATGTAATCCTTCGATTTCACCTTCACGTGGCAGGCCTGGCCGCAATCGGCGGGCGCCGGATCGACGACGAATTTGTCGGACGGTGCGTCGTAGTTGAACAGTGCGTATCCCCAGCCGCCGGTCTTCGGGAACCGCTTGCTGTCCTTTTCCATCACGAAGGCTTGGGTGAAGACGTCCGGAACGTCCACGACGAACGGGGCGTCGGTGCTCTTCTTCGGCTTCCACTGGAGCTTCACGATCTTCGAGCCCTCCGGGAACTGCTGCCCGTTCTTCGGCACGCCGGCCTTGTAGGCCTTGATCATGGTCGGGTTGGCGACGATCACCTTGAGCACTTCGTCGGTCCGGGCCGAAGACACGACGGCCCAATCCTCGTACCCTTTGAAATCGGCAAACGCGATGCCGCCAGGCGACTTCAGCGTGTACTTGTCCTGCGCGGAGAATGCCGCGCCGCCCACGATCGCGAGCACGGCCGTGGCCACTGCGATGGAAATCCTCGTCGTGCGTTTCATGGCTGATCCTCTGCTGAGATTGGCTACTTGCCAGGCGCTTCGAAAGTGATGCTTTGCGATGCGAGCAGTCCGCCTTCCGGGTCCACCGCTTCGATCAGGACCTTGTGCCGGCCCTTCGGCAGGTTGACCAGGATGATCGTGCTGCTGCCGCCGTAATCGGCCCATTGCCACGGAAGGTCGTCCAGCGTGATGTGCAGATGCCCGACGCGCGGCGACAACTCGCGTGCGGGCGCGCCGCCCACAGGGAGGATGCGAAGGTTCTCCACGCGATACGGAATGAACGCGACGCCCTTGGCAAGCGGGCCGGGCAGCGGGGGATCGATGATGAGCTTCGGCGGCGGTTCGTTCTCGTACGGCACGACCAGCGATCGCGCGGGCTGCGCGAGCGCGTCCATGGCGAACATCAACGCTATCAAGGCGACGGCATGCGCTCTTGCAGGATTCTTCATGGCCCGGTGTCCCGTCGTGTACGGAAGGTACGAGGCATCTGAACAGCGATGCGCGTGACCGTCGATTGCACCAAGGTGTCGACCGATACCATCGTGCAATGCGCCGCATTCATGCGCGCGAACCGATACTTTCGTGCTCTTCCGTCGAGCGCGCCTGGCTCCTTACCTTGCCTGCATCCGCCGCTCCACGTCGGCGAAGCGAGGCGTTCCATGCGCGAGCAGATTCGTGTCACGCAACCTGCACCGGGCTACTGGCGTGCGGAGTTCTCCAACCCGCCGATCAACCTGATCGACCTGGACACCATCACGCAGCTGTCCGAGCTCATCTCGTCGCTGGAGCAGGATCCTTCGGTCAAGGTGGTCGTATTCGCGAGCGCGGATCCCGACTTCTTCATGGCCCACTACGACGTGCTCATCGACAAGGCGCGCACGGCCGCGATGCCGCGGGGCCCGACCGGCATGCACCCATGGCTCGACGTGCTGGTGCGTATCAGCCGCGTACCGGTGGTCACGATTGCGTCGATACGTGGCCGCGCCCGCGGCGCCGGCAGCGAGTTCGTGCTCGCATGCGACATGCGGTTCGCGAGCGCGGAGAAGGCGTTCCTTGGCCAGTTCGAAGTAGGCGTGGGCGCGGTGCCGGGCGGCAATCCGATGGCCCGGCTCACCGGTCTCGCCGGGCGTGGACGCGCGCTGGAGGTGATTCTTGGCGCGGACGATTTCCGCGGTGACCTCGCCGAGCGCTACGGCTACGTCAACCGAGCGCTGCCCGACGACGAGCTCGACGCGTTCGTCGACGCGCTCGCACGGCGCATCGCAGGATTCGAGAAGGAAGCGCTGGTTGCCGCGAAGCGGCTCGTCGATGAAACCTCGCTTCCCGACGACGCATTGTTTCCCCCTGCCCTCGACGCGTTCTTCCGCTCCGTCGCCCGGCCGGAAACGAAGGCGCGAATGTCGAGGCTGCTGGCCGCCGGCCTTCAGACCCGGTCCGAAGTGGAACTCGATCTGGGCAGGCATGTTGCGCAGCCCATGGAGGAAACTCGCGGAGCCTGATTGCCTGCCCTGCCTCCTGCTGACCGCCGGCAGTGGGGTCCGGGCGAAGTTCCCCATGACAACGTTCCAAGGCTTTGTATCCGAATGAATCAAACGCCCCTCACGCAGGGTGCGCTTACAAAAACGTCCTTGGCCAGACACCAGGCCGACGCACTGCGCGCATGCAATGGCGTCGCTGCCAACGCACCTGCCGTTGGCCATGACCCCAAGGACCAGACCATGACGAACCAGACCCGGATTTCCACCGGCGCAGCCATCATTTTTGGTGGATCGCGCGGCATCGGAGCAGCCATCGCCAGGCGGATTGCCGCCGAAGGCCATCCGGTGGCGCTGACTTACGCTTCCCGTGCCGACAAGGCCGCCGAAGTAGTCGCGGCGATCGAAGCCGACGGTGGCTCGGCCATCGCGTTGCAAGCGGACAGTTCGGATCCCGATGCCATCGCAAATGCGGTCTCCCGCGCCGTCGCCCGGTTCGGCCCGCTGCAGGTGGCCGTCGTCAACGCCGGCATCTACAAGGGCAGCCCGCTCGCCGACTTCCCGCTGGACACGCTCGACCAGATGCTGTCGGTCAACGTGCGCGGCGTGTTCCTGTCGATCCAGGCCGCGGCCGCCGCCATGGCAGACGGCGGCCGGATCATCACCATCGGCAGCAACACGGCCGTGCGGGGCGGCGTGGTGGGCAGCAGTGTCTATGCGATGACGAAGGCAGCGGTCGCCACACTGGTCCGCGAGCTTGCACTGGACCTGGCGCCGCGCAGGATCACCATCAACAACATCCAGCCCGGCCCCATCGAGACCGACATCACCGCCTCCTTCCTCGATCACCTCATCGACCGCAACCCGTTGCGCCGCGTCGGCCGGCCGGAAGAGGTCGCCGCCCTGGCCGCCCACCTGGCGGGAGCCGAGGCTGGCTACATGACCGGCGCCAGCCTGACGATGGACGGCGGTTACTCGATCTAGCGCAAACGCGGTGGTGGTCGCCGATTGTATCGGCGACCACCGTCCGGGCTGCATCGGATCAAAGCGCCGTCCGCAACGGCCTGAAGGCCGCGCGCAACTCGCCGGCAAACAACTGCGGCTGCTCCCACGCGGCGAAGTGGCCGCCCTTGCCCACTTCGTTGAAGTAGTACAGCGTGCGGTACGCCTGGTCCGCCCAGCTGCGCGGCGCGCGGTAGATCTCGCCGGGAAACACGCTGATCGCGACCGGGATACGAATGTCCGCGGTCTTCTGCGCGAGGGCGCTGAAGTTGTTGTTGTGGTTCTCCCAGTAGAAGCGCGCGGCCGACACCGCTGTTCCGGTCAGCCAATAGAGGCTGATGTCATCCAGCATCTCGTCGCGCGTGAGTACGCGTTCTGGCTGGCCGTTGCTGTCGGTCCACTGGACGAACTTGTCGTACATCCAGCCCGCAAGGCCGGCCGGCGAATCGTTGAGCGCGTAGCCGACGGTCTGCGGACGCGTCACCATCATCGCGCCGTAGGCCGCGTTCTTCGAGAAGAATGCGTTCAGCGAGTCGAATGCCGCCTGTTCCGGCACGCTCAGTCCAGCCGGTGCCGGATCGCCGGCATTGATGGCCCGGATGACCCCGGTCGGCACAGTGGCCGGCATGGTCAGGTGGATGCCCAGCAGACCCGAGGGCGCCTGCCGCGCCATGGTGTCGGAGATCACCGAACCGTGGTCACCGCCCTGCGATACGTAACGTGCGTAGCCCAGGCGCTTCATGAGCACGTCCCACGCGCGGCCGATGCGATCGGGTCCCCAGCCTGCATCTCGCGGGCGTTCGGAGAACCCGTATCCGGGAATCGAGGGAATCACCACGTGGAACGCGTCTTCCGCCGTTCCGCCATGGGCAGTCGGATCGGTGAGCGGACCGATGACCTTGAGGAACTCCAGCACCGAACCCGGCCAGCCATGCGTCAGGATCAGCGGCATCGCGTCGGGATGCCGCGAGCGCACATGGATGAAATGGACGTCCAGTCCATCCAGCGTGGTCACGAACTGTGGAAGTGCATTGAGTTCGCGCTCGACCTTGCGCCAGTCGTAACCGTTCGCCCAGTACGCCACGAGCGCCTGCAGGCGATCCAGCTGCAGTCCCTGCGACTCGTCGCCGACGGTTTCACGATCGGGCCATCGGGTCGCACCTGCACGCCGGCGCATCTCGCGCACGTCCGCTTCCGGGATGTGCGCGCGGAAGGAACGGATCTCGGCCTTTCCACCAGGCGCCGCCGGGGCGCCACCCGGAAACAGGCTGAAGGCGCCGGCGGCGGCCATGGTCAGCGCGGCCGTGCCGAGGAAACGGCGGCGCTCGCCGTCGACGATGTCGTGCGTGTCGGTGGACTGCATATGGATACTCCTTGTCTGCGGGGGATGTCGTCGTGACGTCTTCCTCGACGACGGTGCCGCGCAAGTCGCGGCGGCCGGGTATCCCGCGTGTGTCGGCATGACGCCCGCTTCGTAACTGAACGCTCGCCGCGCCTTGCGAATGAGAAACCCGCTCAGCGCGGTGCGCGCGTGGTCTCGAACAGGAACCAGCTGCGGCGCTCGGCCTGATCGATCCAGTTCTCGATCAGGCTCGTCGTCGCCACGTCGCCGTAGGGCTCGCACACCGCATGCGTAGCGCGAAGGAACGACACCAGTCGCCGGTTGTCGTCGGCCAGCTCGGCCAGCATGTCCTGCGGCGTGACGTACCCGGCGTCGTTGTCGAGCAACCGCTGCAGGCGTTGGATGTGGCCGATGGAGCGAAGCGTCGTGCCACCAACTTTGCGCGCGCGTTCGGCGATGGTGTCGGTGGTGGCGAAGATCTCGTCGGCCTGCTCGTCCAGCATGAGGTGGTAGTCGCGGAAGTGCGGGCCGGACATGTGCCAGTGGAAGTTCTTGGTCTTCAGGTAAAGCGCCAGCATGTCGGCCAGCAGCGTGGTGAGTGCCGCGGCGATGTCGATACCGGCCTGCGCGCGCAGGTCCGTGCGGGTGTGCAACGGTGCTGCCTGCCGCGACTTGACGGGAAACGCATTCATCGACGACTCCTTTCCTGGGGGATGGTCCAGCGCGTGGCGCAGGAATCGGCCGTGGACCGACACCGCCAAGGCTAGGCGTCCGCAGCGACGGCCTGAATCGGATGATCGTTTCGCACACTCATACTTTGGTTTCGATCCGTGCCGTCCCGGTCCG